>ENA-OPWX01001656-OPWX01001656.1-human-gut-metagenome-genome-assembly--contig:-NODE-1656-length-14405-cov-2.542509_pt1 | contig 14405 bp, 7 predicted proteins | sample MGYA00241514_ERZ502020 | MGnify/ENA primary metagenome ERZ502020 (study PRJEB25962, sample SAMEA2042105) | human gut metagenome | biome: human gut; feature: human-associated habitat; material: faeces... | reverse complement strand
AGTTCTGGATTGAAAATGTTCATCAATCCGGCTATTCCTTTACCTAGATTAAAACCGATCTCCTCCAGTATCTCAATAGATAGCATATCCTCTTTCTGAATAGCGTCGATCAAGTCAGAGAGTCCGATGTATTCCCCGGCATCGATTTTACTGGCCAATATGGTGTTGCTACCCTCTTTATACCGCTCAAGGAGGGTACGGTATAGGGCAGAACCGGAAGCTCCAGTCTCGAGGCATCCTTTTTTACCGCAATGGCAAAGAATCTCATTCTCGAAGAAGCTGAAGTGCCCAAATTCTCCGGAGAAGCCTGATTTCCCGAAATAAACCTTGCCGTCTATGATGATACCGATACCTAATCCCCAAGATATATTGATGAATAGGATATTTTTTTCTCCTTTTACGACTCCTTGAAGATATTCGCCGTAAGCCATGGAACGGGTGTCATTCTCTATATAGATCTTTATATGTAGTTTTTCCTCAAGGATTTGGGACAAGGGCTTCTCCTCAAAGTAAAAAATGCTATAGCTATATCCGGCGAAAGGATTTACCCGTCCGGATATATTAATGCCAATGCTTAATATCTTTTCCCTTGGGATCGGCAACGAGTTTATAAATTCATTGATACATTCGCAAAGATGGTCTAAAGCGGCTGGTGTGTTTTCGAGTGTATAAGGGATATTCTGCTCAATGCGGATCTTATCTCCTTTAAAATCTAATATGGCTAGATTCAGTTGATCTTTCAGTATATCTACGCCCACAAAATAGCCGGATACGGGATTGAGCCCGTAAATACTAGGTTTACGCCCTCCGCTAGTCTCTTGTTTTCCAAAGTCGAGTATATAACCGTCCTCTTGTAATTCGCTAATTAGCTTGGTGACGGTGGGGATACTGAGATTCATTTCTTTACATACCTCCGCTATAGTAGCGTCTCCATTGGCCATATAATAATGTATGATCTTCTTTTTCAGAAGGCCACTGCGAGTATTGTCATCGGACGAGAGCAAGAACTTAGTTGTCATGGTTATACCTTTATTGAGTGATTAGGGCAAAGGTACAATAAGTTTTTTCAAAAACTAAGCGTAATAAAATAAAATTTTTTCATAAGGAGCTATCTTAATTGTAAGAATTTGTAATAGAAGTTGAATGACATAGTCTGCGGCGAACTTCGGACGTTTGATGGCGGTCTTCCTCTGGATCTACGGATTCATGAGCCCTGTAGCCGGTATGGTGGCAGACAGGGTAAACAGGAAGTGGCTAATCGTGGGTAGCTTATTTGTCTGGTCCTTCGTGACTTTGATGATGGGGTATTGCACGGATTTCAATCAGATCTATTACCTACGTGCCTTGATGGGGGTCAGTGAGGCCCTGTATATTCCTGCCGGATTATCGCTTATCACAGATTATCACCAAGAGAAAACACGGTCATTAGCCGTAGGTATCCATATGACAGGTCTATACGTAGGCCAAGCCTTGGGAGGATTCGGAGCTACGGTGGCCAGCGCTTATACGTGGGAAACGACTTTCCATTGGTTTGGTATCATCGGCATCGCTTATAGCGTGGTCTTGATCATCTTCTTACACGATAAGAAAGATCATGTGGAACAAGCCGTAAAACTGGAAAATTATCCGAAAGAGAATCCGATTTCCGGTGCGTTTAAAGGATTAGGGATGTTATTCACGAACATCGCTTTTTGGATCATTCTTCTTTATTTCGCCACGCCGAGCTTACCGGGTTGGGCGACAAAGAACTGGCTCCCTACCCTATTCGCTGAAAATCTCTCGTTGGATATGTCCGAGGCCGGTCCGTTATCTACATTCACGATCGCTATCTCTTCCTTTATAGGGGTAATCGCCGGAGGTATTTTATCCGATAAATGGATCCAGCGGAATGTCCGGGGACGTGTATACACAGGCGCCATTGGTTTGGCATTAACGATACCCTCTCTCCTATTACTAGGATTTGGGCACAACTTCCCGATGATTATCGGCGGTGGTCTTTGCTTCGGTATCGGTTATGGTATATTCGACGCCAATAATATGCCTATCCTTTGCCAATTCATCTCCCCCCGTTATCGGGCTACAGCCTATGGAATTATGAATATGACCGGTGTATTCGCCGGAGCCGCCATCACGGATATACTAGGAAAATCTACCGACGCTGGTAATCTTGGCCATGACTTCGCCATGCTAGCCGGATTGGTACTCATCGCACTTTTAATCCAAGTGATCTTCTTACGTCCGAAAGTCGCTAATATGACCGACGAATGCTAATTAATCTCATCCAATAAACTAAATAAACAACAAAAAAGTAATTCATTATGAAGAAGAATCTACTGCTCTTAATGCTTGCGCTCCTACTTCCGGCATTTATGTACGGACAAGAGCAGACAGTCTCCGGAACAGTGCTGGATACCTACAACATGGGTGTCCCCGGTGCGTCTATCGTTGAAAAAGGCACGACAAATGGAACGATTACCGATTTCGACGGTAATTACACTCTCACCGTATCCAACAAGAACGCCACATTAGTATTTTCTTTCATTGGGTACAAGACACAAGAAGTTCCAGTAGCCGGAAAGCCCAAAGTAGACGTGATCCTACAAGAAAACGCCGAACAGCTAGACGAAGTAGTGGTAACCGGTTACGGTGGCTCACAAAAGAGAGCGACCTTGACAACCTCTATCTCTAAATTGGATAACGCCGTACTGGAAAACGCAGCTATGGCCAATGCCGGACAATCTTTACAAGGTACGGTTTCCGGTTTACGCGTAGTAAATACGACAGGAAAGCCTGGTGCTGACCCTAACATAGTACTCCGTGGAGGGGCCACATTGACAGGTAAGGATAACGGCGCTCTAGTTGTAGTAGACGGTATCGTACGTAATTCCTTAGCCGACGTAAACCCTGCGGATATCGAGTCTATCCAAGTCTTGAAAGATGCCGCTTCAACCGCCATCTATGGTGCTCGTGCGAATGGAGGTGTTATTTTAGTAACTACGAAACGAGGTAAGGAAGGAGCAGCACAAGTTACATATAAATTCAAAGGTGGAGCAAACTTCTCCCGTTATGGATACGATTTCCTTGATGCGGAAGACTATATTTACTATAATCGTTTGGGTTACAAGAGAACCGGACGTAGCGGTATCGACAATCAGGCCGGTTATGGAATCGGAAATAATTTGTATGATATCCGTTATCTAAATGACGATACCCGTCATTTGACAAACGAAGGCTGGTCATCTATGACAGATCCATACGATGAATCTCAGACGATCTTATTCAAGGATCATTCCGGAGAGGCTAAAGAAGCGACATTCAAAGACCCTTCTTTCACACAAGACCATTATCTAAGTTTCACCGGAGGTAATGACAAAGGAACCTTTGCCGCCAGTTTAGGCTATTACAAAGAGGATGGTATGGTACGTGGTACCAACTATGAACGTTTCTCCGGTACATTAAACGGATCTTATAAGGTATTACCTTTCTTGACCGTAAATGGAGGTGTTACATACACTTGGTCTCGCTCACCGGAATTATGGGCATCCGGATTAAGTAACGCTTCCGTATTCTATCGCACATTAAGTCAACGTCCGACTTGGAACCCGTGGAATGAAGATGGCTCTCCAGCCAGTGGTATTGGTACAGCCGATGGTAATCCCCAATACTATTTAGATAAGATGACGCAAACGAATGGAACCCGTCGTAATACCTACAACATGGGATTCACGGCCGATTTGATCCCAAAGAAATTGATATTGAACGGTAACGCATCACTCTATCACGTAGATGGCCAGCAAGAAAGATTCAATAAAGCTTATCAATTCCAGACAGCTGCCAACCCGAATACAGTACGCGAAGCCTACGCTAGAGTTACCAAGTCGAATCAACAACAATTGAGTACGACATTGACTTATACAGACACATTCAACGAGAAGCATAATCTAGAGGCTATGGTTGGTGGCGAGTATTTCAACTATCATTATTTCTTGTTTGAGGCTACAACCCAAAATTCACCGTCAGATGATATCCCGACTCTAAATGCGGGTAGTAATCGCACTAAGACAACCTCCAAGAAAGAAGGCTATCGCATCCTTTCCGGATTTGCCCGTGTAAACTATAATTACGACTATCGTTACTTACTCTCTGTCGTAGCTCGTTACGACGGTATTTCTAAACTGAGCGACAACCGCTGGGGTTTCTTCCCGGGCGTGTCAGCAGGTTGGAACATGCACGAGGAGGCATTCTTCAAGGAATCCAATTTAGCGAACATTATAAACAATTTGAAACCTCGTTTAAGCTGGGGTGTTAATGGTAATGTAAACGGATTGGGTTATTATGATGTATATGGTACATACGCACAGGTAGATAAGAATTACGACAGCGGCGTAGGTTTCTATAACAACAAATTAATCAACGGTGGATTGAAATGGGAACAGAGTCAGTCGTTCGAGGCAGGTTTGGACGTAGGTTTCTTCAATAACCGCCTAAGCTTCATACTCGATTATTATAACCGTACCACCAAGAACTTGCTGACAGACTTGGATTTACCACTTTACACAGGCTATAGTTCCATTAAAACCAACTCGGGAACTCTGCGTAACCAAGGTTTCGAGATGGAAGTAAAAGGACATATCCTAGAAAATGTAAAAGGATGGAGTTGGGAATTAACAGCCAACTTATCTACTGTAGCCAATAAGGTCGTTAAATTACCAACGAATGGAAACGACAAGAACCGACAAGGCGGTCAACTGGTATGGGACCCGAAACAAGGCAAGGAAGTCTGGGTAGGTGGTCTACAGGAAGGTGGAAAGCTAGGTGATATGTTCGGCTATAAGCAAGACCATATCTTCAAGGACTGGGATGACGTAAAAGCAAACGCAAATAACCGCTATGACGCAGTAGGCGAACTATACGGACCAGCCGCTTACGCCGCATTGGCTGATAAGACAGGCAAACAACAGATCGAGCCGGGTGACGTATGCTGGGCCGACTTAAATGGGGATGGTGTCATCAACACATTAGACCGCGTAAAAGTAGGTAATATGTTCCCGAACGTTACCGGAGGTTTCTCTACAACAATCAGTTGGAAAGATTTATCCTTATACGCACGTTTTGATTATGCCTTAGGCCATACCTTATATAATGACTTAGCGGCACGTTCTTTAGGTCAATATCAAGGTTCATTCAACATCATCGACATGGTAAAGCAAACCTGGTCCGAGACCAATACGGATACGGACTTACCTAAATTTTACTATGCGGATCAGTTGAGTAAGAAAAATATCACCCGTTCCAATAACGCAGGAGCAAATACGGATAATAACAGTTCTCGCTTCTACGAGAAAGCGGATTATTTGGCTTGCCGTGAGATCACATTGACTTGGGCTTTACCGAAAAGATGGATCAGCAAGGCCTATATGCAAAACGCCTCAATCTACGTAACGGGACAGAACTTATTTTACATAACCGGTTATACGGGTACTTCACCGGAACCGGCATTGATAAAATACGAGGATTCTTCTAACGGTACCGCCAATATGGGTGTTGACGATGGTCGTTATCCAACTCCGAGAACCGTATTATTAGGAGTCTCCGTAACATTTTAATTATTCATCAACTAGTAAACAGATATTATGAAAAAGATATTTTTAGCACTTATAACAGCTGCCGCATCCCTTTCTTTTGCGGGTTGCGATTCGCTAGACATAGATTCGGTAAGTACAATTACCGACGCAGGCTACTGGAAATCGGCGGACCAAATCAAAGCCTTCAATACAGGCTTACATGGGTTGACCCGTAAGTACTCCTATAATATGTTTATGTTGGGAGAGCCTAGAGCTGACATTTATGGTGATATACCATTCGGTGGGGAGGCAACTCAAGGTGTTGAGCGTTTGCCTTACAACACGATCAACGCAGAGTTTACTGGTATCTCCGATTTCGGAAAATTATATACCGTCATCAACCAGATAAATCTGATGATTTATAAAATCAAGGATACAGACTTGGTAGACGAGTCGACCCGTAACTATTACCTAGGAGAGGCCTACGGTTTGCGTGCGTTTTTATATTTCCATTTATTACGCTCATGGGGTGACGTGATCATCACGACCGAACCTACATTAGGAGACCAAATTGACGTAAATAATCTGGCGAAAGCCGCATCTCCCGCATCTGAGGTATTGGATCAGATCAAAAAGGATATAGAAAGTTCCGAGAAGGCTTTCGGAGACGACTACTCCTATAAATACGGCAAATATTACTGGTCTAAAGCCGCCACGCAAATGCTGAAAGGTGAGGTCTATATGTGGAGCGGTAGCCAAATGGGTGGCGGCAACGGCGATTACACGACAGCCAAGGCTGCTCTAGAATCCGTAAAGCAAAATGCGGCGGTATCATTAGAGTCTGAGTTCACAAGTGTCTTCGCTTATGATAATAAATTGAACAAAGAGATCATCTTCGCCTATCACAGCGGGCAAGACGATGACTTCTTGATGTGGGAAGGTTACAACTGGCGTAACAATATGGTTCCCCAAAAGGAATACATGGCAAACTACTGCACCGAAGACGGAACTCCTTACTTGAAAGTTTCCGGATTTAACCTAAACGGTTTGATCCGTTATCAAGTCAACTACGACTTCTATTGGAAAGTTTATCGGGATGGAGACACTCGAAAGGAAGGAACTTTATTACCCATCTACAAGCAATTGGAAAATGGAACTACGGAATATGTCGCTCCAATCGCTTACAAATTCAGGGGAATGACCTTAGCCGGAGGCGACGAACGTCAATGGTATGATGACTATCCTATTTATCGCTACGCAGATTGCTTGTTGCTACTGGCTCAAGCCAAAGCTTTCTTGGGTGAGGATATCTCTTCTGAAATCAACGCAATCCGCGAACGTGCTTATGGCAGCGAATATTTCAATGCGCATAAGAGTGAATTGGCTTATCCGAACGATAAGGGAGCTTTCTATACAGACAATAAATACATGGCCGGGGATGACAAGGGAGCCATTGAAACTGTCTTAAAAGAACGTCTACGTGAGTTCGTATTCGAAGGGAAACGTTGGTATGATCTTCGTTGCGCCGGGACAGACTATGTGTTAAAGTACACAAGAGCACAAAAAGAGCGTTTGTTGTGGCCTATCAATGAAAGTGTTTTAACAAACAACACCGCATTGAAACAGACTCCCGGATACTAATCGTACATAGGTTTAAGGCGATTGGATATAACTAGGTTTTTGGCACGAATTCCAAAGGGGCTTTGTTCATATGAATGAATATCGCTACCTTTGGAATTCACATATCTATTAATTTCAACCTACAAACAAAAAACATCATGAAAAAAACTTTCCTGTATTTCTGCCTTCTTTTCATCGTACAAACGGCTTTTGCGGCAGACAGTCTTTATGTGCGAGAGCAACAAATCCCCATCTTGATAGACCGGATCGATAATGTACTTTACGAGATGCGGATACCGGCCCAAAAAGGGGATGTATTGAACGAGATCACGATACAGTTCGCAGACAAAGTCAACCTGTCGGACATCCAAGCGATACGTCTATTTTATAGCGGAGTGGAAGCTCCTTCCCGCAAAGGGGAACATTTCAGTCCCGTTACGTACATATCCAGCCATATACCGGGAAATACCCGTAAGGCTCTTGAATCTTATTCCGTACGGCAAGATGAGGTTACCGCCCCCTGCTGTCCGTCTCACGAAATGAGATCGAGGCGTATCTCCGCTTCTCGCGCACGGTAAAACTAACCTCTAAGCAACCGATGCTTAAAGGCATCAACTATTTCTGGGTAAGTATCCAGATGAAGCCTGAGACTTCCTTATTGGCAAAAGTAGCGACCACGATGCCTAACGCCCAGATCAACAACAAACCGATCGACATCACTTGGAAAGGAAAGGTGGACGAACGCCATGTAGGTATCGGCGTACGCCAAGCCGGGGATGACGGATCGGCGGCCTTCCGCATCCCGGGATTAGTGACGACGAATAACGGAACATTACTCGGAGTCTACGATATTCGCTATAATAGCAGCGTGGACCTGCAAGAGAAAATCGATATCGGAGTAAGCCGCAGTACCGATAAGGGACAAACTTGGGAACCGATGCGAGTAGCCATGACTTTCAAACAAACGGATGGCCTGCCCCACGGACAAAACGGCGTGGGAGACCCATCGATCTTGGTAGACGAAAAGACCAATACGATCTGGGTAGAAGCCGCATGGACGCATGGTATGGGTAACGAACGGGCTTGGTGGAACTCCATGCCGGGAATGACACCGGACGAGACCGCCCAACTTATGCTCGTGAAAAGTGAGGACGATGGTAAGACGTGGAGCGAACCGATCAACATCACGTCTCAAGTAAAAGACCCGTCTTGGTATTTCCTATTGCAAGGCCCGGGACGAGGCATCACGATGCAAGACGGTACCTTGGTCTTCCCGATCCAGTTTATCGACGCTACCCGTGTGCCCAACGCCGGCATTATGTATAGCAAAGACCGCGGGAAAACATGGCACCTGCATAACTTAGCCCGCACGAATACCACGGAGGCACAAGTTGCCGAGGTAGAGCCGGGCGTATTGATGCTAAATATGCGCGATAACCGGGGCGGTAGCCGTGCCGTAGCCACGACAAAAGATTTAGGCAAGACATGGACAGAGCATCCTTCCAGCCGCAGTGCCTTGCAGGAACCCGTTTGTATGGCCAGCTTGATCAAGGTAAACGCCAAAGACAACATCACCGGCAAAGACCTTTTACTCTTCTCCAACCCGAATACGACAAAAGGGCGTAATCATATCACGATCAAGGCGAGTCTGGACGGCGGACTTACTTGGCCTACGGAGCATCAAGTCTTATTAGACGAGGCCGAAGGCTGGGGATATTCCTGTCTCTCCATGATCGATAAGGAAACGGTTGGAATCTTCTACGAGTCAAGCGTGGCGCATATGACCTTCCAAGCCATTAAGCTAACGGATCTTATTCCTTAGAGAAACAATCTATGAGATCAATACTGAATCTTATTCTTATTGTATATATAGGCATTTCCGGGTCTTTACAGGCCCGGAATCCTGTTTTATTGCCCTTGCCTCAAAAATACGTCCGGACAAACGCTTCGTTCCATCCGAAGGAAATCGCGGTTTCTTCCGAAGGGAAACTCCGTTCCATCCTAATGGAATTCTTGGAGGAGCTGCCGGTAAGCGTCCAACCGGACAGCCGATACAAGATAGAGGTTTCCTTGGTTGACAAATTGGACGGAATCCCCCTCAACTCCGAGGAGGCTTATCAACTAAGCGTCTCTTCCCGGGGGATAACCATCCGGGCGGTATCCGAGCAAGGAGCTTATTGGGCGATACAAACCTTGCGCCAACTGACCGAGCGGCAAGGGAAGCGATATTCCATCCAAGGTTGCGAGATCACCGACTGGCCTGCTTTCCGCATACGAGGATTCATGCAAGACGTAGGGCGGAGCTATATCTCCATGGAAGAACTGAAACGGGAGATCGAGGTACTTTCCCGCTACAAGATGAACGTATTTCATTGGCATCTCACGGAGAACCAAGCTTGGCGTCTGGAGAGCAAGATCTTTCCGATGCTGAACGACAGCTGCAATATGAGCCGTATGCCCGGAAAATATTACACGATCGAGGAGGCAAAGGAGCTGGTTCGCTTTTGTAAAGAACATAACGTACTACTCATCCCGGAGGTAGATATGCCGGGACATAGCGCCGCTTTCATACGGGCCTTCCGTCATGATATGCAGAGCAAGGAGGGTATGGCGATCTTAAAACTATTGATGGATGAGGTTTGCGAGGTATTCGAGGAGGTTCCTTACTTACATATCGGTACGGACGAGGTAAAGTTTACCAATCCGAAGTTCGTACCCGAGATGGTCGCTTATATCCGTGCGAAAGGGAAACAAGTGATCTCTTGGAACCCGGGATGGAAGTACAAACCGGGTGAGATCGACATGGAGCAAATGTGGAGTTACCGGGGAAAAGCACGACCGGGCATTCCTGCGATCGACTCCCGTTTCCATTATATCAACCATTTTGATACGTTCGCCGACTTGATCGGCTTATACAAAAGCCGTATTTACAATGAACCGCAAGGAAGCCATGATTTGGCGGGTACGATCCTTGCCGTATGGCACGACCGGATCGTACAGCCGGAGGACAAATTGATCCGGGAGAATAATTTGTATCCGAATCTATTAGCGATCGCCGAACGTTCTTGGTTGGGCGGCGGCTATCAATATTTCGATAAGAACGGAACGATGCTGCCTATCGATCCCGATAACGAGGAACATAAGGCATTTGTCGATTTTGAGCGGCGGATGTTATGGCATAAAGAACATCATTTCCAAGGATACCCGTTCGCCTACGTCAAGCAAACCAACGTGAGATGGCGTATCACCGACCCTTTCCCGAATGATGGGGAACTGACCCGTTCTTTCCCTCCGGAAAAGTCGCTTCAAGCGCAATATACCTATGAAGGGAAAAATTACGGTACGCACGACGCCATCGGTGCCGGTATCTACCTGCGCCATGTCTGGGGACCGCTGGTTCCCGGTGCCTATAAAGACCCGCAACCGAACCATACCGCTTACGCATGGACTTGGATCTATTCGCCCAAGGCGCAAGAGGTAGGTACGTGGATCGAATTTCAAAATTATAGCCGTTCTGAAATGGATCTACCTCCAATGCAAGGAAAATGGGATTATAAAGAAAGCCGTATCTGGGTAAATGATCAAGAGATAACGCCCCCCGTATGGACCGCTACCCACCGGGAGAAGTCCAATGAGATCCCACTGGGGAACGAGAACTGCGTAAGCCGTAAACCAACCCCGGTCCATCTGGAAAAAGGCTGGAACAAGGTGTTCATGAAGCTTCCGGTCGGTACGTTCAATACCCCCGAGGTCCGTCTGGTGAAATGGATGTTTACGTTCGTTTGCGTCACCCCGGATGGAGAGAAAGCGGTGGAAGGACTGGTTTACTCTCCGGATAAACAACTTAAATAACGTCTAATTCGGTTGAATGAAATGAGAAAAATAATAGGAATCCTATCCATCTTCCTCGCTTTCGCTCTCATGGGGCAAGCGCAAAGAATCAAGGTGGCTTGCGTAGGTAATAGCGTGACCTACGGCTACGGAATCGAGAACAGGGAAACAAACTGCTACCCGGCCCAATTGCAACAGATGCTTGGAGATGCCTACGAAGTGAAGAACTTCGGGCATAGCGGGGCTACTTTATTAAACAAGGGATATCGTCCTTATACCCAACAAGAGGCGTATCAAAAGGCACTGAGGTTTGCCGGGGATTACGTGATCATCCATCTGGGATTGAACGATACGGACCCTCGGGCATGGCCGAATTACCGGGACGATTTCGTTCGGGATTATCTTTCCTTGATCGAATCTTTCCGGAAAGCCAATCCGAAATGCAAGGTATGGGTTTGCCGTATGACTCCGATATCTCACCGCCATCCTCGTTTTAAATCCGGTACAAGAGACTGGTACTGGATGGAGCAAGCGCTTATCGAAGAAATCGCCCGGATAGCCGGCGCGACCTTGGTCGATTTGCAGGAAGGATTATATGATCGTCCGAATCTATTGCCCGACGCATTGCATCCCAACGCTGAAGGTGCCGGTATCTTGGCCCGCACCGTTTATGGGGCGCTAACCGGCGATTACGGAGGATTACAGCTTCCTACCATCTATTCGGACCGGATGGTCTTGCAACGGGATCAACCGCTTCCTATATCTGGCATCGCCAACCAAGGGGAGAAAGTAACCGTTACCCTCGCCGGACAAAGGAAGGAGACCGTAGCCGGTACGAACGGGAAATGGACTGTCACGCTCGATCCCTTGCGGGTAAGCGGGAAATCCTATACCTTAACGGTTTCTACCCCCAGCCGCACGCTGAACTATCGGGATGTAGTAGCCGGGGAAGTCTGGCTATGCTCCGGACAATCCAACATGGCGTTCCGGGTAAACGAGAGCGTAAAGGAAGAACAACAGCAACAATTGGATTACGCGAAACAACACTCGCAAATCCGTTTATTCGACCTAAAGCCCCGCTGGGAGACCTACGCCGTGGAATGGGACGCTTCCGTACTGGATTCATTGAACCGCCTGCAATATTACCACGACGCCCAATGGGAAGTATGCGACACGCGGAATACCGCACGCTTCTCGGCCATAGGATTTGCCTTCGGGCGTATGCTGGCCGATAGCTTACAAGTACCCATCGGATTGATATTGAACGCTGTTGGCGGCTCGCCTACGGAGGCATGGATCGACCGGAAAACACTGGAATTCGAGTTTCCGGATATCTTACAGGATTGGACGAAGAACGACTTTATCCAAGATTGGGTACGTGAACGGGCGGCCTTAAACATCAAGCAAGCGTCCAACCCGCTCCAACGCCATCCGTATGAGCCTTGTTATCTGTTCGAGGCGGGTATCCAACCCCTTCATCGATATCCCATCAAAGGGATTATTTGGTACCAAGGAGAATCGAACGCCCATAATATGGAAGTACACGAACGATTATTCCCGTTATTGGTGAACAGCTGGCGCCAGAATTGGAACGCAGACCTGCCTTTCTACTATGTTGAGACAGTCCCATTTGCCTGTGAATATAAAGAAGATGGCTACATAGGAGCATTATTGCGGGAAGCTCAACAAAAGGCGCTTTCACTCATTCCCAATAGTGGTATGATCGGAACAAACGACTTAGTAGAGACATACGAAGCTCCTCAAGTGCATCCTCACAATAAAAAAGGGATTGGAGAACGCCTCGCATATATGTCCTTGAATAAGACATACGGATATCAGGGAATAGAATCCGAATATCCATCTTATAAAAGCATGAAAATCAACGGAGAGACAATTGAAATCTCCTTTTCCCATGCAGAAAAAGGATTAAGCCCCTGGATGAATATCTCCGGATTTGAGATTGCAGGTTCAGATAAAGTCTTTTATCCGGCAGAGGCCTCTTTAAATCAGAAGGATCATACAGTAATTGTCAAATCCCCAACAGTCAAATCTCCCGTTGCCGTTCGTTACTGTTTTCGGAATTTCCTGAAAGGAAATCTGATTAATACACGCAATCTGCCGGTCAGACCATTTCGCACAGATAAGTGGTAATAAAAACATAAAATAAATGATGAAAAGAATATATTATACATATCCGGTTTTATTAGTCTGGCTTGTGTCGACATTGTTGCCACAATTTTGTATAGCTATGCCTAATGAACAGAAAGAAAACAATGATGTGGTCATAGAGAACGCGGAAATGCGTCTAATTATTAGCAATGACGGAAAAGCACGCAGCCTGATACACAAAGCTACGGGAGAGGAATGTCTGATAACAAATGCAGATGTACCTTTATGCGCTATTACCCAATACCGTCCTTACGATAATGAAAACTTCCTAATGTTTCCTGCAAAGCCACGCACCTTCCCAGCCAATAAAATTGAACGTAACGGAAATGAATTACGTATAGAATTTCAGGATACCTATGACATTGCCATCATAGAGTTAAATATCACAGATTATTATATAGGTTTCACTCTGAAGCAAATTGATTATCGTATCGAAGATTTTGGGGTAAAACGCAAAACTGAAATAGATGAAATCTCATTATTACAATTACCAGTACGTAAACGTGAGAACTTTGGTGAGTGGCTGAATGTATCATGGGATGAACAGACAGCCATATGCCTGCTAGGCACCCATCCGACCACCTATATCGATGCTTTTGCAAACAAGGAATATACTACGATGTATGCAGGACTTGATTTTCAAGTGAAACTATTCAATTCCGGTGCAGCACTGATTACTACTTCAAAAGAAAAACTGCTAACCTGTATTGATAAAGTAGAACGTGACTATCATATGCCTTTAGGAGTAGAAAGTCGCCAACGTAAAGAATATCAGTACTCCTATTATGAGCTACGTGATGTCACGACTAAAAATATAGATGAACATATTGTATATGCTCAAAAAGGTGGTTTCAAATCCATTGTCGTCTATTATGTTGATTTCGCCAAAGCTTGCGGACATTATGAATGGAGAAAAGAATATCCGAATGGAATGAAAGATTTACAGGAAATCACTAATAAAATCAAAGCAGCAGGCATGATACCCGGCATTCATATTCATTATTCCAAAGTAGCAGTGAATGACCCATATATCAACAACGGCATACCGGACTCCCGCACCAACCATGTACGCGAATTTATTCTCTCGGAACCATTAGATGATTCAAGTACTATCATCACTATAGAAGGTAATCCGGAAGGCGTACGTATGGAGAAAGGACGACGTCTCCTGCAAATTGACAACGAGCTTGTCACTTATGAGAACTATACCACCGAACCACC
>ENA-OPWX01001654-OPWX01001654.1-human-gut-metagenome-genome-assembly--contig:-NODE-1654-length-14412-cov-2.959253_pt1 | contig 14412 bp, 10 predicted proteins | sample MGYA00241514_ERZ502020 | MGnify/ENA primary metagenome ERZ502020 (study PRJEB25962, sample SAMEA2042105) | human gut metagenome | biome: human gut; feature: human-associated habitat; material: faeces... | reverse complement strand
TAGCCGTAGCTTTCAGCATTTCAGAATTTATGGTTTCTTATCTGGGCGCACCTTTCAGGGCATCTTTTTTTATGTCTTGTGGCTTTACAGTCACACTTTGTCCCGTTTTTCATAATATATAGAAAAAAGGGGGCGAGGGGAATGCTGAAGGAACGCATCCGCACAGATTGCGGCAACGGGGATAACTGCTCACAGGTGATTCTGCGCGCAGTGGCAGAGGAATATGGCATTTCCCTGTCGGAGGAGCTGTTCTGCGCCTGCCGCGGCATCCATGGCGGCTTTGGCATCAATGGGATGTGCAGTGGGATTGTTGCAGGGGTGATGGCGCTTGGGCTTTTGTGCGAGGAGGAGGAGTTGAAGCTGAAACGGATTCTGTTTCTTCTTCGGGTACAGAATCGATTCGGCAGTCTGGATTGCTGCACGCTTTCGGCTCTGGGCGCGGATTGCAGCGGCGTTTTGGAGGAAATCGGGGGAATTTTACAGGAGGTGATAGAAGAATAAAGGGCAGAAAGCAAAGTCAGCTTCTTCCTGGTTTCTTATTGGAACACATGCAAGGATAGTATTGCTTTTTATTCTTTACACAGAGGCGAAAGCCTATATTTTTTTGCAGATGCAATCGTATTTTTGAAGCTTCTGTGTTACAATGATTCTCACGGAGGGATTACCATGAAACTGATTGTACCTGAGTATTATACAAAATTTCACTGTATTGCCGATAAATGCAGGCACAGCTGCTGTGTCGGCTGGGAGATTGAGATAGATCCCGATAAGCTTGTGTATTATCGCAGTATTGAGGGAGAGTTTGGCGCTCGCCTGCAAAAGGGCATTGCGGAAGCGGATGATGCGGCGCAGTTTATCTTAGATGATGAGGAGCGCTGTCCCTTTCTGAACCGAACAGGCTTATGCGATATGATTACGGCCTTGGGGGAGGATGCGCTTTGCCAGATTTGCCGCGACCATCCCCGTTTTCGTAATTTTTACGCCGACCGAACGGAAATCGGCTTGGGGCTTTGCTGTGAAGCAGCAGGAGAACTGATTTTGTCGCAGCAGGAGAAGCTGACGCTTATCACACTTGAGGATGACGGCGCGGCAGAGTTGCCGGATATTGCAGACGAATCCCTGCTTGCGTGGCGGGAGGAGCTCTTTGCTCTTGCGCAGGACAGAAGCAAGCCAATCGAACTGCGCGCCGCGGAAATTTTGCAGACGGCGGGGCGGACGCTTTCCCATCATTCGTGGGCAGAATGGGCGGAGATTTATCTGGAGTTGGAGCGTTTGGAGCCAAGCTGGACAGACCGCCTTCTGGAGCTGAAGGAAACCGATTTGACGGGGATTTCCCTGCCGGATGCGATGGTGTGGGAGCCTGCGTTGGAGCAGCTTCTGGTGTATTTTCTCTATCGGCAGATGCCCCTTGCGCTGGATGATGGAGAATATGAGGGAAGAGCCGCCTTTGCTGTGCTGAGTTTTGCCATGATTCGCAGGCTTTTATTGGTGCATTTTGCATTGCACGGCAGCGTTGTTTTGGCGGATTTGATTGAAATTGCAAGGCAATATTCCGCAGAAATCGAATATTCGGATGAAAATGTTGAAATTTTGTTATACAGAATACAGGAAGTATTGTAAAGAAAGTCGCCTTTTGGCGGCTTTTTTGCGTTCTCGATGTACAGATGTAGAGAATTGTCGGGTTTTGTTTGCAGGACGAGGACTTTTCATGCTATAATATTACCTATTATACTTTATTAAAGATGCGCTTTATTTTGTGATTTTGTAAAGTGATTCTCGAAACGGAAAAAGAGGAGGAAAGGAAAGAAAAATGAGTTCCAAAGACTGTAGCGTAAACAACATTTATCAATTAGAGGGCAGGGTGCCTTTGCTGAAAGCCATTCCCTTTGGCTTACAGCATATTCTGGCAATGTTCGTTGCCAATCTGACCCCGATTACTATTATTGCGGCGGCAGGAGGGCTTTCTCAGGCGGAGATTGCAGTGCTTCTGCAAAATGCAATGTTTATTGCCGGGATTGCAACGCTGATTCAGCTGTATCCCGTCTGGAAGGTCGGATCGGGTCTGCCAATCGTTATGGGGGTCAGCTTCACCTTTGTAACGGTTTTATGTACGGTTGCGTCTAATTATGGGTATCCCTCGGTTGTCGGGGCGGTGCTTGTCGGCGGTCTTTTTGAAGGCACACTGGGGCTTCTGGCAAAATATTGGAGAAAGCTGATTGCACCTGTGGTTGCGGCATCTGTTGTTATTGCAATCGGGATGTCCCTGTTTTCTGTTGGTGCAAGATCCTTTGGCGGCGGTTATGCAGAGGATTTTGGCTCTGCGCAGAATCTTCTGTTGGGGACAATTACGCTTGTGGTCTGTCTTGGCTGGAACTGCTTTGCAAAGGGTTATCTGAAGCAGCTTTCCGTTCTGGTGGGACTGCTTGTGGGCTATGTAGTGGCAATCCTTATGGGGAAGGTGGATTTGTCCGTTATTTTTGCAGGCGGCTTTGTCTCCCTGCCAAAGCTGATACCCTATAAGCCGGAATTCCATGCGGGTGCGATTCTTTCCGTCTGTATTATTTTTCTGGTTTCCGCAGCGGAAACGATTGGGGATACCACAGCCATGGTTGCGACAGGGCTGAACAGAGAAATCGAGAGCAAGGAAATTTCCGGCTCTCTGGCGTGTGATGGCTATGCGTCCTCGTTGTCCTCCTTGGTAGGCTGTCCTCCTGTGACATCCTTTTCCCAGAACGTCGGGCTGCTGGCAATGACGAAGGTAGTCAATAAATTTACGATTATGACAGGTGCAGGCTGCATGATTCTGGCAGGGCTTCTGCCTCCTGTCGGGAACTTTTTCGCATCCCTGCCTGAATCTGTTCTGGGTGGCTGCACCATCATGATGTTTGGTACGATTATGACAAGTGGGATGCAGATGCTTGCAAAGGCAGGCTTTAATCAGAGAAACGTGACCATTGCCGCATTGTCTTTGGCAGTCGGCGTTGGCTTTACGGCTGCAAGCGAAATTGATTTGTGGCATATTTTCCCCGAAATTGTGCAGTCTGTATTTTCCGCAAACGTGGTAGCGGTGGCATTTGTAGTGTCTATCATTCTGAATCTGGTTTTGCCGAAAAATATGGATGTGGATAAAATTTCGGAATAAACAATCAAAAAAACAACAGCATCGATGGAGGATGGAGCATCGGTGATAAAAAAGAGAAGGAATTTAGAGAACAAGAGGAAGAAGAAAGAAAAAGGAGGAGCTTATGAGTCGTTTATCTATTGAAACGCCCGGGCGCGCCCAAAATGTCTTGGATGGTCTGCATCGGGATATGGAGCGCCGCATTGGTGCCAGTGCCTACGGACTGTGTCCGGTGGATATGTCTTTGAATTACCTGCGGCTGTGCCATGCGCAGACCTGTGGGAAATGTGTGCCCTGCCGCATTGGTCTGGGACAGTTGGAGGTGCTGATCGAGCAGGTGCTTGACCGTACCGCAACCATGGAAACCATTAACATAATTGAGCGTACCGCAAAGGTGATTGCCGATTCCGCAGGCTGTGCGATTGGCTATGAAGCGGCACACATGGTTTTGAAGGGGATTCGCGGCTTCCGCGAGGATTATGAGGAGCATGTGCAGCATGGACGCTGTATCTCTGTGCTGAGCTATCCCGTTCCCTGTGTTTCCGCCTGTCCTGCGCATGTGGATGTACCCGGCTATGTGGCGCTGGTGAATGAGGGCAGATATGAAGAAGCAGTGAAGCTGATTCGGAAGGACAACCCCTTCCCATCCGCCTGTGCGTATGTCTGCGAGCATCCCTGTGAAGCACACTGTCGCCGCGCGATGGTGGATGATGCTATCAATATCTGTGGTCTGAAACGCTTTGCAGTGGATCATGCAAAGGCAGAGCCTGCGAAAATCCTGTATGAGAAAACAGGCAAAACCGTCGGCATTATCGGCGGTGGCCCCGGCGGACTGACGGCGGCGTATTATCTGGCACAGATGGGGCATCAGGTAACTGTATATGAGCAGCGTCCCAAGCTGGGCGGTATGCTTCGCTATGGTATCCCCGATTATCGTCTGCCGCAGGAGGTTCTGGAGCGCGATATCGAACATATTCTGACAACAGGCATTAACGTGATTACGGATGTTTCCATCGGCAGAGATGTGACAATGGAGGATATCCAGAAAAGCTATGATGCAGTTTATATTTCCATTGGCGCGCATAATGATAAAAAGATTGGCATTGAAGGCGAGGACGCAGAAAATGTTGTCAGTGCGGTCAGCCTGCTGCGCCGCATTGATGAAGGCAATGCGCCCGATTTCACGGGTAAGAGAATCTGCGTTATCGGCGGCGGCAATGTTTCTATGGATGCCACCAGAACGGCAAAACGTCTGGGAGCGGAAAGTGTTACCTGTGTTTATCGCCGCCGTGTAGACGATATGACGGCTTTGGCAGAGGAAATTGAGGAGGCAATGGCAGAGGGCTGTCAGATTTTGCCCTTGCAGGCACCTGCCCGCATTGAAAAGGATGCAGAAGGGAAGGTTGCGGCCCTGTGGACTGTGCCGCAGATTATCGGGCCTTACGGCAAGGATGGCAGACCCAAGCCCATTCCTGCGGATGTACCCGAATTCCGTATCGCATGTGATTATGTGATTGTTGCCATCGGGCAGGCGATAGACGCGCGTCCCTTTGAAGCCATCGGCATTAAGACCTTTAAGGGCATGATTCAGGCGGAGGATACCAGCTCTGTTGCGGATGTGGATAACGTATTCGCCGGCGGTGACGCGGTTTCCGGCCCTGCTACGGTCATTCGTGCCGTTGCGGCAGGGAAGGTTGCGGCAGCGAATATTGATGCCTACCTTGGCTTTGAGCATAAGATTAAGACGGACGTTGTGGTTCCTCCGGCGCATCTGACAAATGCACCTCCCTGTGGGCGTGTAAACTTGAAAAGCCACTGCACACCGGACTGCAAGGGCAACTTTGATCTGGTTGTGGAAGGCATGAGCAGAAAAGAGGCGGATCAGGAATCCGAACGCTGCCTGCGTTGTGATTACTTCGGCTTTGGCAGCTTCAGAGGAGGGAGGACAGGAGAATGGTAAGAATAACGATTGATGGACAGCTTGCGCAGGTGCCGGCAGGAACGACGATTATGGAGGCGGCGAAGGCGGTCAATGTAAAAATCCCTCATCTTTGCTACCTGAAGGGAATCAATGAAATTTCCGCCTGCCGTATCTGCTGTGTGGAAATTGAGGGCGAGCGCGCGATGGTTGCGGCCTGTAGTAACCCTGTAAAGGATGGCATGGTGGTGTATACGAATTCCCCTCGTGCCAGAATGACACGCCGCACAAATGTAGAACTGATTTTGTCTCAGCATGACTGCAAATGTGCTACCTGTGTACGCAGCGGCAACTGTCAGCTGCAGGAGGTTGCGAATGATCTTGGTATCCTTGAGCTTCCCTTTGAGACACAGCTGCAGAAGGGGCTGCGCAGTGCGTGGACAAAAACATTTCCGCTCTATCGGGATGTGAATAAATGTATCAAATGTATGCGCTGCATCCAGATTTGCGATAAGGTGCAGACGCTGAATATCTGGGATTTGGCAGGGACAGGCAGCCGCACAACGGTGGATGTTTCGGGCAACCGTGTCATCAAGGATTCCGATTGTGCGCTTTGCGGTCAGTGCATCACGCATTGCCCGACAGGCGGCTTAAGAGAAAGAGATGACACCGCAAAGGCAAGAGCGGCTCTGGCAGATAAAGAAAAAATTACGGTCGTACAGGTTGCGCCTGCGGTGCGTACCGCTTGGGGCGAGTATTTCGGGCTGAAACGGGAAGAAGCGACCATGGAGCGCATGGCAGGCGCACTGCACCGCCTTGGATTCGATTATGTATATGATACAAACTTTGCGGCAGACCTGACGATTATAGAGGAAGGCAATGAATTTCTGCATCGGCTGAAAAGCGGTGCATTGGTGCGTTGGCCCATGTTCACAAGCTGCTGTCCCGGTTGGGTGCGTTTCCTGAAAGGGCAGTATCCTGAATTGACAAATCAGCTTTCTACGGCAAAATCTCCCCAGCAGATGTTCGGCGCGGTTGCAAAAACATGGCTGGCGAAGAAGCTGGATGTGGCACCCGAAAAAATCTGCTGTGTTTCCATCATGCCCTGCGTAGCGAAGAAGGCGGAAGCAGATTTGCCGACCATGCGTGGCGAAAGCGGTGCGGATGTGGATATCGTGCTGACAACAAGGGAGCTGGTGCGTATGATGCGTGCAGACCATCTGGACCCGCATTTCATCGAGGAGGAAGCACTGGATTCCCCTATGGGAACACATACCGGTGCAGGCGTGATCTTCGGTGCAACCGGCGGCGTTATGGAAGCGGCTCTGCGTACTGCGGCGTATGTGCTGACGGGCGAAAATCCGAATCCGGATGCCTTCAGTGAGGTGCGGACAGGCCCCGGACTGAGAGAGGCAACCTATACCGTTGCGGGAATTCCTGTGCGCTGTGCGGTTGTCAGTGGTCTGGGCAATGCGCGTAAGCTGATTGAACGGCTGAAGGAGGGCAAGGTGCAGTATGATTTTGTAGAGGTCATGGCTTGTCCCGGCGGCTGTGTCGGCGGCGGCGGTCAGCCTATCTCCGCAGAGGATGAGGAGCTTTACGGCGTGAGAGGGGAACGGCTTTATACCCTTGATGCGGAAAATCCGATGCGTTTCGCTCATGAAAATCCTGAGGTACAGGCATTGTATCATGAATATCTGGGCGAACCCTTGGGAGAGACAGCACACCATCTGCTGCATACGGACCATAAGGCATGGAATATGCCCATGCAGAAATAAACGAATAAAAAATATAAAGGCTGTTGTACTTTTTTGTGCAGCAGTCTTTTTTATGCAAAAAAATGCTGAACAGAGAAAAATTTCTGTTCAGCAAAAGAATCAGATTTAGGAATATAGCTTACGGACGGAAACCCGACTCAGCTTTTTGATGATATCCGCCCAGAAGGCTGTCCCGAACAGGAAGGTCAGCAGAAGGGAAACAACCATAACCTCCAGAACGGCAAGATAGCCATTTGCACTGAGCAGCTCATAAAAGCCGCCGTAAATGAGGAAATCCTTAAACAGGCGGTGCAGGATATAAATACCGATGGTATTTTTCCCGAATTGGCAGAGGAAGGTTTCCTTTTTCGGGCAAAGGATAAACAGACCAAAGAGCATCAGCACAACCGCCGCCATCCACAGGATACAGATGAGCGGTGCAAAGGGAAACAGCTGACTTTTCAGCTGTGCATAGGGGGCAATCCCGAAGAAGAATACCCCCAGATATTTCTGTACCCCTCGTCCATAGGGAATCAGCACGCAGGCGGAAAGCAGCAGAACGGCAGGCAATGCTTTTCTGCATTTCGCATTGTTGATGACTGCCTGAAACTGCTCCTTCTTGATGTAATACCCCATGAGGAAGAAGGGCAGAAAGTGAATGGTGCGGGAAAGGCTTAAAAATTTCCCGACCGGCTCCTGATAATGGATGACTGCCGCCAGAAGGACTGCTCCAATGAGGACATATTTCGGTTTCATATTTTTTGTCAGGTAAAGAAAAATATGCCACCAGATTAAAGAAAGCAGATACCACGGTGCCGCCCCAACTGTCAGCATATTGATTTTCAGAAGGGAGAAAATCAGAATGCCCAGAATAAATGCTTTTCGGAACAGCGCGGACTTACTGTACGCAAAAGAGAGCAGCCAAATGCCGCCGCAAAACAGCAGAACAATGAGAGTCCAGACGGCAGGGTGGTGTGCCGTTTCAAAATATGGTCGCTCAAAGATGAAATGCACCAGCTCGATGGCATCCTTGAACAGAAGATAGAGCCATGCGAAGGAGAGCAGCTTTTCCGCCTTATATTCCTTTGTGAGAAAGCCCTTTGCCAGATAGCCCGACATGAAGATAAACCCCGGCATGTGAAAAAAATAGATAAAGGTTCTCACGCCTGTGGCAAAGGCAGAATGGGTTTCCTGCAAATAGCCAAGCATGTGTCCCAGAACCACCAGAAAAATTAGAACACCCTTGATGTTGTCGATATGAAAATCTCTTGCTGTCTGCTGCTTCATGATGAATGACTCCTGTTTCATTTCTGTTTACTGCTTTCTTCCCAAAGGGCATGATAAAGCACAGGCTTTCTGTCCGCCTTGACAGGAAAGCTATTGCGGTATGCGTCTGCCTCGCTTAGGTCGATATCTACAATCGTCAGCCCGTTGCCGCCCTCTACATGCGCCAGCACTTCGCCTGTCGGGGAAACTGCCATGCTGTCACCGATATAGGAAAGACCGCCGCCCTCGCCGCTGCGGTTCACACCGAGGATGAAGCACTGGTTTTCGATGGCGCGTGCCTTTAGGAGTGTCATCCAATGCTCTCTGCGTGCCGTAGGCCAGCTTGCGATAACGGGAATTACCTTTGCCTGCTCGGATACAATCTGAAAGATTTCGGGGAAACGTAAATCATAGCAGATTAACGGTGCAACAGGTACACCCTTTACCTCGCAAAGCTGCAGCGCATTACCGCCGGTATAATGCTTTGCCTCTGCGCCGAAGGAGAAGGGATGAATTTTTGCATAATCTGCAAGCTGATTCCCGTTCTCGTCCAGAATGATGCAGTGATTTGTGGCAACTCCGTTTTCATATACGGGCAGGCCATAGCAGATGGCAACATGGTTTTTCTTTGCTTCTTCGCGGAAAAACGCCATGGAGGGACTGTTTTTTCTGTCCTCGCCGTAGGTTTCGGGGTTCAGCGTAAAGCCTGTCAGCGTCATTTCGGGGAAAATGACAAAATCCACCTGTTTTTCCTTTGCCTCTGCAAGCAGCCTGCTGCAAAGTGTCATGGTCTTTTCCTTTTCTTCAAAGCCCATATCAATCTGTCCCAATGCGATTCTCATAGGATTTTCCTCCTTTTATTCTTAAATGTTATTCTCAAATGCAAAACTGATTTTTTATTCCCAATCCTTCCAGATATCGGGGCAATAGCCCAGTGTAAACGCTTTACCGTTGCGTACAATCGGTGTGGCGAACAGCTCCGGATTTTCAAACAGCGTCTGCTCGCGCTTTGCCTCGTCGATATAATCCATGTAAAGCCTGGTGTATGCCTTTGCCTTGCGGTCAATCATATCCTCAACGGGGATACATTTTTTCGCTGCTTCAAAGACTGCCTTTGCCATGCCGAATTGGTGCAAATCAATATATTGATATTTTATTTTTCTCTCTTTAAAATAACGTTCCGCTTTTTTGGTATCAAAGCTTTTCTTGGAGCCGTAAATTTGGATATTCATGCGAAAACCATCCTTTCTGTGATACCTCATTTTATAATATTTTTTCCGTGGGGGCAAGACAATAGAGAATGATTCTGTTATACTTATGTTATTTTCAAGCGAAGGAGGCAGAAAAATGAGATTCATTTCATGGAATGTAAACGGCTTACGCGCCGCAGTAGGCAAAGGCTTTTCGGAATATTTCAAGGAAGCCGATGCGGATATATTTTCTCTACAGGAAACAAAGCTACAGGCAGGGCAGATTGATTTAGAAACAGAGGGCTATCATCAATACTGGAATTATGCCGAAAGGAAGGGCTATTCCGGCGTAGCGGTGTTCACGAAGCAGGAGCCGCTTTCTGTTGCCTATGGTATTGGCGTGGAGGAGCATGACCACGAGGGGCGTGTGATTACGCTGGAATTTCCCGAATTTTACCATGTGACGGTATATACCCCCAATTCGCAGCAGGAAAACGCCCGTCTGGCATACCGCATGGAATGGGAGGATGCGTTCCGCGCGTATGTAAGCGGTCTGGATGCGAAAAAGCCTGTTGTTATCTGCGGGGATTTGAATGTAGCACATAATGAAATCGATCTGAAAAATCCCAAAACAAACCGCAGAAGTGCCGGCTTTACGGACGAGGAGCGCGGCAAATTCACGGAGCTTCTGGGTGCCGGCTTTGTGGATACCTTCCGCTATTTTTATCCGGAGCAGGAAGGCATTTATTCCTGGTGGAGCTATCGCTTTAAGGCAAGAGAGAAGAATGCAGGGTGGCGGATTGATTATTATGTGGTTTCCGCACGCTTGCAGGACAAGCTGATGGATGCGAAGATCCATACAGAGGTGCTTGGCTCTGACCATTGCCCTGTGGAGCTGGAAATCAATCTGTAAAAGAGGAGAAATATGGAACCGTATTATTATCAAACCTTATCCAAGGCGGAGCAGAGCAGCTATCAGGCGATGCAGGCAGGCTTGCAGGCGTTTGCGCCCTCCTTTCCTGTACCGCTGCTGGAAAATAGGGCGTTGACGGATGTTTTCATGAAGCTGCGTCTGGATTGTCCGCAGCTGTTTTATGCAGGGACATTTCAATATCGCTATTATCCCGATTCCAGAAATGCAGAATTGATTCCTGCGTATCTTTTTGAAAAGGGAAAGCTGAAGGAGCATCAGAAGGCGCTGCAGTCACGCGTGGAAAAGCTGGTTCGCCCTGTGGCAAGGTGCAGCGATGAGGAAAAGCTGCTGTATATCCACGATTTTATCTGCAAAAATGTACGCTATGATAAGCTGAAAAAGCAATATTCCCATGAAATCATCGGTGTTCTGGGGCATGGCGTTGGCGTTTGTGAGGGTATTGCAAAGGCAGTTAAGATTCTTTGTGATGCATTGCAAATTTGGTGTATCATTGCTTTGGCGGAAAATAACCCCGAAAGGGGCGTGAAGTATCGCCATGCGTGGAACGTGGTGCGGCTGGATAAAAAATATTACCATCTGGACTGCACCTTTGATCTTTCCTTAGGGAATCCTGAGGAAATCCGCTATGATTATTTTCTGCTGAGTGATAAGCAGATTTTTCGCGATCATGAGAGACTGGTCTGGCGTGTGCCTGCCTGCGAGGATGCAGACAGATTTTATTATAAGAAAAAGAAGCTCTCCTTCACGAAGACGGAGGAGGTGCAAAAGCGCGCGGCGCAGGCGGTGAAAAAGGGAAAACTACTGCTGTTTCATTGGCGCGGCGGCTATATGACAAGGGAAATCGTGCAGGAATTTCTGCGGATTTTCAAGGAAGAAGCGGCGAAGAAAGAAAAATTCGCGCAGGTTTCGCTGAATTGGGCGCAGGCGATTGTGAAGGTACGCTTTATCGAACAATTACCGACACAGGAATTGACCATGGAAGAAGCCAATGAAGGCGAAAAAGAGGAATAAATCAAGAAAAGAAAATCAAGAAAAGAAAAACCCGGGGACAAAAAGCATCCTCGGGTTTTTATATAATAAGGGGTAGTGAGTTATCAAGGGTTTTTGGAAATTTATGCTTCAAAGGCAGTCAGTTTTTCCAGAAGAAGATTGCTTCTGTCGATGAAGGCTGTCATTTCCTCGGAGGTCAGCGGACGGTGGCTCATCAGTGCCAGATCATACAGCTGATGGCACAGAAGGGCTGCATCCTCCTTCTTTTCCTCCTTGCCTGCCATGGAAAGCAGTGCTTTTACCAGTTTATTATTTTTATTCAGCACCAGAGTTTCATCGGGCTTCATATTGGCAAACATTGCCTTAAATTCTTCGTTGTTGGCGTAAGCCTCCATCATTTCCATCATACGTCTGGATTCCTCGGAAAGCAGAATCATAGCGGAAACCTTTTCAGCCTTCAGCGCTTCCAGCTTTACATTCAGCTTTTCATTTGCAACCGCCGCGCGGAACAGCTCCTGCATCTGATTTGCTTCAAATTCGTCTGCCTGCTTTTTCGCTTCGGAAATTTCGGCATCCTCTTTTTCCTGCAAGGAATCAATATCCGCATCGACACGCTGTACTTTCAGCTTAATGTCCTGATTTTTATATTCCAAGAAGGAAACGAAGGGCTTATCCACAGGCGTATCCATGATGGCAGCCTCCAGACCCTGCTCCTTGAACAGGCGGATATACTGCGCCTGCTGATTGGTGTCGGTTGCAAAATAAATCACGTTTTCGTGCTTTTCCTTATTTTTTTCCAGATATTCGGCAACGGTTTCATAAACACCGTCTGTTGTTTTCAGCAGCAGGATATCCTTTACCTTATCATACAGCTTTTCTTCCTTCATACAGCCGTATTTGATGAAGATATTGATATCATCCCAGAAGCCCTCAAAGGCAGAACGGTCGGTTTTGAACAGCTGGTTCAGCTTGTCCGCAACCTTCTTGGTGATGTAGGCATTCATTTTTTCCACATAGCCGTCATTCTGCAATGCACTTCTGGAAACATTCAGAGGCATATCGGGGCAGTCCAGAATCCCTTTCAAGAGCAGCAGAAATTCGGGGACAACCTCTTTTACGTTATCCGCAATATAAACCTGATTGCAGTACAGCTTTACCTCGCCGTCCATCATGTCCATCTGCTCCACCAGCTTCGGAAAATAGAGAATCCCTTTCAGACGGAAGGGGTAATCCATATTCAGATGAATCCAGAACAGAGGGTCATTCAAATCATTGAATACCTGATGATAAAAGGCTTTGTAGTCCTCATCCGTACATTCGGAGGGCTTTCTCTGCCAGAGGGGGTTGGTGTCATTCAGCGGCTTGGACTCCTCTGCCTTTGCTTCCTCTGCGGCATCCTGCTGCTCCTGCAATAAATCCATAGCACCCTCGGTAGTCAGCTTTGCGGCTTCCTCGGGGGAAACATGAACAGTGTTTTCGGCCTTCTTTGCGGCTGCCTTTTCCTCCTCTGTTTCTTCCTTCAGCACATCCACAAAGATGGGAACGGGCATGAAGGCGCAGTATTTTCTCATAGCGGCGTAAAGCGTTGCCTCATTCAGAAATTCCTCGCCGTCCGCGCCGATAAAGAGGGTGATGGTTGTGCCGCGTTCGGTTCTTTCACCGACCTCCATTTCATAATCAATGCCGCCGTTGCAGCGCCATTTTGCAGGCTCTGCACCCTTCTGATAGGAAAGGGAATCAATCTCGACCGTATCGGCTACCATAAAAGCAGAATAGAACCCCAGACCGAAATGTCCGATAATCTCACTGCCTTCGTCCTCGGTTTTTCCTTCAAATTTGGAAAGGAAATCGGTTGCACCGGAGAATGCAATCTGGTTGATGTATTTCTTGATTTCATCCGCCGTCATGCCGATACCGTTATCAATAATCTGCAATGTTTTCTTGTCCTGATCCAGAACAACATGAATTTCGTATGCTTCCTCTGCGGGAATATCCGCTTCCCCCATCATGGAAAGCTTTTGCAGCTTTGTCACCGCATCACACGCATTGGATACCAGTTCACGAATGAAGATGTCCTTATCTGTATAGAGCCATTTTTTGATAATTGGCATAAAATTTTCACTGTTAATAGAAAGATTGCCTTTTTCCTGCATACTGCATACCTCCTAAAATTTTTTTACAGAGCCAATGTGTTTGGCTCTCATCACTCTATATTGTAGCACCCGAAACGGAAAAGTCAAGAAAAAATTAGCACTCAATAAAAATGAGTGCTAACAAATTCGGAGGAAAAAAGAAGGAGATTAACTCTCCTGCTTCTGGATGCCGATGGCGTTTTTTTTGAAAAACTTTAAAATATATTCCTCCCAGAGCCGCTCGGAGGATTTATCCAGAGAAAAGGCTTCCTGCGAAATGGCGGTGGTGCAGAGGATGGTATGCTCCTTAAAGAGAATATTCAGAAATGCCGCCTTGGTATTGGGGAGATTGGAAAGCTTCTCCTCCGCAAGGGAGAACACAAGCTTGATGCTTTTCGGCAGCTTATTCCCCTTGATTGCCTGAAATACAAAGGGACGCATTTCCTCCCAATGCACATAACGGGAAAGCCCTGCCTCCTGCTCCTCGGCAGTATAAAAATCCATGTTGCGCTTGCCCTCAATGATAAAAGAAGCGAAGGTGGTCAGCTCCCCCTGACGGAACAAAAACGCATCAAAGGTATCCTGTGTCACATATCGGTAAATGCGGACGCTGGTATTTTCGTTCCCCTGCCGTATCCCGCGCCCTTCCCGCTGTTCGATGTGGGCCGGGACCCATGGGCAGTCGATATGGTGCAGGGCAATGACATGGTCCTGTACATTGACTCCGGTGCCGCATTTTTCGGTAGATCCTATCAGTACCCGGATTTCACCTTCCCGCACCAGATCAAGCAGTCGCTGCCGTTTTTCCTCTGTTTTTGCATCATGGATAAACGCGATCTGCTCTTTTGGGATTCCATTCTGTATCAGTCCTTCTTTGATATAGGAATAAACGCTGAACCGGCTCCCATCATTCGGGGTTCCGATATCCGAAAAGACAAGCTGAGTCCCGATCTTTCCTTCTGCCAAAGCTGCATCATACTCCTGTTTGACACATACGATGCACTGCTCCAGCTTTCCATCCGGATTTTTTGGTGCTTCCGGATCCAGAAGTCTGGCATCTGTGCCAAGCAGCCTTGCATCCGTTGTCAGCTTCAAAAAATTATC
>ENA-OPWX01001649-OPWX01001649.1-human-gut-metagenome-genome-assembly--contig:-NODE-1649-length-14433-cov-1.478022_pt1 | contig 14433 bp, 16 predicted proteins | sample MGYA00241514_ERZ502020 | MGnify/ENA primary metagenome ERZ502020 (study PRJEB25962, sample SAMEA2042105) | human gut metagenome | biome: human gut; feature: human-associated habitat; material: faeces... | reverse complement strand
CTCCAGAGCATTATTAGAAGCTGACAGCGAATACAGACCTGCATTAAAAGCAGCTGGATTCTTAACACGTGATCCACGTATGAAAGAAAGAAAGAAATACGGTCTCAAAGCAGCTCGTCGTGCGCCTCAGTTCAGCAAGAGATAGTTCAAGACTGTCAGAGAATACAGAAGACCCAAGGAAATTCAACATTCCTTGGGTCTTTTCTTTTTGTCAAAATCTAAGAATTTGTGTCTAATAGTAACACAATAGTTACACAATAGAAACAAGAAAAGTGGTGAAATTCTTCTATTATTACTATTAAGAAATAAGACCTGATATAACGATTTATTATATCAGGTCTTTTGTTTTATATCTTATTTATAGCTTCAAGTTTGAATGGTAATTCAATATGTGTGTAAACTGTTTCTGTGACACCTTGACCCTTGTGACCAACTATCTTTTTGATGATTCTTTCATCAACACCTGCTTCAGTAAGCAGTGACACACAAGTGTGTCTTGTGTCATGTGGTCTATGCTGAAGTTTCAATTCTTCAATGGTGTCCAATATGAATCATAGTAGTTTCTATAAAGAAAATGCTTATCATCAGGTGTGCAAATCAGATATTCACAATCCCTGTCTAACCAATATTGGAAGAATGGAACAACCTTTTCAGCAATTGGAACTTCCCTGATTCCTGATTCTGTTTTTGATTCCCTTACATAGAACCATCTTTCATCAAGATGAACATCTTCTTTCTTCAGGTCAAGCAATTCACCAATTCTGACACCTGTATATATCAGTATCAGGATAACAGAATAATATATATTAGAATCTTTGACCTTCCAAACCATGTTGATTTGTTTCTTGTTAAATGGTTTCCTGTTGTATGCATTTGGGTTTCCTGCCTTAGTAATATCAACATATCTGACCATGTCCCTTTTATCAGCAGTTACAATTTCATGCATGACAGCATAATCATACATCAGACCAAACATGATTTTCATCTTCTTCAGTGTTGGTGTGTTCTTCCCTGATTCATCAACTGCTTGTTGCAGGTGGTCAAGTTTGATTTCCACAAACTTCATGTTATGTAATTTCTCACATGTCCTGAATGATGCTTTATATCCTTTCACATTTGATTCTGATACCTTTGGAAAATGCACTTCAGACCACTTTTCAAATACTTCAGCAAAGGTTATTGTGTTATGGTGCAAGTCATAAGGGTCTTTGTTGTATTCTGCAAGGGCGGTCAATGCTTCCTTTCTACTTTCATAATATCCAACAAAAGCATATATTGGATAAGACTTCTGTTTTTCTTCATCAAATGTCCATCCTGTTGTCTTTCTTGCAACCCAAGGTTTCCTTCTGTTCCCTGATAACTTATAAACACTTCCAAAACCATTTGGTAAACGCATAAATAAACACATCCTTTCTTAAAATTGGGTGACTTTAACAAAGGGTTGTGTTATACTTATTTTGGTTAAATTTGTGTGTATAGCACAATCCTTTGATAAGACCTGACTACTTCCAATAGTTGGGTCTTATTTTTTTGTTCTTGGTGTTCTTCTGTTCTTGGTGTTCTTGGTTGTATACTACTATATATATTTATATTTTTCTTAGTCCTTTAGTGTTTCATCTTTATTTTCTTAAAAGTATTATAGATAAAACACCAAGAACACAAAGAACACCAAGAACAGCACGAACAATTATCATTGTATATAGTGAATTATAAAACTTCTTCCTGATTTTGTTCTTTCAATCTTTCCTTCTTTTCTTAAAGAATACACTATTTCTTTAACAGCATCTTGGTCTTCTGTATTAAATAATTTCCAAAATTCTGATTGAAGTATGTTGTCATTTTCAATGAGTGTCTGAACAACAGCAGGTTTCATTTCTTGGATTTTCCTTTGAAGTTCTAAAATATGATTTTGCTTATTTTCATAATCTTTTTGAAGATTACCAAAATTTGATTCTAATTCATTCAGTTCATCACATCTTTTTGAAATATAATCATTAGTTGTCAAAATATTATGAAACCAAAAATCAAAGCATTCACCTTTTTCTTCACACAGTTTTTCACAATCCTTCAAATATATAACAAATGATTTTAAGGCAGGTCTTAATTCTTTTGGTGATTTTCCAAGGGCATTACACCATGAATTCAAGAAATAGGAATATTCATTTTCAATTTTATTTAAGAAATCTTTATTTGCATATATCCATCCCCAAGGAAGTTCACCATTTTCATCTAAATGATTTAACATATCATGATTTGGTTCTTTCTTCTTTTTCTTAAAAAGATTCAGCATATCATCACATCCTTTCTTAGAATTTCTGTCTGTTTTCAATGACCCTTCCAATGATTTGAACAGGCTTTTCAATGATGTCCTTGTTGGAAAAGTACATTGGTGCATATGTAGGATTGAAAGATTGAAGAACAATTCCATCATCCTGTTTCAACAGCTTCTTCACACAAGCACTGTCACCATTCACTTGTGCAATCACAATATCACCTGATTCTGCATCAGACTGTTGTTTGACAATCAGAACATCACCTGCTTGCATTCTTGGTGACATGGAATCACCTTTGACCTGAAGACCAAAGAATTCACCTGTCTGTGCAAGTCTGAATGGTATTTCTTCCCAATCCAATACTTCTTCAATAGCTTCAATTGGAATTCCTGCAATTACCTGACCAAGAACAGGAATCCTGCATCCTTTTTCAATCCTTGTTGATTCATCTGATAATGCTTCTGAATTATACTGTGCATCCCACATTGCTTCTTGTTCAGATTTATATTCTGATTCACCTGTCAGATAACTGATTGAAACACCAAAGTAATTTGCAAGTTTGGTCATAGTTGTATTATTTGGTGTGAATGTCTTCCATTTAGATGAAGACCCTGCACCAAGACCTGCTTCCCTTTCTAACTGTCTTTTTGAAATCTTTCTTTCCTTACATAATTGGTTGATTCTGTCTATAAATTCCATAGCAATTCCCCTTTCTTAAAAAAGTGCAGAATAAATTCAGCGAAAAGTGTTGACAAACTGCTGAAGAACTGCTAATATACATAGTGTCAGGTGCAGAACTAATTCAGCAGACTGATATAAACAAAAGTCGCTTGATGTTTTAAATATATGTTGGTGGTACTTCATATGATAGAACATCTTCAGCAATTTGTCAATATTTTATGCTGAATTTTTACGCACTTGCTGAACAAATTATATAAGAAAGGTAGGTGAAAATGATGTCAGAATTTGAAAAGCAGGTCAGACATGCATTGATTGATAGGGATATGACAATGACAGACCTTGCAAATGAATTAGGAATCACAATTTCTTATGTATCTGATTTGCTGAAAGGTAAAAGAACCAATCAGGAACAGCTTCAGAGAATTAAAGAGTTCCTTGAAATCACTGACACAGATGATTATGAAGAAAAAGAACAGCATCCTGAATATGAAGTTGTTGGTGGTTACTTAAAGATTCTTGATGAATCAGAGTGTGGACAGTTATGGTGGGATTCACTTTCTGAAAGATACAAAAACATCATCAAAGCAATGCCAAACTTTGACAAAGAAATCTTTGAAGATGTGACAGGCATCAAGATATGATTTCCCTGTTTCCACATCAGCAAGAAGCATTGCAGGAAACAAAGGACTTTGACAACATTGCAGTTTATCATGACATGGGTCTTGGTAAGACATTCACAGGGTCAGAAATGATGAAAAGATTTGGATGCAAAGTGAACTTGATTGTGTGTCAGAAATCAAAGGTTCAGGATTGGGTGGAACACTTCACAGATAATTATCAGATGCAGGTGTTTGACCTTACCAATAAGAAACAGCTTGGTGAATATCATGGACTGTCACAAGGACAAAGATTCTTCATAGTTGGTGTTATCAATTATGAATTGGCTTGGAGAAGAAAAGAATTACTTGACTTATATGATTTCACATTGATGCTTGATGAATCATCTTTGATACAGAATCAGAAAGCAAAGCAGACAAAATTCATCCTGAAGATGAAACCTGCACATGTGATTCTTCTTTCAGGAACACCTGTTGGTGGTAAATATGAAAATCTATGGACACAAGTCCACCTGTTAGGTTGGAAGATTTCAGAAGACTTGTATAACAGGCAGTATGTGAATTGGACAACAATTGATTCAGGTGGTTTTCAACACAAGATTGTGGACAAAGAAGACCCATATAAAAACATTGATAGGTTGAAATCCAAAATGCGTGAACATGGTGCAATATTCAAGAAGACTGAAGAATGTTATGAATTACCTGAACAGGTATTCACACACATCAGATTGAAAGCACCTAAAGAGTATTGGAAGTTTCAGAAGGATTGCATTGTAACAATAGAAAGTCAGGAATTGGTTGGTGATACATCATTGACAAAACTGCTTTATAGCAGACAGATATGCAGTCAATTCAATCAAAACAAGTTGGATGCATTCAGGGATTTGGTTGAATCAACACAGGAAGTTTCAAAGCACCTGATTGAAGTGCAGGAAGACAAAGAGCCTGCAAAAAGAACAAGAAAGAAAGTGGGTGAAGACTAATGGAATTTGAACTTAGAACACTGAAATCTGATGACTTATTCCCAATGTTTGGGATTCTTTCAAAGATTGGTTTCAAGGATTTAAAGGAAATCATCACACCTGATAAAATCAAAGACATGAAGTCAATGATTAGTCAGAAGGATGATGAAGATGAAAACACAGATGCTACAACAATGCTTGGTGTATCTGTTGTGATGGAAGTTGTATCTATCATCATGAAGAATCTTCCTTCCTGCAAAAATGAAATTTACACTTTTCTTTCAGGTCTGTCAGGAATGACAGTCAAGGAAATTGGAAACCTTGATATGGTAACTTTCACTGAAATGATTGTTGCTGTTGTTCAGAAGCAGGAATTCAAGGATTTTTTCAAGGTTGTTTCAAAATTGTTCAAGTAAACCATCTTACTTTTATGGACTTGCTATTCAGAGAATACGCAAGTCCATTTATTTTGCTTGATAAGGTGATTGGTGCAGGGCAATTGATGGACTTCTTGGAAGTCTTTGATGAAAAACAACAGCACAATGAACTTTGGGAATTCTATATTCACAAACTTCCACCTTGGGATGAAAGAACATTTGAACAGTTCAAGCATGATTTGAAAGTTGGTAACAAACCAAAGGGTGAAAGACCAACAAAGGAACAGCTTGAAGCAACCATAAAAGATTCTTATAAAATCATGCAAAATTTTGAAATAGAAAAGGAAGGGGGTTAATTGAATTATGGATTTGTTTAAACTTGTTGGAAGTATCTTCATCAATAACAAAGAAGCAAACAGTCAGATTGATGAAACCAATACAAAAGCACAGAATCTTGCAACCAAGATTGGTTCTGCTATGGAAACAGCAGGAAACAAAATCACAGGTCTTGGAAAAGCAATTGCACCTGTGTCAGCAGTTCTTGCAACTGCACTGACTACTTCAACAAAGTCAGCTTCTGACTTTCAAAATGGTATGGCAAAGATGTCAACCTTGTTTGATACTTCCAAGACTTCAGTTAGTGACTTATCCAAGGAATTCTTGACCCTATCCAATAAAACAGGTTTGTCTGCATCAGAACTTGCTGAAGCAGGATATCAGGCACTGTCAGCAGGTCAGAGTGTGGACAAGGTTGGAAAGTTTGTTGAAACAGCAGGAAACCTTGCAAAAGCAGGTTTCACAAGTACAACAACAGCAGTGGATGTGTTGACAACAGCAATGAATGCTTATGGTAAATCAGCAGGAAGTGCTGACCAAATAGCAAACAAACTTGTTAGAACACAGAACTTAGGTAAAACAACTGTTGATGAACTTGCATCTGCAATGGGTAAAGTTATTCCAACAGCTTCTTCAATGGGTGTCAATATCAACAACTTGACATCAGGTTATGTTTCACTTACTAAACAGGGTATTGCAACAGCAGAAGCAACCACATACATGAACAGTATGTTCAATGAATTGGGTGATTCAGGAACAACACTTGGTGGTGTCATCAAGGAAAAAACAGGAAAGTCATTTCAAGAATGTATGAATTCAGGAATGTCACTTGCTGATGTTCTTCAAATCACAAAGCAGTATGCAGATGAAAATGGTATTTCCTACAATGAATTATGGTCATCTGCTGAAGCAGGAAAGGCAGGTCTTGCAATCCTGAATGGTGGTGTTGATGAATTTAACAAGACAGTTGAAACAATGGCATCTGATACAGATGATGTTGGTGAAGCATTGGAGAAATTAGAAACACCATCAGTCAAGGCACACAAAGCAATCAATCAAATTAAGAACAGCGGTATTGAATTAGGTACTGCATTCATTGGTGCTTTAGCACCAACACTTGAAAAAGTGTGTGGGGTTGTAGAAAAGGCAACAACATGGTTCAGCAGTCTTGATGAACACACTAAAACCATGATTGCAACAGCAATGGGAATTGGTGCAGTTGCTTCACCTGTTTTGATTATTGGTGGAAAAATCATCAGTGGTATTGGTTCAATGGTTGGTAAGATTGGAACAGCTATATCAACTATATCATCACTGTCAGGTTCTGTTGGTGGTTTGTCAGGTGTCCTTGGTGCAATCACAAGTCCTATTGGATTGGTAGTGGTGGCAATCACAGCATTGATTGCAATCTTTGTTGCATTGTACAACACCAATGAAGATTTCAGGAACACTGTTCAGTCAGCATGGGCAACTATCAAAGAAACAATCAGCACTGTTATTGAAGCAGTGAAAGAATTGATTTCAGCATTCATTCAGCTTGTCAAACAGGCTTGGGATGCTTGGGGTCAGGATATTATCAATGTAGTAACAAATGCATTCAATTATATCAGCACATTTATTGATTCAGCACTGAAGATTGTTCAGGCAGTCATCCAAACAGTGACAGCACTAATCAAAGGTGATTGGTCAGGTGTGTGGGATGGTATTAAAAACATTGTGTCAACAGTGTGGGATGCAATCAAGAATTTGATTTCAGCAGGTATTGAACTTGTGAAATCTATCATTCAGCTTGGTCTGAATGTTGTGAAAACAGTATTCACAACAGTATGGAATGCAATCAAGGGAATTGTTCAGGCAGTATGGAATGACCTGAAGTCAGTGATTGAAACTGTATTGAATGCAATCAAATCATTCATCAACACAGCACTGAATGCAATCAAGTCTGTATTTTCTACAATTTGGAATGCAATCAAATCTGTTGTGACAACAGTCATCAATGCAATAAAGTCAGTGATTTCATCTGTCTTTAATGCTATAAAATCAACAATCACAAGTATCTTGAATTCAATCAAATCTGTGTTCAGCAGTGTTTGGAATGGAATCAAGTCAACTGTGTCTTCAGTTATAAATGGTATTAAGTCCACTATTTCAAGTGGAATGAATGGTGCAAAATCAACTGTGACAGGTGTATTGAATGGAATCAAATCTTCATTCACAAGCATTTGGAATGGATGTAAATCTGTTGTTTCAGGTGCTATTAACAGAATCAAGTCAATTATGAACTTCAGTTGGTCATTGCCACATTTGAAATTACCACATATTTCAATCAGTGGTTCTTTCAGCTTGACACCACCATCTGTTCCACACTTTGGAATCAGTTGGTATAAGAAAGCTATGGACAGTCCTTTCATGTTCACACAACCAACATTGTTTGATGTGAATCCTGTCACAGGTACTGCAAAAGGTGCAGGTGAAGCAGGTGATGAAATTATGTATGGACATAGCAATCTGATGAATGACATTCAGGATGCAGTTGGTCATCATGACAACTTAATTGTGAAAGCCTTGAATGATTGGTTTGAACAGTTATTTGCAATCTTTGAAGAATGGTTTCCTGAATTCAAAGGTCAGTTGGTTCTTGACACAGGTGCATTGGTTGCAGAAACAGCACCTGCAATGGATGAAGAACTTGGTAAAATTATAAGAAGAAAGGAAAGACAATAATGCAGACAGTGACATTTGGAACAAAAAATTCATATGATGACTTTGGTCTAATCCTGACTGACAAAGATATTGGATTTCCTGAACCAAAGTTGGAAGAAGTTGATGTGATTGGTGCTGATGGTGTCATTGACTTGTCAGAAGTCTTAAATGATGATATCAAGTATAAAACACGAAAACTTCAGTTTACTTTTACAGTTCTGAAAGGAAACAAATATTGGGCATCAACAGTTGCTGATGTTGCAAATTACCTTCATGGTAAAAAGTTAAGAATTCAGATGGATTTTGACCCTGCCTATTATTACACAGGCAGGTGCAAAATCAATTCATTCAAGACTTCCAAAAGGTTATGCACCATCACAATTGATGCTGAATGTGAACCTTACAGACTTGATATAAATGGAAATGGTGAAAAATGGTTGTGGGACACATTCAGTTTTCAGAATGGTTTCATCAGGGTGAATGCAGTCACAGTCAATGGTTCATTGCAGGTCAACTTGCAGAATCAAAGAAAGATTGTATCACCAACATTCACCTGTTCAACAGCAATGACTGTGACATTTGATGGTGTTACATATAACCTTCCAAAAGGAAAGACACAGGTTCTAAGAATCAGACTTCAATATGGAACTAATTATGTGACATTCAAAGGAAATGGAACAGTCAAAATTGAATATCAAGGGGGTGCATTATAAATGTATCGTGTATATTGTAATAATTCCCCTTTGTATGATTTAAGGGATGAAGACCTTGTTTTGATTTCCCCAATTGTGAAAATTGGGGAAAACACAGCAGGGTCTTTTGAATTCAGTATTCTTCCAAAACATCCACACTATGAAGAAGTTAATGAATTGACTTCAGTCATCACAGCTTATGATGGTGATGAAGAAATCTTTTGCGGAAGGGTTGTGGAAATTACAAAAAACTTCTATTTGTTATCGTGGTGTTGAAAACTTTTGGGGTAACATTTGGAAATTCGCATATGGAATCAATTTTTATTGTGAAGTTGGAAAACCATTTTTAGGTTATGTGTGCAAAGATTTCAATTATGCTGAATCTAAGAAAACAGATAATTATGAAAATATTGGTTTCGCACTTCCATCAGAAAATGGATATGTTTCAGCAATGGGATATTCCACAAAGTATGATTGGTTGTTCTTACCTTCTGAAGTCAAAGGAAACAGTTCATTACCTGTTGGTGATTACTACTATCAGAACAACACTTGGGATGGATACAGGATTGCTCTCTTAGGCGGTCATTGGAATGTTGGTTCTGGTGCGGGTGGTTTCTATTGGTATTTGGGTGACGGTGTTGGGGGTCGTGGTCGTTATGTCGGCGGTCGCTTGGTGTATGTACCAACAGTCACTGTTTAATTAAATATATGGGTTAGGTAATTGTTGATGGCAACATCTTCCACCTTGTTGTTATATCTGTACACAATAAAAACATTTTCAAGATTACTCAATTAGGCAGTAATTGGAATAATGGTTCTAATGCAGGTAGTTTCTATTGGAATTTGAATAACAGTGTTGGGAATCGTAATCGTAATATCAGCAGTCACTTAGTAAATGCGTGGTTGATTTCAGGCAGTCCAAAAGGACTGTCTGTTTTCATATATAAAAATTGTGGAAATTACTTGACCCTGCCACTTGGCAAAACACAAAAGCCTGTCATTCATTGATGACAGCACATGGAATGAATCTGTTTTGGTAAATCCTGAAAGGAAGTTGAAGAATCAGAAACACGCATACAAAAATGACAGAAAGAATTGGTGGTTGTAATTATATGAAGCGTTATGGACATTTATATGAAAAGATTTATGATATGGAAAATTTGAAGTTAGCACATCAACATGCAAAGAAAGGGAAAGGATGGTATGCAGAAGTGCAAATGATTGATTCTGACCCTGATAAGTACCTGAAGGAATTGCAGGACATGCTGATAAATAAAACCTATCATACATCTGAATATGAAGTGTTCTATAAGAATGAGCATGGGAAAACAAGAAAGATTTATAAACTTCCTTATTTTCCTGACAGGGTCGCACAGTGGGCAATCTTGCAGGTAATTGAACCATATTTAATCAAGCACCTTATTTCTGATACCTTTTCAGCAATACCTGACAGAGGAATTCACAAAGGACTTAGCAGGGTAAAGAAAGCAGTCCAACATGATGTTCCAAACTGTCAATATTGTCTGAAGATAGATGCAAGACATTATTATCAATCAGTGAATCATGACATTCTGAAACAGAAATACAGAAAGATGTTCAAAGACAATGACCTTCTTTGGATTCTTGATGAAATCATTGATTCAATCAACACAGCAGAAGATGAAGACCTTGTTTCAATATATCTGTTAGATGAAGACATTGACCCAAACACAGGGATTCCAATTGGAAACTATCTGTCACAGTACAGTGGGAATTATTACTTCAGTGATTTTGACCATTGGATGAAAGAAGTCAAGCATGTCAAATATTACTTCAGATATATGGATGACATTGTGATTCTTGCAAGAACTAAGGAAGAACTGCATCAGTTGCTGAAAGAAATCAATGAATACTTCCATAACAATATGAAGTTAGAAATCAAGAAGAATTATCAAGTGTTTCCAACTTATGTCAGGGGTATTGATTACCTTGGTTATAGGGTGTTTGTTTCCTATGTGCTATTAAGAAAGCAAACCTGCAAAGACATGAAAAAGAAAATGGTGAAGATAAGGAAGAAAGTTGAATCAGGGAACATGATGAACTATTCAGAATGGTGTTCAATAAATTCTTACAAAGGTTGGACTGATTATGGAAATTGCTTCAGACTGACACAGAAATATGTTGAACCATTGATTCCACATGCAACTAAATATTATGAATTGAATGTCAAGAAAGGTGGAAAAGTAGCATGAAACAGTACGGAACACAAAGAAGTACAGTGAAACCTGAAGATGTGGAAATCACTGAATCAAAGGTTTTCACTTATGAAAACATCACTGAAATTAAAGTGAAGAATCCTGAATCAGATGATGAAGTCACAATGTATGAATTCACTTTGACAGAGTATGACAAAGATGAATACATCAGAATTCAGGCAGAAAAGAATGCAAGTCTTGAAGAACAAATGACACAAGCACAAGAAGCTATGTGTGAAATTTATGAAATGATGGTATAGAAAGGAAGTGATTATTATGGTGAAGATTTACGCAAGTCTTATCATCAAGGGAATCAAAACCATTGGTGATGTACCAACAAGAATCAAAGATAAAGTCAAGCAGGAATTGGTCAAAGAAGGTCATCCTGACCTTGCTGAAGTAGGTGATGAAGGTTGATAACCAATCTTATCATAAATATTTTATTTAGAAAGGAAGTGGAAAACATGGCAGTTGTATATGCAACACTTATTATCAAAGGTGTGAAGACAATTGATGATGTCCCTGCAAGAATCAAGGACAAGGTTGTTCAGGTTCTGATTGACCTTGATTGTGGTGATTTAGCAGGTCAGGCATAAGTCAATAACACACACAGCAAAGCATCATGCAGAAATGCATGGTGCTTATTTTATGCAGAAAGGAAGATAAACAAAATGAATATTAAAGAAGGAATTTGCACAGGTATTGGTGTCATTGGAAGCATCATTGCATCAGCGTTTGGTGGATGGGACACAGGTTTGATTACATTACTTATTTTTATGGGAATTGATTACTTTTCAGGATTGGTGGTTGCAGGTGTTTTTCACAAGTCCAACAAAACTGAATCAGGTGCATTGGAAAGCAAAGCAGGATGGAAAGGACTTTGCAGGAAATGCATGACCCTTTTGTTTGTATTGATTGCATATAGATTAGATTTAGCAATTGGTGTGGATTACATCAGAAATGCAGTCATCATTGGATTTATGGCAAATGAATTGATTTCAATTGTGGAAAATGCAGGTCTTATGGGTCTTCCATTACCTGATGCAATCAACAAAGCAATTGATGTTTTAACAGAACAGAAAGAAGGGTAATAAATGACTAATCATGAATTCATCAAGAAAGTTGCAGATACAGTCTGCAAGGTAGCACTGTCTTATGGAATCTTGGTTCATAGTCCAATCATTGCACAGGCAATCTTAGAAAGTGGGTGGGGCAAGTCAAAACTTGCTTCCACCTATCACAATTATTTTGGTCTGAAATGTGGGACTAAATGGACAGGAAAATCAGTGAATCTGACAACACAGGAAGAATATGAAGTTGGAACACTGACAACCATCAAAGACAATTTTAGGGTTTATGACAGCATGGAAGATGGAATCAAAGGGTATTTTGAATTTATTCAGCTTCCAAGATATAGCAATCTGAAGGGCATCACAGACCCTAAGACATATCTTGAAACCATCAAGGCAGATGGATATGCAACATCTTCTACTTATGTAGATAACAACATGAAGTTAATCAATCAGTATGATTTGACACAGTACGACAAGAAAGAAGGTAACAACAGTATGTCATATGATAGAACAGCAGTAGTGAATCAGGCAAAAGCATGGCTTGGATATAAAGAAGCAGATGGTTCACACAGAGCAATTATTGATTTATACAACACACAGAATCCAAGACCAAGAGGTTACAAAGTAACATATACAGATGCATGGTGTGCAACCTTTGTATCTGCTGTTGCGGTAAAACTTGGTTATACAAGAATCATCCCAACAGAATGTTCATGTAATTACATGATTAAAGGTTTTCAGCAGATTGGATGTTGGGTTGAAAATGATGCATATGTTCCAAAAGCAGGTGATGTCATTTTCTATGATTGGCAGGATTCAGGCATTGGTGACAATGTAGGTTCATCTGACCATGTTGGAATTGTTGAAAAATGTGATGGTAAGACAATCACAGTTATTGAAGGAAACACTTCAAATAAGGTTGGAAGAAGAACACTTGCAGTCAATGGAAAGTATATCAGGGGATTTGGTGTTCCTGCATATACAACACAGTCTGCATCCACACCTGCACCTTCTACAACAAAGAAAGACATCACAACCATTGCAAAGGAAGTCTTAGCAGGTCAGTGGGGTAATGGTGATGACAGAAAGAACAGACTGACAAATGCAGGTTATGATTATGCAACAGTTCAGGCAAAGGTCAATGAACTTGTAAGTGGTAAAACATCCACACCAACAAAATCAGTTGCTGAAGTAGCAAAAGAAGTTCTTGCAGGAAAATGGGGAAATGGAACTGCAAGAAAGACTGCACTTGAAAATGCAGGATATAACTATTCTGAAGTTCAGCAGAAAGTCAATGAACTTTGTGGACAGAAGTCTGTGACTGAAGTTGCAAAGGAAGTTATTCAGGGGAAGTGGGGCAATGGTGCAACACGAAAATCTAAGTTAGAACAGGCAGGATATAATTATTCTGCTGTTCAAGCAGAAGTAAACAGACTTTTGCGTTAGTAACCTGATAGAAACAAAAGAGTAACAAACACATCAGAAAGCCTTATAATATAAGGAACACAGTTATCTTGGAACTATGCAAGAGATAATCTTCCCTTTGGGACAGACAATTTCAAACAGTATTTTACAACTCCCCAGAACTTCGGTTTTGGGGAGTTTTTCTATTACATGAAAAAATATAAATATCATGAAAATTAAAAAAATCTGGAAAAATTTTTTATTATCTGCTATACTGTAACATAAGAAAAAATTTTTAAAGCAGATTTTGCAGAAAGGAGCAAGCTATGAGCTGGAAAACAACGACTATTCACCTCATGAAAGGTGCCTATATTGCTGTTTACAGGGATAGTGCGCTCTTTTTTAGGCAAAATCGTTTTTTATGATTGCGACAACTATAAAAAGCCACTATCTCCTAATCAAGTAATTTATTTGAAAAGGAGATTTTTTTATGCGTAAATTTAATATAAGACAGCAGATAGGTAAGTTATATTTACTAACTTCTGTGGGGTATTTTCAAATTGCAGGAGCATCATGGGTTGCATTGTTGGCGATGAGAGGATTTTCCCTTTTAGAAATTGGGATGTTGGAAAGTATTTTTCATATTGTAAGCTGTATATTTGAAATTCCGTCAGGCGTTGCGGCAGATGTTTTCGGTCGAAAAAAGACCATGGTTATGAGTCAGCTTGCCTCTTTATTATCCAGTGTCATGATGGTTTGGTCAGAGGGATTTTGGGCAACGGCATTTGCCATAGGATTTAGCGCTTTAAGCTATAATTTGGCTTCCGGTACGAGAGAGGCATTGGCTTATGACAGTTTAAAACTGGTAGGAAAAGAAAACGAGTATAATACGTTTGCAGCAACAGATATGATGCTTTACAGAATTACCAATTCTACGTCCACACTCTGTGCAGGGCTTGCATTATTTCTCGGCTTTCGAAAAGCTTATACGGCGGATATTCTTTTTACTTTGATAGCATTATTTATTGCATGCAGTTTAAAAGAGGTCGAGATAGGAACGAAAACAGATGAAAAAAAGGTA
>ENA-OPWX01001645-OPWX01001645.1-human-gut-metagenome-genome-assembly--contig:-NODE-1645-length-14509-cov-4.236682_pt1 | contig 14509 bp, 10 predicted proteins | sample MGYA00241514_ERZ502020 | MGnify/ENA primary metagenome ERZ502020 (study PRJEB25962, sample SAMEA2042105) | human gut metagenome | biome: human gut; feature: human-associated habitat; material: faeces... | reverse complement strand
CCTATCCTTTACGAAACAACCGATTCCGTAAACGAACCTCCCGTTTTTCTTCTTTAAAAACGCAAGATCTAAACGATCGTTTAGACTAGTCGTTTTCGAATAGGAGGTGATCGGTTAATATGTTGAATGATATTTAATTAACACTATTATTAATATTTAAATTAGAGATTATGAACAAGAGAATTTCTACTATGTTTGCGTCGTTCTTGCTTATGGCAGGTGTGGCGTTTGCTGCGGATGGAACTACTTATTCTCAGAAAGAAGCTAAGCCAACAGAAGGCTTGAAAGTCTATTTGGGAAATGAAGAGGGTACATCTTTCTTGAAATCAGCGAAAGTGACGGACGCTGCTTATAAGTTTGCGAATACCGTTACAGAAAGCGAAGCTGGTGTCTTCACGGTTACAGGCGTAAAGACCGAGAATGGTAAATTGATGTTTAAACTGGTAGACGCTGCTGGAAAGGTGGTTTATGGTAAGGAAGGAACCACGTTTGTTGAGGCCGCTAGCGAGGATGATGTGAAGAAAGGTTATTGTTGGTTTACTTATGATGACAATAATACCGATGATAACTATAATGATGATAAAATTACATTAGGAGGTAAACCTTTGGCTTATGATATGGCTACTGCCGCAAACGTAGCAAAAATGCTTATCGCTAAAAAAGGAACAACCTCTAATGATTTAAACAGCAATCTTTCCGGTAAAGGTTTCTCTTTTAAATTCCCGAACGCCGCTTCCGAGGCTGACGTGAATCCGTTTGGAGAGCAGATGTTCGCTATCGACGCTTCTACTGTTAATTCTACATTGGAGTTAGGTGAGACTGAGGTTTCCGGCGAGTGTTTCGTTGTAGCTAACGCCGCTGGTTTGAAGTTGGCTAAGGAGGGTGGTGTAACCGCAGATAACTTGAAAGCCGCTACTTTCATCGTATTGAACCCGAACGCTACTTTCGGTATCACGAGCTTGGATGCTGCTAAAGGTGAGGGTTTCGGTTTCACTACCGTAAAGGGCGAGAAACTGAACGCTACCAATGTTAAGAAAGACGGTAAGATCGCTTTCATGAACGCTATCTATAGTGTTTCTGAAGATGACTTGGCAAACAAGGCTGGTCAATATACGATCAAGATGACAGGTGTGAAGGTAACGAAGGGCACAGATGAGAACTTTGGTTCAGAGTTAACTGTTTATGTAGGAGCTTATTCCTTGACCACTGGTGGTTTGAAGACTTATATCACAACGAAGGGTTCCACTGATAAGCTTTCCTTGGCCCAGACTACAGGAAATACATGGGCAAAGGCTTCTGATCTGTTGAAGACTGACGGTGCCGCTATCTATAATATCTACTTCACAGGAACTAAACCTGCCGATGGTGAAGAAGGTGAGTCTTTGTATGGTAAATATTTGGTTTCTACGTATGCGAAGACTGAAGAGCCTCGTGCTACCGCTTCTTTCTCTAAGGAGGCTTTGGCTCCTGCTAAGGTTGACTTGAAGGCTCCTGTTGCACAATGGGTAATTGTAAGTATGCAGGGTTCCGGTGCTGTTACGTTTAAGAATCTTGAGACGAATGAAACGTTTAATGCTAATTTGTATAAGACAGACAAGGCTGGAATTTATCAAGCCGTAAAGACTTCGGTTGGTGATATTCCTGCCGAGAATATCAAATTAGTTGCCGTAAGCGCTAATGAAGGCTTCTTGACTCTTTCTGACGCTCAATTGAAGCAAAAGGCTCAGTTGGTATTTAATGGCGAGTCCTCTGTTGCCGTAGAGAAAGTGTATATGAGCTGTAATGCCGATGATTCTAAATTTGAGCCGGTAAGTGATGCCGCTAAGAGCTACGCTTGGAGCTTGGAGAAGGCAGAGGCTGTTAAAAACAATGTTGAGTACATCTATTTGAAGGATGACGAGGTGGCTAAGAAGAAAGCGGATATGTTGACTATTCAAGCTTACTATTTGGTTAGCGATAAGAAGGGTTTGAAGCATGAGAGTTCCGACTATAAGTTGGTTAATCACAGCGATAAGAAAGCGGACAATCTTTCTCGCTTGGTATTCAAGAAGAACGTTGACGGCACTTATTCCGTAATTTGCTTGGATGAGGCTCTTGACGCTGACGAGGCTACCGATAATTATGATGAAGTTGTCAAGGCTGACGCTAAAATGTTGAAAGTGGATGTGAATACTCCTAGCTTCGATGAAGTTCTAGTTGGTGCGGAAAAGGCGGATTATGCGAAAGTAGTGGTAGATTTCTTCCAGATGGGTGCTAGCTTGGATGCTGTTCCGAGACATGCGACATTGGATAGTGAGGAAGGTTCAATCTCCTTGAAGGAAAATAAGAATGGTATCCTTGAGGGTATCATTGGCGCAGAGGGTTTGACTTTCTGGTTGGATACGGCGGATAGCAAGGCAGAGCTTCCTTCTTTCTATATCTCTAAAGGTATCGCTGAAGGTGACTCCGTTGCTCCGGTAAGAAATTTCTTGTATTTCGCTCAAGACTCATTACATTATTGGAATGAGGCTCAAGCTAAGTTTACTTATGACGAGAACTATGGTTTGGAAGGTACTTATGGAGCTGAAGCTGATGGGAATACAGATGTTAAAGCCATTTTCCGTCCGGCTACTTTAGCAGGTGTCGATACGATCAATACAACTGTAAACGGAAAGAATGTGGTTGTTGCGGCAGAAGCTAAGGAGGATGTTTGCCTTGGAGGTATAAATAACTTCAAATTTTATATCACGAAGTTGGATGGTGCTTACTCGGTGAGACCGGTAGATCAACCTACAAAATATTTGTATTCGTTGAACGGTAAGTTAGGCTTTACTACTGATACTTCTAAAGCGTTGCCGGTAACAGTAGGTGAGGGTAATCCTACATCCAACGAGTCTATCGATAACTCTGCGTCTTCTTCTATCGTTGTAACAGGCAACGCCGGTTCCGTAACGATCCAAGGCGCTCAAGGCGAGACTGCTTATGTTCGTAACTTGTTGGGTATGCCGTTGGCAGAGACAGTTGTCACTTCCGATAACGCTACGATCGCTGTTCCTGCTGGAATCGTTCTTGTAACGGTTGGCGACGAGACTGTAAAGGTTGTCGTTAAATAAGACATGTAAAGGAATAATGAAAAGATAAATCGAAAATCATTCCCGTGCGGATTATCCAAGTACCCCGAGAGGGCGAACAGGCGGGAATGGATTAATATTAATACTAAAGTAATAAATTAAAGTTCATCTGCCGTTACCTCCGTGAGGAGGGAAGGTGTGAAAAAATAGCCTCGGTCGTTTCCGCGATCGGGGCTAACTTTTGAGTGCCCCTTTCATGAGTTATACTTTTTATATAGCTTTCCTGTATGTTTCAGTAGGATAAATGTAGATGTTATTGAAAAATGTATATCTTTGCTTACTATTAGAAGGAAAAGCAAATGAGGAAGTTTATGAGAAAGATCGGATTGTTGTTGATTGCCGTGATGATGATTTTACCGGCGATGGCTCAGGTTTCTTTCGGCGTACGTGCCGGAGGCGCTTATTCTTCGTTGATCCAGAAGGTGGAGGATACGTATGAGGCGGGAGCCCGCTTCGGTTTCAGCATAGCGGGTTTGGCGGATATTCCTTTGAGTAAGAATAAAAAATGGTCGCTTCGTCCTGAGGTGGCGTTCGTGAACCAAGGTGGCGCTTATTATTCGAATCAGGATATACATGGGATGGCGCTTCATAATAAATGTTGGTATTACTCTTTGCAGATTCCCGTGAATGTGGCTTATACGTTTACCTTCACGGACGTTCATCTGTCCGTATTCGCCGGTCCTACCTTTGATTGGTCCTTGTTTGGCAAGATGAAGAGCCGAGAGACCAATCCGGATCTCCATTTCGGCGTATCCGAGGAGAAGGATTTGAAACCTTGCGATTTTGGCATGAACGTCGGCCTATCGGTAGAATATAGTAACTTTTTCTTTTCCGTAAGTTCCCTATGCGGCATGATAGACCGCCGTGCCTTGAAGCGTGACGGCGAGACTTCCGTTTATCAAAATAACGTGACATTCTCTTTGGGGTATTACTTCCGTAAGTGATGAGTATCTTCATAATAACTTGAAAAATAATTAGATTTGTTTGGTATTTCGGATAAAACCCGTACCTTTGCAAGCCGATTATTATCAAATTGTACTAAGAGTTTAGTTCTTAGCACGTTGTTGCATCATGTGTCCGTTGTGACAATGTTGGTAAGGCTAGTTTTTTGAGTTATTAATTAATTTAATTTTTAAGCAGTGGATACTTTAAGTTTTAAGACCATTTCTGCAAACAAGGCAACTGTAAACAAAGAGTGGGTCATTGTTGATGCTGAAGGCCAGACGTTAGGTCGCCTTTGCGCTAAAGTAGCGAAGCTTTTGCGCGGTAAGTACAAACCCAATTTCACTCCGCACGTTGACTGTGGTGATAACGTAATCATCATCAATGCAGACAAAGTCGTTCTGACTGGTAACAAGTGGAACGATCGTATTTATTTGAGATATACCGGATATCCCGGTGGACAGATCGAGTATACTCCGGCTGATCTTTTGAAGAAAGGTGGCGACCGTCTGTTCCGTAAAGTAGTAAAAGGTATGTTGCCTAAGAACCGTCTGGGTGCAAAGTTGTTGAACAACATGTACGTTTATGAGGGAACTGAGCACAAGCACGAGGCTCAACAACCTAAGTTAATCGATATAAACTCATATAAATAATCACGATGGAAGTAGTAAATGCAATAGGAAGACGTAAAGCGGCAGTCGCTCGCGTATTCGTTAGCGAAGGTACGGGAAAGATCACGATCAACAAACGTGAGCTGGAAAAATACTTTCCTTCTTCAATCCTTCAGTTTATCGTAAAGCAGCCGTTAGCAAAGTTGAACGTCGCTGAGCAATATGATATTAAGATCAACCTTGACGGTGGTGGTTTCAAAGGTCAGTCTGAGGCTGCCCGTTTGGCTATCTCTCGTGCGTTGATAAAGATTAATCCGGAAGATAAGGCTGTCTTGAGAGCGGAAGGATTCGTAACTCGCGATCCTCGTGCTGTTGAGCGTAAGAAACCGGGTCGTCCGAAAGCTCGTAAGAGATTCCAGTTCAGTAAACGTTAATGTTATTTGTGAGTCCCTTACAAGTAAAGCGAAGCGTTTAGTATCTAAATTATCGGGATTCTTTTTACATGTGGACATGCGGAAAGACTACCTGATGGTTGAAATTAAACAAAGAAAGTAAACGATTTAAGAAAAAAACAATGTCAAGAGTAAATTTTGATCAATTATTAGAGGCTGGTGTACACTTCGGACACTTAAAAAGAAAGTGGAATCCCGCTATGGCTCCTTATATCTTCATGGAGCGCAATGGTATTCATATCATTGACCTTTATAAAACAGTTGCTAAAGTAGACGAAGCCGCTGAAGTTATGAAGAACTTGGCTAAACAAGGCAAGAAAGTTCTTTTCGTGGCTACCAAAAAACAAGCTAAACAAGTTGTCGCTGATAAGGCTGCTTCCGTAGGTATGCCTTACGTTATCGAGCGCTGGCCGGGTGGTATGTTGACCAACTTCCCGACGATCCGTAAAGCTATCAAGAAGATGGCTACTATCGATAAGATGACAAAAGATGGTACATTTGATAATCTTTCTAAGAGAGAAAAACTTCAAATCACTCGCCAACGCGCTAAGTTGGAGAAGACTTTAGGTTCTATCGTAGACCTTACTCGTCTTCCGTCAGCGTTGTTCGTTGTAGACGTGATGAAAGAGCATATCGCTGTTTGCGAGGCTAACCGTTTGGGTATCCCTGTATTCGGTATGGTTGATACGAACTCTAATCCGAACAATATCGACTACGTTATCCCGGCTAACGATGACGCTACAAAGTCTGTAGAGGTTATCTTGGGCGCTATCTGCGAGGCTATGAACGAAGGCTTGCAAGAGCGTAAGGCTGAGAAAATTGACGCAGAGGCTGCTGAGGAAGCTCCGAAAAGAGAGCGTAAGGCAAAAGCTGCTGTTAAGAAAGAACGTACGAAGAAAGAAGACGACGATGCGTTGAACGCTAACGTTGCCGGTAAGTTCGCGAAAGACGAAGAATAATTCGATTGACAATTGACGTTGACAATTGACAATTAGAATACAAATACAATGGGCAGTTGGCTTTTGACAGGATTTGTCAATTGGCAACTGTCCATTGTCAATTTTTGAAAGTATAAACATTTTAAAGATAAAGGAAATAAGATTATGGCTGTAACAATGGCTGATATTACCAAGCTGCGCAAAATGAGTGGAGCTGGTATGATGGACTGTAAGAAGGCTTTGACTGAGTCTGATGGTGACATCGAGAAAGCAATGGAAATTATCCGTAAAAAAGGACAGGCTATCGCCGCTAAACGTTCTGATCGTGAGGCTGCCGAGGGTTGTGTGTTAGCTAAGAAGGATGGCGAGTTTGCCGCTATCATCGCTTTGAAGTGCGAAACAGACTTCGTGGCTAAGAATGAGGACTTCGTAGCTTTGACTCAGGCTATCTTGGACGCTGCCGTGGCTAACAAATGCCGTACTTTGGACGAGGTGAAAGCTTTGCCTATGGGCAAGGGTACTATCCAAGAAGCTGTTACGGATCGTAGCGGTATCACTGGCGAGAAAATGGAGTTGGATGGCTACTGCGTAGTTGAAGGTGCTTACACTACTGTATACAACCATATGGGTAAGAACCAACTTTGTACGATCGCCGCTTTCAACAAGGAGTCTGAGGAAGCCGCTCACAATATCGTTATGCAGATCGCCGCTATGAACCCGATCGCTATCGATGAGGTTGGTGTTCCTGAGTCTGTAAAAGAGAAAGAGATCCAGGTTGCTATCGAGAAGACGAAGGCTGAGCAGGTACAGAAGGCTGTAGAGGCTGCCTTGAAGAAGGCTGGTATTAATCCTTCGCATGTAGATAGCGAGGCTCACATGGAAAGTAACATGGATAAGGGCTGGATCACAGCAGAGGATGTAGCTAAGGCTAAAGAAATCATCGCTACTGTTTCCGCTGAGAAGGCGGCTAACTTACCTCAACAGATGATCGAGAATATCGCTAAGGGTCGTCTAGGTAAGTTCTTGAAAGAGGTTTGCTTGTTGAACCAAGAAGACATTATGGATGGCAAGAAGACTGTAAGAGAGACAATGAAGGAGATCGATCCTGAGTTACAAATCTTGGCGTTCAAACGTTTCACTTTGCGTGCTGAATAATTGCGGTAACGTATTTGATATAAAGAAAAAGGCGGTACAACCCAATGTATCGCCTTTTTTATGAAGTATATCTTACTTGCCCATAGAAGATATACTTACTTGTCCAATGCAGTATATCTTTATTTCAATGCGGCCAACGCATCCTTAATACGTTTGATCGCCTCCACGATATTCTCATCGCTGGTAGCGTAACTCATGCGGATACACTCAGGTGCCCCGAAAGAGGTACCACCTACGCAAGCTACGTGCGCTACTTCTAAGAGATACATAGCTAAGTCATCAGCGTTGTTGATTACACGGGTTCCATCTGTCTTGCCGTAATAATAACTACATTTGGGGAATAAGTAGAAGGCGCCTTCCGGCTTATTCACCTCGAAGCCCGGAACTTCTTTCGCTAAATTAACGATTAAGTCACGACGACGTTCGAAGGCCTTGCGCATTTCCTCAACGGGTTCTTGTGAGCCTGTATAAGCCGCTTCCGCCGCTTTTTGAGATACGGAGCAAGGGCCAGAGGTATATTGTCCTTGTAATTTATTAACCGCTTTCACGATCCATTCCGGTCCGGCGATGAAACCGATACGCCAGCCAGTCATCGCATACGCTTTGGAAACGCCGTTTACGATAACCGTACGGTCTTTCATTCCTTTGATAGAAGCGATGCTGTTGTGTTTACCAATATAGTTAATATGTTCGTAGATCTCATCCGCTATAACGATGATATCCGGATGCTTTTTCAATACTTCCGCTAAACCTGCCAATTCCTCGGCGCTGTAAACAGAACCCGTCGGGTTGGAGGGAGAGCAAAGGATTAACGCTTTTGTCTTAGGTGTAATAGCGGCTTCCAGCTGAGCTGGAGTGATCTTGAAATCTTGCTCGATACCAGCCGGAACGATAACGGGAGTTCCTTCCGCTAACTTCACCATCTCCGGATAGCTTACCCAGAAAGGGGCAGGGATGATAACCTCGTCCCCCGGATTTACCAATACCATGACCGTGTTACAAACGGATTGTTTGGCACCGTTTGCGCAAGAGATCTGGCCTGCTGTATATTCCAGTCCATTCTCGTTCTTCAATTTGGCAACGATAGCATTACGTAATGCCGGATAACCCGCTACGGGAGAATAACGTGAGAAATTATCGTCAATCGCCTTCTTCGCGGCTTCTTTAATGAAGTCGGGAGTATTGAAATCGGGTTCTCCCACACTTAAGTTGATAACATCGATACCTTGAGCTTTCAACTCACCGCTCTTTTGTGACATCGCCAATGTTGCTGAAGGCGATAAACTCGCTAAACGATCTGAGACTTGTGTCATGACATTGCTTTTTGTATAGGTTGTTTTATTATTATGCGACAAAAGTAATCAATAATCGGAATTCTTGCAACGTTCTGATAACTATTTAATGTTATGCAGCACATGCCCCATACGTTCTTTCTTCGTTTTCATGTAGAATTCGTTGTATGGATTTGGTTTCACCTCGATAGGAACGTTCTCTACTACCTCAAGTCCGTAAGCTTCCAGACCTACGCGTTTTACCGGATTATTGCTCATCAGGCGCATTTTCGTTACGCCGATATGACGTAAGATCTGTGCTCCGACACCATAATCTCGCTCGTCCGCTTGATGGCCTAAATGCAAGTTCGCGTCCACCGTATCCAAGCCATCCTCTTGGAGCTTGTATGCTTTCATCTTCTCCATCAATCCGATGCCTCGTCCTTCTTGGTTCAGGTAAACGATAACCCCTTTGCCTTCTTGGTCGATGCGGCGCATAGCCTCGTGCAGTTGCTCTCCGCACTCGCAACGCATGGAACCGAAGATATCACCTGTAGCGCAAGATGAGTGCACGCGTACTAAGATAGGCTCGTCTTTTTCGAATTTACCCTTTATCAAAGCTATATGTTCTAATCCATTGCTTTTCTGGCGGAAAGGAATGAGACGGAAATGTCCGTACTCGGTAGGGAGATCTACCTCTACGCCGTTCTCTACGATCGATTCGGTCCGGAGGCGATAAGCGATCAGGTCCTTGATGCAAATAATCTTGATATCGAATTTCTTGGCTACCTCAATTAATTGCGGCAGACGTGCCATGGTTCCATCCTCGTTGATGATCTCGATCAAGGCTCCGGCGGGATATAAACCGGCTAACCGGGCCAAATCCACGGCAGCCTCTGTATGACCCGCACGGCGAAGTACGCCACGAGAGCGGGCACGGAGCGGATTGATATGTCCGGGACGTCCCAGATCGGATGGCTTGGTCTTTGGATCAGCCAGCGCCAAGATCGTTTCCGCACGGTCGTACATGGAAACGCCGGTCGTACATTTCCCTCCTAATTTATCTACTGTTATCGTAAAAGGGGTACCTAGTAAAGAGGTGTTATTGGCAACTTGCATATCCAGCTCCAACTCTTGGCAACGTTCTTCCGTGATCGGGGCGCATAATACACCTCGTCCGTTTTTCAACATGAAGTTGATTTTTTCCGGGGTTACTTTCTCGGCCGCGATGATAAAGTCTCCTTCATTCTCCCGGTCCTCGTCGTCTACAACGATTAAGAACTTTCCTTCACGGAAATCCTCGATAGCTTCTTCGATGGTGTTTAATTGAATCTCGCTCATATTTATTGATTATTTATATCCGAGTTATTTTTTAGCAAATGTAATGAATATATCATATTGATCAGCTCCTTACAGGTCTTTTGTACCATGACGATATCATGCCGTAGCAATTTACGTTGGTACGTAGCCAATAGGTAGATCGGCAATCCCAGTGGGAAGAAAATACCGATAGCCAAGGCAAGTTTCCCGTTTATATGCTTGCTTAGCTTATTATTGTAACCTCCGATGACCGGGTAGTCCATCAATTTATTCAGGAGTAAATTCTGGTCGGAATTACTTAATTCCTCCACGATATTTTCCGTGTCCTGAGCTAACAGTTCCGCTGTGTTATCTTTTCCGCCTTGTTTCCAAAATGTCAGATAATTGATCCAACGTTTATGGTTTGCCAGATAAGTCGTGCTTTCTTCCACTAATTTCTCCAGTTGAGGAAGGGTTGCCTCATAATCGGGGGTGTATATGATAACCTCTTTCCGCTCCACTTTTCTCCCTTCACGCTTACCTATTAAGTTCTTCAAGGCATTCACGTAAGTGTCGGCATTCAAGATAACAGAATCTTTTACCGCTTTATAGGTTAGGAATATACCCATAGGTGTTAGGACCACGGAGCTAAGCCACATACCTTCCCATGCGTCCCAAACGCCGTCGCGTGCCATCTTGAAGCCCATATTATCTATAATATAATAGAAGATAAACAAGATTACCGAGATAACGACCGGTACGCCCAACCCACCTTTACGGATGATGGCTCCTAAGGGCGCTCCGATAAAGAAGAACATGATGCAAGCGAACGATACCGTGAATTTCTTATGCCATTCCGTCAAGTGGCGGCGTACCTTATAGGCCTCGTCGCCAACCGTGGCCGCGCGGAAATAATAGTCGGTCTTGATATTCTCGATCGAGGATTTGGCTCGGCCTAATAAAGCCGCTTTACTACTCGGTGCCTGCGCTTGGTAAAGACTGTCGAAATCCAACTGGATGGTAGGAGTGATTACCGGCAATTTTTCCTGCTGCTCGTCTGGTTGCCCCTCGGCTTCACTCTCTTTTTTAGCTCGTAAGGACTTTAGTGTTTTTACGTATGAGGCATCGTAAATGCTTTTTGCGTTCACGTCCTTGATGCTATCCAAGCGTACGCCCATCGAATCGATAGAGGTTTGTAAATCCTTCAAGTTTTTTCCCATATATTGGTTCTGCATGAAAGATTCGTCGGTACGGTTGAAATTCGCGTCGAATTCAATCAAGATATCTTTGCTGCTGAATGATTCTCGTCGATAGGGGACGGCGGTTCTCGCTTGCGTCGTGTTGGCTTGGCTTTTACCTACGTTCTCGAAAGATTCTCCGTTAAATAAAGATAGGACAAGGAATAATTTATCGGCGGATGTCTTTAACCGTCCGGAGTCCGCTACGATTACACGGGCGTTATTGAATCCTTCCGAATAATCATAGATCATCACGTCTTTTAATAAACCGTCCTTCGGGTCCTTTTTCTTCACATATACATTGAATCCGGGAATATCTTTGTAGAATGAACCTTCCGGAATATCCAATTCCGGTGATTTCTGGCGCATGGAATATAATAATGTATATAGCTTGACTTGGACAACGGGCATTACGTTGTTTTGGAAGAAAAAGGCGCCCACGCTCACAAATAGTAGCGTTACGATCAAAGGACGCATGATATGTATCAATGATACCCCGGCAGACTTCATGGCCAGTAATTCCAGACGTTCCCCTAAATTTCCAAAAGTCATTAATGAGGCTAATAGAATAGCCAAGGGAAGTGCCATCGGGACAAGAAACAAGGCCGCATACATAAACATCTCCGCTAGTACAGGGATGCCGAGGCCTTTTCCCACCATATCGTCGATGTATCGCCAAAGAAATTGCATCAACACAATAAACAGACAAATACCGAATGTCATAAGAAACAACGGCAGGAATGTCTGCAGCATAAATGTATATAATCGTTTTATTCTCAACATTGCCTAATCTGGTTGAAGTGGCAAAAGTAGTGTAAAAAACGATAACACCCCACAGATTTCTGTAAAACTACTCTAAATACCAAGCGTTCGCTTCAAATCTTCCACTTGCGAGTCCCATAAATTAATGGAATCTTTTTTCTCCCCGGGTTCGGAGAAATCCGTAATCTCAAGTGCCGTAGAACCTGTTAATTCGATTGTATGGATTATAAATTCGAAATAAGCGCTCTCATCTTCCTCGTCTACCCAGCGGTAACGGATAAAGTTCTCCGGCTTGGAGTCGATCACTGTTGCCTCTTGGGCCTCTTTACTCCATTTAAAGGTATAGAGATTATCATTTATAATGACCTCGTCGGCGAACCAAGCGGAAAGTCCCAAAGCGGTGGTTAGGTGATTCCACAAGCTTCGTCGTGAAACTTTATCGAAAATGTATTCGATATGAAACTTCTCTTTCTTCATTGTTCTTATCCTTATATTTGCCGCAAGATACATAAAAGATTTGAAAACGACTAATTTTAATGATGAAAAAAGTAACTAATAACTAACTGATTAGGTGGAGGCCTTAAAAATTAAGCGAATTTTTTTATTGAAAATGTTGTGTAATTCAAAAATAACCCCTACTTTTGCACCGTCAATAAGAGAGACAGTGACAATAAAATGATGGCGAGATAGCTCAGCTGGTTAGAGCGCATGATTCATAATCATGAGGTCCCCGGTTCAATCCCGGGTCTCGCTACCTAGAAAAGGAGGTCGATTTTTCGATCTCCTTTTTTCTTTTGCTATCAGATGGTCTTTTGGGAGGATAAAAAAACCTGAACAATCTTTCTCGTAAACGATCTTGATTGTTCAGGCAAAATAATTATGTAACCTCGCGGTTATGTTAATTAGGTTTGCCTACATCATAATTTAAGGGTAATTATATATGTAAGCAGGGTCATAGGGTAAAATTTCGCAAATTGCTTTGCTTGATTTATAAATACAAAGATATGTATGTCTAAATGTTTTGAGTGATGGTATTTGTCTCAATAGGTGAATGTATTTCTATCATATAAATAACGCACGCCTCGGAAATCATCTGAAGCGTGCGTTTAGCATATAAAATTTAAATCTAGTTACCCTTGTTTATGTAGTGACCCTGCTGTGATTTTATATGCTTACCCTAATGTCTGTTGCGAATATATTCATAATATTCATAGGTTGTATCTTTATTTGATCGGTATTTGTATCAGTTTAGTGTGTAAAACTATCAACAGATGGAGTGAGCCTTGTAATGAAGCGGATTTCCGTTAATATTTAAATAAAGTTAAGACGGTGTTCGTGTCAATATCATGGGTATTCCTATCACGGAGAATGCGGTTTTTGAGAGAAAAACAGCGCACGCCCGAAATTCTCTAATCTCGTGACGTGCGCCAAAGCATATAAAAATTGAGGGTATCTTAATTCAGTGTTATATGTTGGATAACGGTTGCCCAGTCGGCAATTACAATATTAGCCGAAACTTCTCCAGAGTACTTGAAAGTGATCTCGGTGCGTTTTCCGGGGTTTGCAGCGAATAATTCTCCGTTTTTGTCTTTTTCGCTAGAAAAAATAAGATCACCGTCCTTGTAAAGCTCTATCGTTATATTTTGAGCCGGAAAAATGGCTTGGGCTTCTGTTGTCAAATTACCTTTTTCGTCAAAAGAAGCGGGGAAAGCGAATTCAACCTCTTCTCCTGTTGGGTTGCCATTGTAGTCCAATGAGCTTTTTGTATTTTTAATTCGATATTCAAAATTTCCGGCATTACTCCCTAGATACTTGATCAGTCCTTTCGTTGAAAGCTGGAAAATTGAAGTTTTGCGAATGATTTGTAATTCGTTTGATACGGTGGATTTTGTTGAAGAGTTCTTATGAAGCGTAACTTGTCCATAGAACAAATCGCTCGGAATATTAGCTATGCCGTTATTCTCTTTTAGGCTGACTTGCAAATCGGATATAATATTGGCTTTGCTCATGTTTGAAATCTCTTCGTTTCCAGAATTGATTCCACTCCATGCGATCACGGTTATGTCATTACTGTTCGGGCAGTTAATGTCTATAGCCCGGCGAGATAAAATTGTAGATTTGTTTACATTAATCTGCTCGAAGAAATCGTTGTTTTGATCGAAGACAAATAATGTAGCTCCATTCACCTCTCCCTTGGTCGTAATGTCGTTACCATCTGAATTCATTGCTTTTAATACCACGGAGAATGGTACTTCGGCTTGTTCAATAACCTCACTCGTTGTTGCTACTACGTCATTTGAATCATCCGTGCAAGCGGAGAATGACAAAACTGTGAAAATAACAGAAACCGCAAATACGCAATTTGCGAAAAAATTACCCTTTTTCATGACCCTACTTTTTATATGCTTTACCCTTAATCTAAGTGACTTGGTTTTTTTGACCGCCCCTCAACGGTCTTTCCTTATCACTACATCGCGAATGTATGTATAAAAATCATAGGTTGTATCTTTTATGATGGGTATTTTTATCAAAAAAGTGGGTAAAACTATCATTATACTTCTATATCCCTTTATTGATGCATGTTTTGGATGATGCTTAAATAATGTTAATTGGTTTGTTCCTATCAATTTGAGTGGTAAATATATCATCGCTGGTCCTTACTGATAGCCTTGCCTCTGTTGTGTGATAGGAATGCAGTTGTTGTTAACGTCTATTAAAACGCCAGTAAAAA
>ENA-OPWX01001644-OPWX01001644.1-human-gut-metagenome-genome-assembly--contig:-NODE-1644-length-14527-cov-2.629215_pt1 | contig 14527 bp, 10 predicted proteins | sample MGYA00241514_ERZ502020 | MGnify/ENA primary metagenome ERZ502020 (study PRJEB25962, sample SAMEA2042105) | human gut metagenome | biome: human gut; feature: human-associated habitat; material: faeces... | reverse complement strand
GGTACAGGAGCAGCGCCAAGAAGCTCTATCCATAATGCAGGACTTCCATGGGAGCTTGGACTTGCAGAAACACACCAGACGCTGATCATGAACGGACTTCGTAACCGTGTACGTATCGAGACAGACGGTAAGCTGATGAGCGGCCGTGACGTTGCCATTGCAGCACTTCTCGGTGCAGAGGAATTCGGTTTTGCAACAGCGCCACTTGTAACGATGGGCTGCGTGATGATGAGAGTCTGCAATCTGGACACCTGCCCGGTAGGTGTGGCTACACAGAACCCGGAGCTGCGTAAGAGATTCCGCGGAAAACCGGAGTATGTGGAGAACTTCATGCGCTTTATTGCACAGGAGCTGAGAGAGTACATGGCACGCCTTGGTGTTGCCACCATCGATGAGATGGTAGGTCGTACAGACCTTCTTACAGTTTCTGACAGTGTGCAGGAGCCGCATAAGGGTAAGGTTGACTTAAGTGCCATCCTGAATAACCCATATGCAGGAAAGGGCAAAGTAACCTTTGATCCGAAGGCTGTATACAATTTCAATCTTGAGAAAACTCTGGATGAAAAAGTTCTGGTCAAGAAATGTGCACCGGCGATCCAGAAGGGTGAGAAAGTTTCTGTTGATGTAAATGTTACCAATACAGACCGTGCATTTGGTACCATCCTCGGATCTGAGATCACAAGAAATCATAAGGATGGACTTCCGGAGGATACGGTAACTGTAAACTGTACAGGTGCAGGCGGACAGAGTTTCGGTGCCTTTATTCCGAAAGGACTGACATTGAAACTGACCGGTGACAGCAACGACTACTTCGGAAAAGGCCTTTCCGGTGGAAAGCTGATCGTTAAGGTTCCGGAGAAGGCCGGATACAAGGCTGAAGAGAACATCATCGTCGGAAACGTGGCACTCTATGGTGCGACCAGCGGAACTGCATTTATCAACGGCGTTGCCGGTGAGCGTTTTGCAGTACGTAACTCCGGTGCGGTTGCAGTTGTTGAGGGTGTTGGCGAGCATGGCTGCGAGTACATGACAGGCGGCCGTGTGGTAGTTCTTGGAAAAACAGGAAAGAACTTTGCAGCAGGTATGAGCGGCGGTATCGCTTATGTCCTTGATGTGGATAACGTTCTTTACAAGAACCTCAATAAAGCAATGATCTCCATTGAAAAAGTGGATAATAAATATGATAAAAAAGAGCTTCGTGATCTTATCGAGGCTCATGTGGAAGCAACAGGCTCTGAGATCGGTAAGAAGGTGCTGGCTGATTTTGATTCCTATCTGCCTCACTTCAAAAAACTCATTCCGGATGAGTACAAGAGAATGATCACATTAAGTGCAAAGCTGGAAGAAAAAGGTCTGACCAGCCAGCAGGCACAGATGGAAGCGTTCTATGAGAGCATCGGCGTGAAACATTAAGGAGGATGAGGAAATGGGAAAGCCAACTGGATTTTTAGATTATGAAAGAGAAACGGCAAAGGTTCTGCCGCCAAAGGAACGTATTCAGAATTTCAACGAATTTCGTATTCCATTAAATAAAGAAAAACAGAAACTTCAGGGAGCACGCTGCATGGCCTGCGGCGTCCCCTTCTGCCAGTCAGGTATGATGATCGGCGGAATGGCTTCCGGCTGCCCGCTGCACAACCTGGTTCCTGAGACAAATGATCTTGTGTACACAGGAAACTGGAAGCAGGCATTCCTTCGTTTAAACAAGACACACAGCTTTCCGGAGTTTACATCCAGAGTGTGTCCAGCACTTTGCGAAGCTGCATGTACCTGTAACCTGAACGGAGATCCGGTCAGCACAAAGGAGAATGAGAAAGCGATCATCGAGACAGCCTATGCAGAAGGATGGGTAAAACCGCAGATCCCGCCTGTCCGCACAGGAAAGACGATCGCAGTCATCGGAAGTGGTCCTTCCGGACTGGCAGCAGCACAGCAGCTGAACCGCCGTGGCCACAGCGTAACCGTATTTGAGAGAAACGACCGTATCGGAGGACTTCTCCGCTACGGCATTCCGAACATGAAGCTGGAGAAGAAGGTCATTGACCGCAGACTGAAGCTGATGGAAGAGGAAGGCGTGAAATTTGTTACCAATATCAATGTTGGTGTTGACATCACGGCAGAACAGCTTCTGAAGGATTATGACCGTGTCCTTCTCTGCTGTGGAGCTTCTCATCCGAGAGATATCAAGGTTCCGGGAAGAGACGCCAAGGGAATTTACTTTGCAGTGGATTTCCTGAAGCAGGTAACAAAAAGTCTTCTGGATACAGATTTTGCAAAATTCCCATATGAGCTTGCAAAGGGCAAAAATGTTCTGGTCATTGGCGGTGGTGATACTGGTAATGACTGTGTGGGAACATCCATCCGTCTGGGGGCGAAATCTGTAACACAGCTTGAGATGATGCCGCAGCCTCCTGCAGCAAGAACTCCTTCCAATCCATGGCCGGAGTGGCCGAAGGTCCTGAAAACCGATTACGGCCAGGAAGAGGCTATTGCAGTATTCGGCCATGATCCTCGGATCTATCAGACAACCGTTACTGAGTTTATCAAGGACAAAAAAGGAAATGTCTGCAAGGCCAAGATCGTAAAACTGAAAAGCGTAAAGGATGAAAAGACCGGAAGATTCAATATGGTACCGGTTGAGGGCAGTGAGGAAGTGATCCCTGCAGATGTGGTCCTTATTGCAGCCGGCTTCCTTGGCAGCGAGAAATATGTGACAGATGCCTTCCGTGTAGCGCTTACACCAAGAACCAATGTGGAAACAAAACCGGAGCAGTATGCAACAAGCGTAGATCGTGTGTTCACAGCAGGTGATATGCATCGTGGACAGTCCCTTGTCGTATGGGCGATCCATGAGGGACGTGAGGCTGCGAAAGCAGTGGATGAATCACTGATGAGCTATTCATATTTACAGTAAAATAACAGATACCAGGGGCAAAAGGTCAAAAAAACTGTTCGTGTTTCCGCGATAAAGCTTTTGAACTTTTGCCCCTTTTAAAAAATGGTTGACAAAGAATTGACCGATTGCTATAATTACGTCCATGAACAAGGGTGTTCTTCAGGAGCGGAAGCTCTCTGAAGTGCACCCTTTTTCTGATTTTGAGGGTAATTATTTTGTGTGATGAGGAAATAAAGGAGAGAATACTATGGGGAATTATACCAGAGAAGAGATTCTTGCAATGGCAGAGGAGGAAGACGTAGAGTTCATCCGCCTCCAGTTTACAGATATGTTTGGAACTCTGAAAAATATTGCGATCACAGCAAGAGAGCTTCCAAGAGCCTTGGATAACCAGTGCGTTGTATATGGCTCTCATATTGCGGGCATTGTGGGAGAAAAGGAGCCGGATCTGATCCTGTATCCGGATTATAATACTTTTTCAATTCTTCCATGGCGTCCTCAGCAGGGAAAGGTTGCAAGACTGATCTGTGATATGCGCCGTGCAGACGGATCAGAGCATGAGATGAGCTCCAGATATATTTTGAAAAAAACAGCGCAGGCAGCAGAGGAGGCAGGGTATACCTGTTATGTTGACCCGGAATGCGAGTTTTTCCTGTTTCATATTGATGATAACGGAATGCCTACAACGGTTTCTCACGAAAAGGCCGGATATCTGGATGTAAGTCCGGTGGACTTAGGTGAAAATGCAAGACGTGACATGGTACTGACTCTTGAGGATATGGGATTTGAGGTGGAATCCTCTCATCATGAGACAGCACCTGCACAGCATGAGATCGCCCTTCATTACGGGGAAGCACGTGAGATGGCAGACGAAGTTATAACCTTTAAGATGGCAGTAAGAACTGTAGCCAAACGTCATGGACTTCATGCGACATTTATGCCGAAGCCAAGACGGGAAGTAAACGGTTCAGCCATGCATATCCATTTTTCACTGTTTAAAAATGGAAAAAATATTTTCGTGGATCCGGAGGATCCGTCCAGATTAAGTGAAGAGGCATACTATTTTATCGGAGGTCTTCTGGCTCACAGCCGTGAGATGACTCTGATCACCAATCCGCTTGTAAATTCTTATAAGCGTCTTGTACCTGGATTTGATGCGCCTACAGAGCTGACCTGGACGAGAAATAACCAGAATTCACTGGTAAGGATCCCGAGAGTCAATGGTGCTGATACCAGGATCGAGCTTCGAAGCCCGGATGCTGCATCCAACCCATACCTTGTTTTTGCGGTATGCCTGGCAGCGGGCCTGGATGGAATCCAGAAGAAGATCTATCCTACAAAAGCTTCTAACCGTTCTCTTTCCGAGTCGGATCAGAAGGAACAGGGTATCGAGAATTTACCGGAGAACCTGCGGGAAGCGATCACACTGTTTGAGGACAGCAGCTGGATGAAGGAAATCCTTGGAGAAGCTTTCTGCAAACAGTATGCGCAGGCAAAGAGAAAAGAGTGGCTGCGTTATTCCCAGGAGATTTCCGACTGGGAGATCGAGGAGTATCTGTATCGGATCTGATGAACGAGGCATAATGGGACGAAAGAGAGTGGCGGCTTATGAACACGAGTATCGTGATTGCATTACCGAAAATAGAAGATGCAAAAAAGATCCGCACAGTCCTTAACCGATATGGATTCACGGTGGCGGCAGTATGCAATTCAGGTGCCAATGCCCTTGCCAGTATCTCGGAGCTTGATGGCGGCGTTCTGCTTTGCGGTTATCATCTTCAGGATATGTACTACCGTGATCTTCTGGACTATATGCCGGATTATTTTGAAATGCTGCTTATGGCTTCCCGGGGAGTGATCAGTGAGGCGCCAACATCCATTTTATGCGTGGGAATGCCTCTGAAAGTCGGAGATCTGGTAAATACGGTAAGCATGATGCTTTCCCAGATCGAAAGGCGTTGGAAAAAAGATAAGAAAAAGCCGAAGCAGCGTTCATGGAAAGAACAGAATTATATTTCAAATGCAAAGATGCTTCTAATGGAAAGAAATCACCTGAGCGAGGATGACGCATACCGCTATATCCAGAAATGCAGTATGGATTCCGGGACCAATATGGTGGAGACAGCCCAGATGGTTCTGATGCTTTTATATGATTCTGTGTAAAAAACAACAAAAAACAGCAGAGCGGACAGGAATGATCTGTTCTGAATGACTGATATCACACCGGATCGGGAAAAATTCTGCAGGGGATTTCCTGATTCGGTGAAACTACTTTGAATTGGAGGATGAGGGAATGGAATTTATGGATGGAATCTGTAAGACTAGAGAATGTGCCTGGGATGTGCTTCTTTCCGAGAGCATGAAAGACCAGGAAGCAATAGTGGAAGGGGCAATACACAGCATCCGTAATATGGGTGACGTGGCATTTGTGATACTTCGAAAAAAAGAAGGGCTTTTTCAGACCGTATATGAAAACGACAAGACAAATGTTTCCATTCATGATCTGAAGGAGGCAATGTGTGTGCGCCTCACAGGAACTCTTCATGAGGAAGAAAGAGCGCCTCACGGAAGAGAACTCCGCATCAGCCATGTGGAGATCCTTTCCTCACCTGCAGAGCCTCTTCCGCTGGCCATCGACAAATGGAAGCTGAACACTTCCCTGGAGGCAAAGCTGAATTATCGTCCTATCGCCCTGCGTAATGTGCAGGAGCGTGCAAAATTCAAGATCCAGGAGGCTCTGGTGCGGGCATTTCGTGATTACCTCTATGAGAAGGGGTTCACCGAGATCCACACACCGAAGATCGGAGCCAGAGGTGCAGAGGGTGGTGCAAACCTGTTCAAGCTGAGCTATTTCCATAAACCGGCAGTTCTGGCACAGAGCCCGCAGTTTTATAAACAGATGATGGTAGGTGTTTTTGACCGTGTATTTGAGACCGGTCCTGTATTCCGTGCAGAGAAGCATAACACAAAACGTCATCTGAATGAATATACAAGCCTTGATTTTGAGATGGGCTATATCAATGGATTTGAGGATATCATGGAGATGGAAACCGGATTTCTCCAGTATGCGGTAGAACTTCTTAAGAAAGACTACGCTCATGAGCTTTCCATTCTGAAGGTGGAGCTTCCGAAGGTGGACAAGATCCCGGCAGTACGTTTTGACAAGGCCAAAGAGCTGGTAGCTGAAAAATATAAACGTAAGATCCGCAACCCATATGATCTGGAGCCGGAGGAAGAAGCGCTGATCGGAAGATATTTCAAAGAAGAATATGATGCTGATTTTGTTTTTGTCACACATTATCCGTCTAAGAAGCGTCCGTTCTACGCAATGGATGATCCGTCAGATGAGAAATTTACATTAAGCTTTGACCTTCTGTTCAAGGGACTTGAGGTAACTACAGGCGGACAGCGTATCCATGATTATCAGATGCTGAAGGATAAGATCGCAGCCCGTGGTATGGATGAAGAGGGTATGGAGCAGTACCTGGATACCTTCAAGCATGGAATGCCGCCTCACGGAGGACTTGGAATCGGACTGGAACGTCTTACCATGCAGATCCTCGGAGAAGAAAACGTTCGTGAGACCTGTCTGTTCCCACGTGATATGAACAGACTTGAGCCGTAATAAGGAGAAAAAAGATGGCAAAGATAATCGATGATGAAACAATGGAAAATGTCTGCATCCTTGCAAAGCTTTCTCTGACAGAGGATGAGAAGGAAAAAGCAAAAGAGGATATGCAGAAGATGCTGGACTATGTAGACAAGCTGGATGAGCTTGACACCTCTTCCGTAGAGCCTATGTCCCATATTTTTGAGGACGAAAACGTATTCCGTGAAGATGTTGTGACAAACGGAGACAACCATGAGGCGATGCTTGCCAATGCACCGAAGCAGAAAGAAAACCAGTATCAGGTTCCGAAAACAATTGGATAAGACAGGAGACAGGACATGGATTTGGGAAAATTAACCGCATTACAGCTTGCGGAAAAGATCAAGCAGCATCAGATAAGCGTCCTGGACGGTGTGAAATACGTATTTGATCAGATCGAAGCAAAAGAGGACAAGGTCCACGCTTATCTTGATACTTACAAAAAAGAAGCCTATGCAAGAGCAAAAGAGGTACAGAAGGGCATTGAGGATGGAACCTATACAGGACCTCTTGCCGGTGTACCTATTGCAATTAAGGATAATATCTGCATTAAGGGAAAAACAACTACCTGTGCATCAAAGATCCTTGAGAATTTTGTGCCGCAGTACAATGCCGAGGTTATTGACCGTCTGGAACAGGCGGGTCTTGTGATCATCGGAAAGACAAACATGGATGAGTTCGCCATGGGAAGTACCACAGAGACATCCGCTTACGGCGTCACCAGAAACCCGTGGGATCTGGAGCATGTTCCGGGCGGTTCCTCCGGCGGCTCCTGTGCGGCAGTGGCAGCAGGGGAAACTTACCTGGCACTGGGTTCTGATACCGGCGGTTCCATCCGTCAGCCAAGCTCCTACTGCGGTGTTACCGGAATCAAACCGACCTACGGAACAGTATCCCGTTACGGACTGGTTGCCTATGCATCCTCTCTGGATCAGATCGGACCGGTAGGAAAGGATGTTGCAGACTGTGCGGCACTTCTTGAGATCATTGCCGGACACGATGCCAAGGACAGCACCTCCATGAAGAGAGAGAATCTTGATTTCTCCGCTTCTATGACGGATAAGATCGTGGGAATGAAATTCGGCGTGCCGAAGGAATATCTCTCAGAGGGACTGAACCCGGAGGTAAAAGAGGCTTTTATGAATACGCTGAAGAGCCTTACTGAGATGGGCGCAGTGGTAGAATTTTTCTCCATGAAGACAACAGAATATATGATCCCTGCCTACTACATCATTGCCAGCGCAGAGGCCAGCTCCAATCTGGAGCGCTTTGACGGTGTGAAGTACGGCTTCCGTGCAAAAGAGTACGAGGGACTTCATGATATGTACAAGAAGACAAGGACTGAAGGTTTCGGCGAGGAAGTAAAACGCCGTATCATGCTTGGCTCCTTTGTGTTAAGCTCCGGTTACTACGATGCTTACTATCTGAAAGCACTTCGCACAAAAGCCCTTATCAAAAAGGAATTTGATCAGGCCTTTTCCAAATATGACGTTCTTCTTGCCCCGGCATCACCCTTTACGGCGCCGAAGCTGGGAGAGAGTCTGAAAGATCCTCTTGCCATGTATCTTGGCGATATTTATACGGTAGCAGTAAACCTGTGCGGACTTCCCGGAATCACAGTTCCATGCGGAAAAGACGCAGCAGGACTTCCGATCGGGATCCAGATGATCGGTGACTGCTTCAAAGAAAACAACCTGTTCCGCGCAGCACACGCCTATGAGAAAAAACGCGGTGATTTCGGAACAGCAATGGAAGGGGGAGAAAAGGCATGAAACAGTATGAGACAGTCATAGGACTTGAGGTGCATGTGGAGCTTGCCACAAAAACAAAGATCTTCTGCGGATGCTCCACAGAATTCGGAGGCGCACCAAATACACATACCTGCCCGGTCTGCACCGGTATGCCGGGCTCTCTTCCGGTCCTCAACAAAAAAGTGGTAGAGTTTGCCATCAAGGCAGGTCTTGCGGCAAACTGTCATATCCATCAGTACTGTAAGTTTGACCGTAAGAACTATTTTTACCCGGATAACCCCCAGAACTATCAGATCTCTCAGCTGTATCTGCCGATCTGCTATGACGGAGCTGTTGAGATCGAGACTTCCGCAGGCAAAAAGACTGTACGTATCCATGAGATGCATATGGAGGAGGATGCCGGTAAGCTGATCCATGACGAGTGGGAAGACTGCTCCCTGGTTGACTACAACCGAAGCGGGGTACCGCTGATCGAGATCGTATCCGAGCCGGATATGAGAAGCTCCGAGGAGGTTATCGCTTATCTGGAAAAGCTCCGCTGCACCATGCAGTATCTTGGGGTTTCTGACTGCAAGCTCCAGGAGGGCTCCATGCGTGCCGATGTCAACCTTTCTGTCCGTGAGGTGGGAAGTGAAACCTTCGGAACAAGAACAGAGATGAAGAACCTGAACTCCTTCAAGGCCATTGCGAGAGCGATCGAAGGAGAGAGAGAACGTCAGATCGAGCTTCTGGAGGAAGGCAGAGCCGTTGTACAGGAGACAAGAAGATGGGACGATAACAAAGAGTCTTCCCATGCTATGCGTTCCAAGGAGGATGCAAAGGATTACCGTTACTTCCCGGACCCGGATCTTCCGCCGATCCATATTTCCGATGCATGGATCGAAGAGCTGCGTACTTCCATTCCGGAGCTTCGTGAAGCCAAGATGGAGCGTTATCAGAAGGAGTATGAGCTTCCGGCTTATGATGCAGGGATCCTGACCGAATCCAGACATCTGGCAGGACTTTTTGAGGAGACAGCAGTTCTTCTCGGAAACCCGAAAAAGGTGGCAAACTGGTTTATGGTGGAGGTTCTCCGACTGACAAAGGACAAGGGCCTTGATCCGGAAAGGGTAAGCTTTACCCCGAAGCATCTGGCAGACCTTCTTTCCATGGTGGAGAAAAAAGAGGTCAGCGCACAGAATGCCAAGAAAGTATTTGAAAAAGTGTTTGACGAGGATATTGATCCGGTTGTATATATAGAAGAGAATGGTCTTAAGATCGTAGAAGATACAGGCCTTCTCACCGAAACTGTGAAAAAGATCGTAGATGCAAACCCTGGACCGCTGGCAGAGCTTCTGGGCGGCAAGGATAAGGTTATGGGATTTTTTGTAGGACAGCTGATGAGAGAACTGAAAGGCAAGGCAAATCCTGACAGCGTCAGAAAAGCACTGGCAGAGGAAATTGAGAGAAGGAGATAAAATACTATGGTTACAGTAAATCAGAATTATTTAAAACTTCCGGGAAGCTATCTGTTTTCCAATATCGCAAAGAAGGTAAGCGCATATAAGGAGGCCAATCCGGAATTTAAGGATTCTGTGATCAGTCTTGGAATCGGTGATGTGACACAGCCCCTTGCACCGGCGATCATCGATGCCCTTCATAAATCCGTAGACGAAATGGCACACGCAGAAACCTTCCACGGATATGCTCCGGATCTCGGATATGAGTTCTTAAGAAGTGCCATTGCAAAAAATGATTATCAGTCCAGAGGCTGCGACATCAGCGCAGACGAGATCTTTGTTTCCGATGGAGCAAAAAGTGATTCCGGAAACATCCAGGAGATCTTCGGACTGGATAACAAGGTTGCAGTTTGCGACCCGGTTTATCCTGTATATGTAGATACTAACGTTATGGCTGGACGTACTGGCCTTTATAACAAAGAGCGTGAGAACTTTGACGGTGTGATCTACATGCCCTGCAAAGAGGAGAATGGTTTCCTTCCGGAGATTCCGGCAGATGAGGTACCGGATCTGATCTATCTCTGCTTCCCGAACAATCCCACCGGTGGTGCTATCACAAAGGCAGCTCTTCAGGAGTGGGTCGACTACGCCAACAAAAACGGCTGCGTGATCATCTATGATGCAGCATATGAGGCATATATTTCTGAGGAGGATGTCCCGCACAGCATTTATGAGTGCGAGGGTGCGAGAACCTGTGCCATCGAGCTTCGAAGCTTTTCCAAAAATGCTGGCTTTACAGGCGTTCGTCTTGGATTTACTGTTGTTCCGAAGGAACTGGTGCGTGATGGCGTAGAGCTTCACAGTCTCTGGGCAAGACGCCACGGAACCAAGTTTAACGGTGCTCCGTACATTGTACAGAGAGCAGGCGAGGCTGTTTACTCTCCGGAGGGAAAAGCACAGCTGAAGGAGCAGATCGCTTATTACATGCGTAATGCAAAGACGATCCTAGAGGGACTTTCCGCAGCAGGATTTTCCGTGTCTGGTGGAAAAAATGCTCCATATATCTGGCTGAAAACACCGGATCAGATGACCTCCTGGGAGTTCTTTGATTATCTCCTTGAGAAAGCACACATCGTAGGAACACCAGGTTCAGGCTTTGGTGCACACGGCGAGGGATATTTCCGTCTGACTGCATTCGGAAGCTATGAGAATACTCTTGAGGCAATTGAGAGAATTAAAAATCTGTAATATGAGTATAAATTGCGGAGCAGGTCTTTGAAAAAGAGCTGCTTCGTTTTTTAACCGGATCAAAGAAGTATCCTGCTTCAATTGCGAATGTCCACTTGCTCTGAATCAAAGAAGCTCCCGGCAGGGCTGCGAAAAGCAATAAACAGTGGAAAAAATTTGCCTGTAAGTTAATTTGCGAAAATAACAATAAGGATTGCGAAAATTTATCATATCATTTATAATTGTACAGGAAGTAAGGCACAGGCCGCAGAAAGCCTGTGTTCATAAAATTTCACAAATTTATGCAATCACGAAAGGGGATTTTATCATGGGTATCAGAAGAGTAGAAAATATGTGCGGCGGTAAAGGTCATGTGATCATCAAAGACATCCTTGAGGGAGACGAGCTGAAGGGAAAATGCGGACTTTACGCACAGGTTACCATCGAAAAAGGATGTTCTCTGGGATACCATGAGCATCATGGCGAGACAGAAACCTACTATATCTTAAGCGGCGAAGGCGAGTACGACGATAACGGCGTGAAACGCCCGGTAAAGGCCGGCGACATCACCATCACACCAGATGGAAAAGGACACGGTCTTACCAATACAGGCGACACAGATCTTGTGTTTATGGCACTGATCATTTTTGACTGATCCATATAGAAGAAAACAGAAGTGAGACAGAAGGGCGGCCTTTTTGAAGAGGCTGCTCTTTTTACGACTGAGGCGTAACCTGTGTCGGAGTATAAATTCTGGGATGAAAGATTCTCTGTCTCAGATTGTTATTAAACGAAATGTATTAATTGTATAAACAAAAAATATTTTTGGATTTTTTTAGAAAAAAACTGTTGACATACAAAAAGCACTTTGCTATACTATCACTTGTCGCGAGGGAGAAGATAAAGAATCCCGAAGAAATGCGATATGCGGAAGTGTCGGAACTGGCAGACGAGCAAGACTAAGGATCTTGTGAGCATTGCGCTCGTGTGGGTTCAAGTCCCATCTTCCGCATTTTTTATTTGAGAAACCTGCATCTGGAAACGGATGCAGTTTTTTTGCTACCTAAAAATATCTGTAAAAAAGGAATCCGGATAGAATATATCATGTTTATATGATATGATAGAAGAAAATGGAAGGAGCATAGTCATATGAGAAGAAAAAGTGCAGGAAAAAAGCTCATGGCCGTACTTATAGCGGCAAGCCTGGCGCTGACTCCGGCAGAGCTGACAGTGGCGGCAGAAATGGAACCAGAGGGTGAGGAAGCAGCATTTTTGGCAGAAGAAAGTGGAGATACTGCATCCTCAGATCCGGAAGATACTGCAGAGACGGAAACAGAGATCACAGATGGATCAGCTGCCATAGAGGAGCAGGAAACCACAGATACAGATACCGGGAACAACGTACAGGAGAATGCGGAAACCGGCGTAATGGAGCCTGGTGAAGAAGCGCCAGAGGGTACTGCGGAAGAGGAAGAACTGGAGGCTTCGGAAGCGGCAATGGATGAAGAGGAAGCGTTGGAGGAATGCGAACAGGCAGAAGAAAACGCAGCTTTTGATGATGGAACGAAGGATGCAGTGCAGGCATCCGCAGAATACTCTGATGGAAAATTTACGTGGGTACTGGACGGGAATGGAACACTGACCATTACGGGAAATAACATGGAGTTGACAAAAAATGAGATATCTGAAAGTGCTTTGGAGAAGGCAGGCATCGATTTTTCTAGAGTAAATAAGCTTGTAATCGGGAATGGGATCACAGGCTTTGATAGATGGGGCATGTGGAATCTGAAAAAATATATTAAGGAACTGGAAATCCATGGAAATGCAGGCATGAATATGCCGGAGCAATGCTTTTACGATGTGCCAAATATAGAGAGTGTGGTGATATCCGGTGCAGTGGATGTGCCGAGAGATATGTTTGGAAAATGTACCGGGCTGAAAAAGGTTACATTAAAAAATGGAGTGAGGTCTATTGGAGAGGATGCCTTTCGAGATTGCAGCAGTCTGGAGGGTGTGATATTTGAGAATACAGTATTGGAAAAAATCAGTGACGGAGCATTTTGGGGCTGCAGTGCGCTGAGTTCTATTGCGTTACCGGATTCCGTAACAGAAATAGAAAGGAATGCATTTTTCGAGACCGGACTCAGAAATATCCAGCTTCCGGAAAAACTGACGCTGATAGGAGGAGGGGCATTTTGTAACTGTAAAAATCTGAAGCAGGTACAGCTTCCGCCTCAATTAAAAGAGCTGGGTGAGGGTGCATTTTTTAACTGCGAAAATCTGACACAGATCCAGCTTCCGGCTCAGTTAAATAAATTAGGGACAGATGCATTCAGAAATTGTACATCATTGGATAAGATTGACATACCTGCCGGTCTGACGCAGATCGAGCCTGATACATTTTGCAATACCGGGCTGACCAGTGTGACCTTACATGAGGGACTGACGAAGATCGAAGATGGGGCGTTTCATGATTGCCTTAAGCTGAAAAAGATCCGTATTCCGAAATCAGTTACAGATATTGGTGGACTGGCATTAGGAATACGTTATAACAGGGGAAATGGTGCAGAGGAAGTTATTCCCGGTGGTTTTACAGTAGAAGGTTATACAGGCTCGGCAGCGGAACGATATGTAAAGAGAATGCATCAATGTGAAAATTTATATCATGTATTTTTTAAAGATGTGAAATTTGTTTCCATTGGTGGACAGACTGCAGCGGTTACCAATATCAGCAAAACAAAGATATCCGCACTTAAGACCGGGGCCTTTACCGGAAAGCCGCTGACCCAGGCACTCACCATAACCTACGGCGGTAAGAAGCTTGTAAACGGAAGGGATTACACCCTTACCTGGAAGAATAATAAAAACATCGGAACTGCATCCGTTACGATCAAAGGAAAAGGAAAATATAACGGTTCTGTTACAAAAAAATTCCGGATCACGGTTCAGAAAAACGCAGTCTATACAGTCAGCAGGCTGAAATATAAGATATCCAATGCAGACACATCCGGCAAGGGAACCGTAGTCTTTACCGGAGCTACGGATAAGGCAGCAAGAAAGACACTTACGATCCCGACGACAGTAAAGATTGGTGGAAAGAGCTTTCGTGTAACAGCCATTGGCACCTCTGCAATGTCCGGAGCGAAGAAACTGACAACAGTGAAAATCGGAGCGAATATAATGACAGTAGGTGCGAAAGCCTTCTACGGCTGCAGTAAGCTCTCCAATATAACGATCTTTGGCACAAAGCTTACGACAGCGAAGACCGGAGCCAATGCATTTAAGGGGATCCGTTCCAACTGCAGATTTAAAGTACCGGCTTCCAGGGTAAGCGCATACAAAAAACTCCTCAGGGCAAAGGGCGCCGGACCAAAGATAATCGTGACAAAATAACAGAAAAACCGAAAAAATAGAAAACTTTTGAAAAAAGGTGTTGACATACAAGATCCACTTTGCTATACTATCACTTGTCGCGAGGGAGAAAATAAAAAATCCCAGGGAAATGCGGTCATGCGGAAGTGTCGGAACTGGCAGACGAGCAAGACTAAGGATCTTGTGAGCATTG
>ENA-OPWX01001601-OPWX01001601.1-human-gut-metagenome-genome-assembly--contig:-NODE-1601-length-14963-cov-3.972833_pt1 | contig 14963 bp, 10 predicted proteins | sample MGYA00241514_ERZ502020 | MGnify/ENA primary metagenome ERZ502020 (study PRJEB25962, sample SAMEA2042105) | human gut metagenome | biome: human gut; feature: human-associated habitat; material: faeces... | reverse complement strand
CGTTGATATGTCCGTCTGGCTTTTTGTGGGAAAGCAGTACTACCGTCTCCACATGAACCGTGTTCGGGAATTGATCAACTGGCGTGATTTTTTTAAGTTCATATCCGCTTTCTCTTAGGAACTTAACATCTCTTGCCAGTGTGGCGCTGTCGCAGCTAACATACACAACTTTTTCCGGCTGCATATCTACAATGGTCTGTAGCAATGATTCCTCGCAGCCTTTGCGTGGCGGATCCACAACAATCACATCTGCATGGGCAGTCTCTCCTCCATGGCTTTCCTGATATTCACGGTAATATTCCGGCAGAACTTCCTCTGCCTTGCCTACATAGAATTCCGCATTCGTAATATCATTGATCTTCGCATTATTCCTTGCATCGTCAATGGCCTGCGGTACGATTTCCACTCCATATACCTGCTTTGCATTCTGAGCAAGGAACAGGGAAATGGTTCCGATTCCACAGTAGAGATCCCACACCGTCTCATTTCCATTTAAATCTGCATAATCAAGCGCCAGTCCATACAATTTCTCAGTTTGTACCGGATTGACCTGGTAAAATGAAAGCGGGGAAATCTGATATTTTACATTTCCAATATAATCCGTGATGTACGTCTGCCCCCAGAGCAGTTTTATTTCATTTCCCATGATGACATTGGTTTTTGCCTTGTTCACACTGATTGTGATGCTTGTCATGCCTGGGATTTTACATAACTTATCCACAAGTTTTTCTGCATGCGGCAGTTTTTCCCCATTAATCACAAGGCAGACCATAATTTCATCAGTTTTGAATCCATAACGGATCAACACATGACGCACCAGTCCTTTTTGCTTTTCCTCGTCATAAGCAGAAATGTGATTATTCTCCATAAAATGCAGAATAATCTCGAGAATTTTCTGATTGACCGCTACGCCCAGTGCACAGTCTGTATTCGGAATGATGCTGTGGGTTCTTCCTGCGTAAAATCCAGTGATGATGTGTCCTTCTTTGTCTGTTCCAATTGGGAACTGCGCTTTATTTCGATAATGAAATGGCTCTTCCATGCCAACAATAGGCTGCATAACTTTGTCAAGAAGTTCTGTCGGAACTTCTCCGATCCGTTCCAGATTACCACGGACTTTTCCTTCTTTAAATGCAAGCTGGGCTCCATACTTCATCTCCTGAATCTGGCAGCCACCACATCTTCTTGCCATCGGACACACTGGCTTTTCTACACGATTTTCAGATGGCGTAACAATATTCATAAGTCTTGCATAACCGTAGTTCTTCTTTGCCTTCACAATCTTGGCTTCAACCACATCACCGATAATCGCATCTTTTATAAATAACGTATACCCATCTACTTTACCAATGCCTTCTCCCCCGACACCAATATCTTCAATTGCCACTGTAACCAAATCATTTTTCTGCATATTCATACCTCATAATAAGAATTGGGGCACCCCTTTTTACAAAAAGGGACACCCTTAATCACTGGTGGGGACGTAGTATTTTTACGTTTTGCTACGTCCCCATTACATTACTATATTGTTGTTTTTCTTAAGTTTGACTCGAACAATCTGTTATATCCAAGCCACTCTCCGGCTTTTTTGTCTTTGAATATTTCTTTTAATGTCTGCATCTTGGCATCTGCGTTGTCGGCAAGATTTAGTGCCATGGCTTCTGCCAGTGCCGGTTTTTTCGGGGAACCGTATTCTAACTCTCCGTGGTGTGCCACGATGCAGTGTTTCAGCTCACTTGCAAGCTGTTTTGGGAATTCTGGAATCTCGCGGATTGCATCATCGATCATCTCGATTCCGATAATGATATGACCAAGAAGCTGTCCATCGTCTGTGTAATCATTTTCCGGGAATGGTGACAACTCAATTGTCTTTCCGATATCGTGGCACATAGCTGCTGTGTAAAGCAGGTCTTTGTTGAGAATATCATACTGTCCAACCATATACTCGCAGAATTTCACAACACTCAATGTGTGCTCCAAGAGTCCTCCGGCAAATCCGTGGTGTACACTCTTTGCTGCGGAATGTCCTTTGAATGTGCGAATGAATTTCTCGTCTTTTTCAAAATAATACTCGATCACTCCACGCAGATACGGATTGCTAATCTGTCTTCCGTAGGAAAGCAGTTCTTCGTACATCCCATCTACGCTTTTTTCTGTCGAAGGCATATAATCTGCAGGTATGTATTCGCCTTCCTGTGCTTTTCTGATCTGGCGGATGTTCAATTGAAGATTGTTATTATAACTGATGACATCTCCGAATACTTCAATGAAATCTTTCTCATCATAATCAGCAATTCCATTGGAATTCGGATCCCAGACTTTTCCGTCCAGAGTTCCTGTCTTATCCTGAAGTATCAGATTGTCATACGGCTTTCCATTCCGCGTCTCTGCAGATCTCTTTCCTTTACATAAATATATATTTCGAATTGTTTCTCCTTCTACAAGAGTATCAATATATCTCATAATTCGTGCCTTTCTTTTCTTAATTTTATATCAGTCAGCTTCCGCTGACATTTGTTCACTATTTTCTGTTATTGTTGCAACACACCATCATGGTTTCGCATAGTATTCCTTACTGTTTATACCCAACTGTGACTCCAAAGTCAATATCCACATATTCTCCTCCGGTTCCCTGACGTTTTCCACGAACAAGAATTTTATCTCCCACATTTTGCTTCATAAGCGTATTATGATAACCAAGAAGATTGATGATATCTGTATCTGCAATATTGGTAATGATATCACCACTCTGAATTCCTGCTGCCATAGCCGGAGATCCTGCATCGACTTCTTTCACATAAACACCTTGTGGAATTCCCTGTCCCTGCATCTCGCTGCTTACCTCTACACCGGACACTCCAAGATATGGTACATTTTTCCCATTAGAAAGTAATTCTATCACATCTTTGATATCAGAAATTCCATATCCGGAAATCTTATTTGTCTGATCATCTGTTCTGACAGAAGTGTTGATAATTCCAATCACCTCTCCACGGATATTCACAAGAACTCCGCTTCCGGAAATATCTCCTGCCACATCCGTATAAATGGTCTGATACTGTCCATCTGCCTTATCCAGATAATTTTCGCCAGACTCGATCACACCATATCCGGCAATCGTATCACAGCCATACAATTTCCCGACAGCAATAACTGTATCGCCTTCGGACACAACTTTTGAGCCGCCAAGTGTCGCTGTCTCAATCTGTGCCCATACATCATCCGCAATATTCTTTCTCTGAACTGCATAAACACACAGTCCCAGCCCTGCATCCCGGCTCTTCAAGATGGCATCGCACTGACTGTCTCCGGAAAATGTAACACGGATGATCTTCGCGTCTTTTACCGGAAGCTCTCCTGCGAGAATCAGAAGTTCCTGACCATTATCTGCCACGATCATTCCGGAAATACTCTTTTCCTGATTTTTCGAAAATTCCTCTTCTGTAACAGCGCCCTGAATCTCTACAACACTTTTTCTCACTTCTCCTGACACCTGCTTCAGATTATTCAGCATTTCCTGATAGGTTTCTGTTGTCAGAACGGTTTTTTGTTCCTGGACTTGTTCCTCTTCCTGCTGTGTCTGATTTTCTTCCTGCTGTTCGTCCTGTGGAATTGTTACTTCCGTCGGATCTTCTTCAAATCTCTTCTCCACCCACGGTTTGCACGCAAAAAAAGTAAAGCAGGCCACCAGTCCGAATATTAATCCTAACTGAATCCTTCTAAGGACGTCGTGTTTCCACTTCGCCTGATCTCCTGCCTCATCTTTAATGATTTCCTGTAAAAAAGAATACTCCTCTTCTTCCGGGTTCTGCTTTTGCTCTAATGGTTCTTTCTCATCTTTCATGCGTACACGCAGGCTCCTTTACAAACCTTATATTCAACAAAGAAGATATTTACAGTATACCTTATCCCTCTGCCTTCGGCAACGAGAAAATGAACTCGGTACCGACACCTTCTGTACTGACTACATTAATATTTTCACCGTGAGCCTGTATCGCCTCTTTGACAATTGCAAGCCCAAGGCCAGTTCCTTTTTTATCTTTTCCACGGGACAGATCGGATTTATAAAATCTCTCCCAGATCTTATTCAGTGCATTTCTCGGAATTCCAATTCCATAATCTTTGACCGACGTGTAGATCTTATCCCCACGTTCGGTCGTTTCAATCGTAATGATTGAATCCTGGTCACTGAATTTGATCGCATTATCAAGCAAATTGTAGAGCACTTGCTGAATCTTTCGCTTATCTGCTACTACTTTCAAATGCTTTCTGGCAAAGACCAGCTCAATAGAAATCTTTTTCTGCGTACAACGTCCCTCAAAGGAGGCTGCCACATTTTTAATCATTTCATGAATGTCAAATGGAACTTTATCCAGTAATAAATTCTTCGTATCGAATTCATTCAACGTAAGAAGATCCTTGGTCAGATCGGTCAGTCTCTCTGTCTCAAATAAAATGATATTCAGATATTTTCCCTGCATTTCCGGCGGGATTGTCCCATCTGCAATTGCCTCTACATACCCTTTGATCGATGTTAAAGGAGAGCGGAAATCATGTGACACATTTGCCACAAATTTCTTCTGATAATCCTCCATATCCCGAAGCTGGGAAGACATGAAGTTCAGCGATGCTGACAGATAACCAATCTCATCTTCTGTGTTCACAGGAATCTCATAGTCCAGATTACCGGACGCATATTGTTTCGCTGCCTCGGTTATCTTGCAGAGCGGTCTGTACACGATAAACTGAATTCCAAGCAAAATGGAAAATGACAACAGATAGATGACTGCAAGTGTGATATACGCTGCATTCATTAACGTAATCTGTAATTGTCCAATCTGAGTCATGCTTTTGTGTATCAGCAGATACCCTTGTGTGGAATATCCATGTACAACCGGTGCAATGACTGTGATCATATCTTCTTTAAAATAATCGTGATATGTTCCGACTTCATACTTTGCGCTGCCAATTTCTGCCGGGTTAAAATCTTCAATCGCAGTCGGTGCTGTCGGATATCCGTCGGAATGTGCGGAAGTGATCATATTACCTTCCCGGTCTACGAACCAGACTGCCCCGTCCAGATGCGCTTCCATTCCAACAAGTTGTGTGTGGACAGCACTTTCATCCATCTGTCCAAGGAAATAATGTGGCAGATACTCATTTGCCACCAGGTTCGCTTCCTGATAAACATCCGCAGCCAGATCCCGTTCAAGAGGTTCTTCTGTCAATGTTCTTGTAAGCGTTGCTACTGTGAACAAACTCATGAACCCGAAAATCATATATATGATGATAAATTTTAAATACAATGTACTTTTCATACAATGCCTCTTCTATGTGGTTTCCTGATCTGTTACTTTACTTCAAACTTGTATCCAATGCCCCATACGGTGGCAAGTTTCCAGCCATTATGATCTTTGATCTTCTCGCGCAAACGCTTAATATGCACATCAACAGTACGGGTATCTCCAATATACTCATATCCCCAGATTTGATCCAAAAGCTGCTCTCTTGTAAACACCTGATTTGGCGAAGATGCCAGGAAGTAAAGAAGCTCCAGCTCTTTCGGCGGCATCTCCACATTCTGCCCATCGACCAGAACAGAATAATTCGTCAGATTGATCTCGATTCCCGGGTATTCCACACATTTTCCCTTATCTACTGCAGGAACCTCTGGTTTCGGCACTGCCTGATAACGGCGGAGCACTGCTTTTACGCGCGCCACAAGCTCTTTTGAATCAAATGGCTTCATAATATAATCATCGGCTCCAAGCTCCAGACCAAGTACTTTATCAAAAACCTCCCCTTTTGCGGAAAGCATGATAATCGGTGTATTTGCCCGCGCACGGATCTCGCGGCAGACCTGATACCCGTCAATGCCCGGAAGCATCAGATCTAAAAGTACCAGATTCGGGTGATAGGTGTCGAATGCTACAAGCGCCTTCTCCCCGTCATGAACCATCATCGTGTCAAAACATTCTTTTGCAAGATACAAAGATACAAGCTCTGCAATTGCCTCATCGTCATCCACGATCAAAATTTTCTGTTTATTAACCATTATTTATTCTCCCTGATTTTTGCATTATTTCAGTTCTACAATCGTCACTCCGGCATCTCCTTCGCCAAATGCTCCTAATCTGTAAGATTTCACATGCTTCTGGCGTTTCAGATATTGGTGGATGCCCGCTCTTAAAGCTCCGGTTCCTTTTCCGTGTACCACGCGCACACTTGTCAAATGTGCCAGAGACGCATCGTCCAAATATTTATCCAGCTCTGCGACCGCCTCGTCAACGGTCTTTCCAAGCAGATTGATTTCCGGGCTTACGGACAAAGATTTGCCCATCTTCACCTTACCCTTGCTTGTTCTTGCGGCAGTCTTTTTCAGATATGCCGGCTTCTCATCAACAATCTCCAGGTCAGAAATGTGTACTTTTGAGCTAAGAATTCCCATCTGAACCATAAGATTGCCTTTTGTATCTGGCAGTGAATGCACTGTTCCGGTCAGATTCATGCTCAGAACTTTAACCGTCTCGCCTAATTTAAAATCAGATGGCTTATACTGCTTCTTCGGCTTCTTCACTTCCTCTGTCATGCCCTCGCGTGTCTTCTCCATCTTCTTTCTCAGGCGCTCACGCTCTTTTTCCATCTCCGTTGCCGAAACATTGGCCTTTCCAAACTTATGAAAGTTACGCATTGTCTCATCTGCTGTCTCTTTGGCATCTGCCAGAATCGCATGTGCTTTTTCATTCGCTTCTCGTAAAATGCGGTCACGCTGTTCTTCCAGCTTTTCTTTCTTCTGCGCCGTCTCCTGCTTCAGAGCCTCCAGCTCACGGCGGTAAGCCGCAATCTCTTCCTGTTCTTTCGCGATGGTTCGTCTGCTGCTCTCCAGATCTGTCAGCAAGTCCTCAAAAGATTCGTCCTGCTCTGTCAAATGTGTCTTTGCTTCCTCGATAATATAGTCCGGAAGTCCCAGTTTTCCTGCAATTGCAAATGCATTACTCTTTCCTGGGATTCCAAGAAGCAGTCGATACGTCGGGCGAAGTGTCTCCACGTCGAACTCACAGCTCGCATTTTCTACCCCTGGTGTGGATAAGGCATAAACCTTTAATTCACTGTAATGCGTAGTCGCCATAGTACGGATTCCCTGACAATGCAAATGATTCAATATTGCTGTTGCCAGTGCCGCACCCTCAGTCGGGTCAGTTCCAGCTCCAAGCTCGTCAAAAAGTACAAGTGAATCTTCATCCACCTGCTTGATAAATGACACTACATTTGTCATATGTGATGAGAATGTACTTAAGTTCTGTTCAATACTCTGCTCATCACCGATATCTGCATAAACTTCACGGAATACACCCAGTTCAGAACGGTCCAGTGCCGGAATGTGAAGACCTGCCTGCCCCATGAGTTGGAATAATCCAACTGTCTTAAGTGACACAGTCTTACCACCGGTGTTCGGTCCTGTTACAATCAGAAGATCAAAGTCCTCGCCCAGTGTCAGACTGATCGGAACGACTTTCTTCTTATCTAATAACGGATGTCTTCCCTCGCGGATACGGATCCTTCTCTCCTGGTTGAACATCGGTTTGCTGGCATTCATATCCAATGCAAGAGCTCCTCTTGCAAATATAAAATCAAGCTCTGTCAATGTTGCATAGTCCGTACGGATTTCAGAAACATATTCTGCTGCGTCTGCACTCAGCCTGGCAAGAATGACCTGAATTTCTTCCTGTTCCTTTCCATATAATTCTTTCAGATCATTATTCAGCTTAACAACTGCCATCGGCTCGATAAATAAAGTAGAACCTGTTGATGACTGGTCATGGATCATTCCCGGGACCTGACCACGGTATTCGGCCTTGACCGGGATACAGTAACGATCCCCACGCATCGTAATAATCGGATCCTGCAAATATGTGCGGAGTGAACCATTCACCATGGAAGACAATGTTGCATGAACCTTATCATTAATCTGCCCCATAGCGCGACGGATTCTCTTAAGCTCCGGACTTGCATCATCACTAATCTCATCTTCTGCCGGAATACATCTGCGGATTTCCGTGGACAAAATAGATACAGGAACAAGCTGTTCAAAGTATCCGTCCAATATATCCTGCATATCATCTGCATTGTCATGGCGCCCGTAATTCTTCACATGTCCTGCTGTCTCCAGAACCTTACATATGCGAAGTAACTCCCCACTTCCAAGTGTTCCTCCGATTTCCAGACGCATCATAGATTCACTTACCGGACTACAGCCTCCAAAAGATGGACGTCCTTTCTTTATGATCCGTGTAAATGCTGCGGCCGTTTCTTCCTGCATTCTCTCAATTTCAGAGATTTCCGTCTTTGGTTTTAATTTTCTGCAACGCTCCTGGCCTCCAAAAGAACCTGCGTGCTCTGTCAGTTTTTCAATTATTTTATTGTATTCTAATTTGTATAAAGATTTCTTATTCATCATATTCACCTAGCATTTATTTTACCCTATTTGCGTCCCATTGAAAAGAGCAAAGCGCAAAAGAAAATCCCTGCAAATGAAACTCATCTGCAAGGATTTCCCTGTCTATTCACACATTTATTCACACATAAGATTATTTTACATCATATAACTTAAATCTAAGTCATACATTTTCCAGACTAGCACCCGCCACAGCCGCCGCAGCCGCTCTGACTATTACTATTCTTTGGATTATGACAGGAGTGTGGACAATTGGCACACCCACAATCACATCCGATAAATGTACCACTTCTCTTCTTCTTTTGTATCATGCCTCTTATGATCCATGCTACAATCGCGATTATTACAAGTGCTACAATCACTGTAGACAATATACTTGTCTGTTCTGCCAATGCCATCATAAAATCTCCTTCTTTCTGCTTATTTATGTTATGTCTCAAGGTCATTTCTTCACCTTTGTGCAAGCACAGGTGAAGAAAGACTTTTCGACATTATAATCATTATTTTGATGCTGCTTTTACACTTGAAACTGTATTAGCCTTAAGTGATGTACTCTCTTTGTAAGGACGGAACAGCATGTAAAGGAAACCGATCAGAATTACGATTGCAGCTACTGTTCCGATACCGAATCCGCCACCTGTGAAGAGTGTACCAAACTGGAAGATGCAAAGAGATACGAGGTAAGCAAGTAAGCACTGATATCCGATTGCGAACCAGAACCATTTTGCGTTGTTCATCTCTCTCTTAATAGCTCCCATTGCTGCGAAGCAAGGTGCACACAGAAGATTGAATACGAGGAATGAATAAGCTGCAATCTGTGACATGCTGTTTGCAAGTGTTCCCCAGATTTCCTGTCCGTCTTCTGCAACTTCTGCAAATCCGAAGAGCTGTCCGAATGTACCTACAACGTTTTCTTTCGCTACAAGTCCTGTAATAGCAGCTACAGTCATTTTCCAATCTCCCCATCCGAGTGGTGTGAAGATCCAAGAAATCAAGTTACCGATCTTAGCAAGAACACACTCTGCCTGTGCTGCCTCCATAGCTGCTCCCTCAAGTCCATCGAAGTTCAGCATTCCGAATCCAGCATCTGTCCAACCGAAGTTCAATAAGAACCAAACAACGATTGTTGATAATGTAATAATTGTACCAGCTTTTTTGATAAATGACCAGCCACGTTCCCACATACTTCTAAGAACGTTACCAACTGTCGGCATATGATATGCAGGAAGCTCCATAACAAATGGTGCCGGATCTCCTGCGAACATCTTTGTCTTTTTCAGGATGATACCAGAGCAGATAATTGCTGCGATACCAACAAAGTAAGCACTTGGTGCTACCCATGAAGCGCCATCGAAAAGTGCTCCGGCAATCAGGGCGATAATTGGAAGTTTCGCTCCGCAAGGGATAAATGTTGTTGTCATAACAGTCATCTTACGGTCACGGTCATTCTCGATTGTACGGGAAGCCATAACTCCAGGAACTCCACAACCTGTTCCGATCAGCATCGGGATAAATGATTTTCCGGAAAGTCCGAACTTACGGAAAATACGGTCCATGATGAATGCGATACGTGCCATGTATCCGCAAGACTCAAGGAATGCAAGGAAAAGAAATAATACAAGCATCTGAGGTACGAATCCAAGTACAGCACCAACTCCGGAGATAACTCCGTCTACGATCAGACCTGTTAACCAGTCCGCACATCCGATTCCTTCAAAGAAGCTCTGAGCTGCCGGAATGATCCACTCACCAAACAATGTATCATTTGTCCAGTCTGTCAATATGGAACCTACTGTTGTTACAGACACATAATATACAAGCCACATAACTGCTGCAAAGATTGGAAGTGCAAGCCATCTGTTTGTTACGATACGGTCAATCTTATCAGATGTTGTCAGTTCCTGTGTTTTATTCTTCTTTAAGCAGTCTCCGATAATAGAACCAATGAAACTGTATCTCTCATTTGTGATGATACTCTCTGCATCGTCATCCATCTCTTTCTCTGCACGAGCAATGATATCTTCAACGTCCGGTGCATTTTTCATAGCATCTTTAATCTTATCGTCACGCTCAAATAATTTGATCGCGTAAAATCTTTTCTGCTCTTCTGGAATTTCATATCCAAGTCTGCCTTCAATCTCATTCAGGTAGTTCTCAACTTCCGGTGCGAACTCATGCACAGATTCCTGTCCGGCTTTCTGTCCGGCGTGCTTTACTGCTCTTGAAGCTGCATCTTTGATTCCATCACCTTTCAGAGCAGAAATTGTTACAACTTCACAGCCAAGCTTCTCAGCAAGTTTCTTTGTGTTGATCTCATCACCATTCTTGCGTACAATATCCATCATGTTAATTGCCATAACAACCGGGATACCAAGCTCAAGTAACTGAGTTGTAAGGTATAAGTTACGCTCCAGGTTTGTTCCGTCTACGATATTCAGGATTGCATCCGGACGCTCTGTGATCAGATAATTTCTGGCTACAACTTCCTCCAATGTATATGGTGATAAAGAATAGATACCTGGAAGGTCCATAATTACAACTTCTTTGTCTTCCTTCCATTTTCCTTCTTTTTTCTCAACAGTAACTCCAGGCCAGTTACCAACGAACTGATTGGAACCTGTCAAAGCATTGAAAAGTGTTGTCTTACCACTATTCGGGTTTCCGGCAAGTGCTATCTTCACTCCCATTTTTTACATCCTCCTGTTTTACTCTCTAATTAGTTATTTAACTTCGATCATCTCTGCGTCTGCTTTTCTCAGAGACAATTCATATCCACGTACAGTAACTTCCACCGGATCACCAAGTGGTGCTACTTTACGGACATAAATGGTGGTTCCTTTTGTGATTCCCATATCCATAATTCTTCTTTTCGTAGCTCCCTCTCCATGAAGCTTTACCACGGATACTGTCTGATCAACTTTCACATCTCTTAAAGTCATTCTCCCGTTCCTCCTAGACCATTATTTTATTAGCAATTCCTTTGCTGACTGCAACTCGTGATTCTTTAATCTGGGCAATTATGTTACCCTCGTTACTGGAAATAACTTTCACCTCACTTCCAGCTACGAATCCGAGATTCTCCAGGAATCTTTTTGTTTCTTCATTTCCACCTACCCGGACGATAGATGCACTTTCGCCTGGATTTAACATCGTTAATGGCATCATAATCCACTCCTTCTTCTCGCTAAATTCTCACAACCATCTCTTTATGGATCAGTTCCATATCTTCCAACAGTTGCACAGTACGATACACAGTTGCAATTCCGACTTTGTCGTCCTGCTTCTTTGCTGCATAATAAATCTCCTTACAAGAGGAGTATTCATTATTCAATATAATGTGTAAAAGAAGCTTTCTCTGTTCGGTAATCCGATAGCCAGCTTTCTTTAATTGATTTAATACTTCTTGAAATCTCTCTTCTTGGCTCATATATATTACCTCGCACGATTTGAAACTGATTATCATTTCCATCATTCATTATATTGTTAATGATAATCATTGTCAATAATGTTTTATCAAAAAGTTTGCCTTGACTATCTTTTTTATGTTTTCTATTAATCTTTCACGCTTCATTCCTATTTTTTTGTGCATAATTGCACTTCAGGCTGCTCCAGTACGGGGCAGCCTAAAGGTATTATCAAGGTATCTTTTTGTCGTATGCTTGGCAAGAACAAAGAATGTGCCTGGGCACATTCTAGCGCCTGCGGTGGTCGCTTGCGACATCTTCAGTATACGCCGCAGTGCGCATCCTGCCGGAGGCTTTTTGTATAATAGGAAATGCAATTTCCTATTATACAAAAAAAGTACCACCGCACAAATCCGTGCGGCGGTACTTTCATTCAAAACTCTTACGCAAGTCTTATTCTTCTGTTGTAAGTTTAATTTCTTCTAACAAATCATCATCTGAAAAATCTGTATCCAGAATATCTAAATCGTCATCATCATCTAATCCTTCTTCAAAGAACAGATCGTCATCCATAGATAACTCACTATTCAGTCTGATATCACGATACTTTCTCATACCTGTACCAGCCGGGATATGTTTTCCGATGATTACGTTCTCTTTCAGACCTACCAGTGGATCGATCTTTCCTTTGATTGCTGCCTCTGTCAGAACCTTTGTTGTCTCCTGGAAAGAAGCGGCTGACAGGAAGGAATTGGTTGCAAGAGAAGCCTTCGTAATACCCATGATGATCGGCTCTCCGATTGCAGGCTCTTTTCCTTCTGCCTCCAGTACCTCATTCACATCCTCGAACTCAAGTCTGTCTACATTTGTTCCCGGAAGGAACTCTGTATCTCCAGACTCCTCGATACGGATTTTCTTAAGCATCTGGCGAACGATAACCTCGATATGCTTATCGTTGATCTCAACACCCTGCAGACGGTAAACTCTCTGTACCTCCTGGATCATGTAATCCTGAACTGCACGAATGCCTTTAATTCTTAAGATATCATGCGGATTGATACTACCTTCAGTCAGCTCATCACCGGCCTCAAGTTCTGCTCCGTCTGCTACCTTAATACGTGATCCATAAGGAATCAGATATGCTTTTGATTCACCTGTCTCATGATTTGTTACGATAATCTCACGTTTTTTCTTCGTGTCGTTCAAATTCGCAGTTCCTGCAATCTCTGTGATAATCGCAAGTCCCTTAGGCTTTCTTGCCTCAAAAAGCTCCTCGACACGAGGAAGTCCCTGTGTGATATCTCCACCGGCAACTCCACCATTATGGAATGTTCTCATTGTAAGCTGTGTACCAGGCTCTCCGATTGACTGAGCAGCAATAATTCCGACAGCCTCTCCAACCTGTACCGGCTCACCTGTTGCCATGTTGGCTCCATAACATTTTGCACATACGCCACTGTGTGAGCGACATGTAAGGATTGTACGGATCTTAATCTGTGTTAATGGTTCTCCGTTCTCATTTACACCCTTCTTGCAGATCAGTTCTGCACGTTTTGGTGTTACCATATGGTTCTTCTTAACAAGAACATTTCCATCTTTATCTACAATGTCATAGCACAGGTAACGTCCTGTAATACGCTCCTGAAGACTTTCGATTTCTTCTTTTCCATCCATGAATGCTTTTACAAAGATTCCAGGAATCGGTGCATCTTTCTTTGCACAGTCTACTTCATGAATGATCAGCTCCTGAGATACGTCAACAAGACGTCTTGTCAGATATCCTGAATCGGCTGTACGAAGAGCTGTATCAGACATACCTTTACGTGCTCCATGGGCAGACATGAAATACTCCAGTACGTCAAGTCCTTCACGGAAGTTTGAAGTGATAGGCAGCTCGATTGTATGACCAGTTGTATCAGCCATCAATCCACGCATACCTGCAAGCTGTTTGATCTGTTTGTCAGATCCACGGGCTCCGGAATCAGCCATCATGAAGATGTTATTGTATTTATCAAGACCAGAAAGCAGTGCCTCTGTCAGTTTGTCGTCAGTTGCCTTCCATGTCTCTACAACTTCTTTGTAACGCTCCTCCTCTGTGATGAGACCACGTTTGAAGTTCTTAGTGATGCGGTCTACAGTATCCTGTGCCTGCTGGATCATCTGTGGTTTCTGCGGAGGTACCGTCATATCGGAAATAGATACGGTCATGGCAGCTCTTGTAGAATATTTATATCCAATTGCTTTTACAGCATCCAGAACTTCTGCTGTTGCAGTTGCTCCGTGTGTATTGATAACCTTCTCAAGGATCTGCTTTAACTGTTTCTTTCCTACGTGGAAATCAATCTCCAGAAGAAGTTTGTTCTCCTCTTTTTCACGATCAACGAATCCAAGATCCTGTGGGATGATCTCGTTGAAAATGAAACGTCCAAGTGTGGACTCTACAATTCCTGTTATTTCTTCTCCACCTGGCATTGTCTTTGTCACACGTACTTTAATCTTAGAGTGAAGTGTGATTGCCTGGTTCTCATAAGCAAGGATTGCTTCATTTACACTTTTGAAAATCTTACCTTCTCCTGCTGCACCTGGTCTTTCCTGAGTCAGATAGTAAATACCAAGTACCATATCCTGTGAAGGAACGGCTACCGGACCACCATCAGATGGTTTCAGGAGGTTGTTTGGTGAGAGCAGTAAGAATCTGCACTCAGCCTGTGCTTCTACGGAAAGCGGAAGATGGACAGCCATCTGGTCTCCATCGAAGTCGGCGTTAAACGCTGTACAAACAAGTGGATGAAGCTTAATAGCCTTACCTTCTACAAGGATCGGCTCAAATGCCTGAATACCAAGTCTGTGCAGTGTAGGTGCACGGTTCAACATAACCGGATGCTCTTTGATGACATCCTCAAGGACGTCCCAAACCTCTGGCTGAAGTCTCTCAACCATCTTTTTAGCATTTTTAATGTTGTGTGCAGTTCCGTTCTGAACAAGCTCTTTCATAACAAATGGCTTGAACAGCTCAATTGCCATCTCTTTCGGCAGACCACACTGATAAATCTTAAGTTCCGGTCCTACGACGATAACGGAACGTCCAGAGTAGTCAACACGCT
>ENA-OPWX01001575-OPWX01001575.1-human-gut-metagenome-genome-assembly--contig:-NODE-1575-length-15152-cov-8.438564_pt1 | contig 15152 bp, 17 predicted proteins | sample MGYA00241514_ERZ502020 | MGnify/ENA primary metagenome ERZ502020 (study PRJEB25962, sample SAMEA2042105) | human gut metagenome | biome: human gut; feature: human-associated habitat; material: faeces... | reverse complement strand
AGATGTATGATATCAACGGCTCTGCCGATTTCTTCAATAAGGCGGATTATGGTATTGTGGTGGAACGTGACAAGGGGGTGGGGGTGACCCGCGTGTATGTGGATAAGGTGAAGTTCAAACATCTCGGAATGGGTGGGATGGTGACTTTCGCGTATGATCCCGTGAGCGGGCGTTACCTGCCGTGCGTGGAATCGCATGATCCGGCTGTTCCCGTAGAACAGCGCGTCGGAGGTGTGACGTTCGACTCCAGTTGCTGGCTGCCGGATAAGGAGCTGTTTGAGTCGTAAGCGGCACTCGTACTCAGGGTTCTTGCAGTACTTCTACGATTAGCCGTACTTGTGCGGGGGTATAGCTTCTGCTTCGGGGATTCATGCCGGTGGCGATGAGTCGTTCTTTCAGTCCCGGAGCGGCGGCTATCCATTTGTTGAAACGGTCTACCGCACTCTGTTGTTGTATGTCGGGGAGGTACAACATGGCAAGCTCCCCTTTTCCGTAGCTTCGGTATTCAAATGTTTTCTCTTTCTTTTCGTCATCGGTCGGCTCTGCATCTGTCTTCATTTTCTGATTGTTTTTAGTCCGTATTTATAGAGTGTAAAGTTACGCTTTTTTACCGGATTTGCCAAGCTGTTCAGGCTGTTTTTGGGGATGAGATAAAAAGAAAATGAAAGAAAATATAGGTTTTAGCTATTCTTTTCTTAACTTTGTGGGAGAGGAGGAAAATAGCTTATGAAACGTACAGATATTGTTCATCGTATTGCAGAGACAATGCATCGCATAGCGCCTACGGCACGTACCATACTTTATGGCTCGGAAGCTCGTGGGGAAGCCCGGCATGATTCTGATATAGACTTGCTTATCGTAGTGGATGAGAAGGAACTGACACCGGAAACCGAGCTTACTTTGCGCCGTCCTTTAAGCGAACTGGAAGCGCAAACGGGGGTAGCTATTAATACATTGGTCGTGTTGAAACGTGTATGGGAAAATATTACTACACCACTGACACTTAACATTAATCGGGAAGGCATTGTGTTATGAAAGTATTATGCTTGTTATTATGCCGCGTCTGCTCTGTTGTTGAACCGTCATATTGAGGCTAATACCCATAATGGAGTAAAAACACAACTTTCAATGCATTTTGTCCGGACGGGTTTGCTTGATTTGGAACATAGTACAACTTTCGGTTTGCTTTTTGATAAACGCCATAGTAGCGACTATGGTGACTTTGCTTATTGTGACGCTGCTCTGGTGGATGTGCTTCGTCCGCGTGCGGAAGCATTCATTAATGCTGTGGAGCAATTGGTAAGAAGTGAGCGCACAGCTTAAAAAAAAACTGTTTTTTGCTCTTATTCCTTGTTATCCTTTCTTAATCCGTTCTAATCCCTCCTAGTCCGGTGTAATCCGTTAATCCGTCTTTCGGTTGTCGTACTTTTGTTGTACCAACAGAAAGGAAGAATGTCCTTCTTTTCGTAGAAACAACAATTTTTATGGCAACAGTTACAGTGGTGCGCTATAAGCGCAGAAAACGAATCAGCGATGCGGATTCGCCGATGGTATTTGCCCTCAAACCTAAGTCGGGGGAGTCAAAAATCTATTCAATAGAGGCGCTGGCGCGCGAAATCGAAACGATCGGTTCGCTTTCGGTGGAGGATGTGTCGCACGTCATGAAATCCTTTGTCCGCGCGATGAAGAAAGTCCTTGTGGCAGGCAATAAAGTGAAAGTGGAGGGGTTGGGAATCTTCTATACCACGCTGACCTGTCCCGGTGTGGAATTGGAGAAAGACTGCACCGTGAAAAGCATTACCCGTGTCAATCTTCGTTTCAAAGTCGACAATTCCCTCAGACTGGCAAACGACAGTACGGCCACTACTCGTGGCGGAGATAATAATATGGTGTTTGAGTTGCTCTCGGATAAGAAGAACGCTGCGGGAGGTGATGGCGGCAGTCCGGACAACCCGAATGGTTCTGGCGGAGGAGAGGACGGAGATAACAATGGGGAAGCTCCGGATCCGGCGGAGTAATCCGGCGGGGATGTTCTACAGATGTATTCCGCAGAACTGTCTTACGGAGCAATCCTGCAGGATCTCCGATGTTTCAGTATTCAGTGAGTAAATAATCAATTAAAAATGCAAAGCTATGGTTGACAAAATCTTGGAAGTTGTATTGGAAGTGTTGTTTTTCTTTCGCAGAAAGAGAAAAGCTAAAAGAATGAAAGGACAGGTTGATGAGGAAGATTGACCTGATTGTGATCCACTGTTCCGCCACTAGGGCGGACAGGGATTTCACGGAAGACGACCTGGACGTGTGCCATCGCCGTCGTGGTTTCAACGGTGTGGGGTATCATTTTTATATCCGAAAAAATGGCGACATCAAGTCTACCCGTGAAATAGAACGTATCGGAGCTCACGTGCGTGGCTATAACGCCCGTTCGATTGGCATCTGTTATGAGGGTGGGCTGGATTGTCACGGTCGTCCCGCCGATACCCGTACCGAATGGCAAGTTCATTCAATGCACGTACTGATTCTTACGCTCTTGCGTGATTATCCCGGCTGCCGGGTGTGCGGACATCGGGATTTGAGCCCCGATCTGAATGGAAACGGAGAGATTGAACCCGAAGAATGGATTAAGGCATGTCCGTGTTTCGAGGTGAAAGCCGAGTGGGATGGTTAGATAAAATCACCTTCGCTACAACTATCTGTGGCGAAGGTGATTTCGTTAAAAAGGGAAGTTTTGACACATTCTCTTTTTGATTTAGTTATTGCTTTTTGGTATTTTACTTGGCAAATTCTTTATATATTTTCAGCAGCGATTCTGCCGTATTCCGCCATGAAAACAACTGGCTACGTTGTATGCCATATTCCACTTGTTGCTGATAGAGTGTCTGGTCATTTTCCAGTTGCAGTATTTTTTTTGTAATATCATTGGAGTTGAACGGATCTGCCAGTAAAGCTCCCTCGCCTGCAATTTCGGGCATGGCTGATGTGTTTCCCGCAATGATGGGCGTTCCGCAAGCCATTGCCTCCAGCATCGGGATGCCGAAACTCTCGCGAAGCGATGGATAAAGGAATGCGAATGCACCGCAATAGAGTGCTGCAAGGTCGGTATTCGCAATGTATCCCGGAGCGTGGATATAACTCTTGATTTCTGTAATATTTTCTTCTTCCAATATCCGGTCGATAACATCTTCCTTGAGGTCGGCAATGAGCAATGGCAGCTTTTGGGTGGATTGTTTCAGATAGTCGCTATATGCTTTCAGCACTCTGGGAGTGTTCTTCTTAGGGTCGGTGTTTCCCAGAAAAAATAGATAATTGTCTGCATCAATATATTTTCGGGTGATCTCCGGAGCTTTGGGTTGTACATGAAAATGACTATTGAAACCGTTGTACACGGCTACTAATTGTTCTTTCGGCAGATGCAGCACGTCAAGGATTCGTTCACGCTCAAATTGCGAGACTGTAATAATTTTCTCACAGTTGGCCAATACGCGTGGTACTACCATCCGGCGGTAAAACCATCCCATTTCCTGATACCAGGTGAAGCTGGAAGAATGACGCTTTTCTAAATAAATAATGTCGTGTAGTGTTAGTATTAATGGTACGGGACATTGCAATGGGGCAGTATTGCTTGTGCAGTGCAATAAATCGGGCATGATTTTTTTTACTGCGCGTGGAAGAGCCACTTGTTCCCAAAGGGGGTAAGTGGGGCATTTTAGTTCGATAATATGCACATTTTCCGATTCTTCCAAGCATCTGTCTTCACCAGGAGTAACGAAGATGAAATATTCGTTCTCATGGTCTATTTTTTGCAATTCCCGGATACTTTCAAGAGCAACGAAATCCATTCCGTGTTTATTAGTGCGGAAAATTCGTTGGGCTTCAATAGCGATTTTCATTGTTGTTTTCTTGTTATGTTTGATTTCTATTTATGGTGTTCACCATGCTCCGTATGGATAAACTTTTTATTGGCTCCTTTCAATTTAAATAAGTTACCAATCATAGTAACAGCCAGCATAGGCATTTTGGTGATTGCTTTCCCTACCTGTTTGGTAAATAGTCTGCCGCCCGGTACGGGTAGCGTCATGGCCGCTACTTGTGCAGCCGACAATATCCACCATTTGATGGCTATCATCCATTCGTTGCTGCCATTGCATAGGCTCAATATAAGGCCGATAATGGTAAAGACAAAGGTCAAGCCGAATACTCCTGCCAACTGAATCAATCGTGGCGGAAGCATCCATTGGCATATCTTGTCGCAGTAATCGAAATTTCCTTGCAAAAATGCTTTGGGTAGGTGAGGCAGCGAAGCACGGAGTGCACCGAATTGTGCAGCTATCCAGCGTTTGCGCTGGTTGCTGATGGCCTCTTTCTTTTGCGTTTTCTCGTCGAACACAAGCAGGTCGGGCAGATAAACGGTATAGATGCGCTGTTGCAGGAGCATGGCTTCCAATTCTTTGTCTTCACCTGCTGTCTGGAGATATTTCACGTTCTGATGAAACCATTCTGCTTCGAATGCCATTCCCGAACCGGATAGCCCGGCAGAAAGTCCTACAGCGTTATGTCCGCTGCGGAAGAATCCATTGTTTATTTCTTCGCTGGCGCTGTCGAGCACGGAAATGTCTGTGTTCAGATTCTTTCCTGTCCGGTGCGCCTGTACGGATTTTATGCCGCTGTCAAAAACACGGTTGATGGTAGACAGGAAATCGGGCGTGGTCATGTTGTCGGCATCCATGATGACTACAATGTCGAATGCATTTGTATCAATGGAATCCATGGCCATTGCCAGTGCTTTGGCTTTCGAACTTTCCTTGTAATTCGCCATCAACAGGCGGATGGGAAGGGCTGCCAGCGTCGTTTGTTTCCGGTCGCATCTGATCGGAAATGACTATGATCTCATAGAGTTCTTTCGGATAATCCTGTTCAAGAAAGCTCTGTATGGAAGCAACAATCACGCGGTCTTCCTTGTAGGCGGGAAAGAGCACGACGATGCGTCGGAGCGTACGTGCTTCGGGGTATTGGGGAGCCCGGTAAAACTTGGAGGCAATAGCGTATAGCAATAGGTAGCATACGCAAAATACCAGGGGAATGTAGAGAATCCAGTCAATAATGTTCATAGTATCTAGAGTTTTTTAAGTGTGTTATTGTTAGTATCTGATGAAGACATGAATAGCCCTGTGCAGACTCCATAATAGGTGGCACAAAACAGGTCGAAACGGCCTTTGAAAGCGAATGACAGACTGTTTTTGCCGGCTGCAATGGTGCTCTGGTAAAGTACGGACATCAATCGTTCCATGCCTTTCATATTACGGCGGGCATAGAGCAAGCGATTTCGTGTCAGGAAATAGGTGCGTAGTTTGCTTAGTTGGCCGGTGCTTTGGCTTTCTTTATGAAAAACAGTGCAACGCGGCTCATACCATAGCTCGTAGCCGGCACGGGTCATGCTTGTGCTCCAGTCGAGTTCTTCGTAATAAAGGAAGAAGATTTCCGGCATCATTCCGATTTTTTCGATCACTTCGCGTTTGATAATCATGGCTGCCCCGTGTAGATAGGGGGTAGGATGGGGGATATCGTAACTTCCGTCATCGGGACAGTCGAAACCCAGCATATTGTTGCGCAATGTTATCTTTGTCAGCGGGGTAAATCCTGCAAACTGTATGTGTTGCGGCGGAAAGGCGAAACGTATTTTAGGAGACACGCCTCCGATTTCCGGACGACTTTCCAATCGTTCCACCAAGTAGGCGATTTCATCGGATTCGATATATGTATCGTTATTGATAAGGAAAATGTATTTGCCTTTTGCTGCACGGATGCCAATGTTGTTACCACCGGAAAAACCTCCGTTCTCATTGCTGCGGATGCTGATAACCGTTGGGTATAATTCGTGTATTTTGGCTGCTTCATCTTCGCGTGAAGCATTGTCTACCACTATGATTTCATAGCTCACAGACTTCAGCTTTTTGTGCAGTGATTCTATTAGTTCACAGGTGTCTTTGAACCCGTTGTAACAGATGGTAATAAATGATATGTCGGGACTACTGTTTGTCATTCTTGTTCGTTGGTTTCGTTATTAGATAGCTGCCGTTCTTTTTCTTCGCTTTCTTCTTTTTTTTCACTGATGCGCTTGTCGATATGTGGAGCTGCAAAACAGAGTGCAAAGCCTATGTATACGGGCAACTGGTTGGGATACTGCATAATGTCGTTGACATAAGTGGCGATAAAAAATCCGGCATCCATACAGAGCCACGCTGCGATAAGTCCACGCAGGCCTTTATTGCGTACTTTAAACATGAGTATCCAGGAGCACCAGGCAAAGAGAATGCCGTGTATGGAAAGGTAGAGTATCAGTCCCACAATTCCCGTTTCCACCCATACGCTGACTAGCCATGAGTCGGGAGGGTAGGGCATTTGCTCTCGTGAATCGAAGTTACCGGCTTTGGAGAGTCCAATGCCGTAGCCTAACGGTTTCTTTGCCATCAACTCTTTCATTCTTTGCCGGTTTTCGACACGCACCTGGTAGGAAGCGTCTTCGGACGGATGGAAAGAGGAGCGCATCTTGTGGATATATTGGTTCCCGCTTCCGATATTGGTATAACTGAAGAACACGAAAACGCTGATGGATATGAATATACCTGCCAATAACGCTTTCCAATTTTTGGCAATGACGGTTATCATTAACATTCCTCCCATGATGACTCCCATAGCTGCACGGGTTCCCGAAATACCCATTCCGTAAAGTCCCCCGACGGCGATGCAGAGGAAGTAAATGCGTAGCCATTTGGACTCCACAAAGAAGGCGGAGATGGCAAAGACTACAGCGGACATGGCGGCATGTACTCCGTAGTTTGCTGCGTCGGAGAAGCAGGAAAAATAGCGGATACCCGACCAGATGATATGTGTACGCCATCCGCCCAGCACGTGCAGGAAATAGAGGTCTTTGGAGCTGAAACCATAGTTTTTTTGCCAGTAACCTTTTATCGTAAAGACGAGGACGAATACCGACCAGATGATTAATAGCAGCTCGATGTCTTTTTTTGTGCGGACAACGAGCGGAACAACAAAGGCGCATATTAAAGGTATCAGCGCATAAGGTGTAAGGTTGATGTTCCATGCTGCCAGCACGTTGTTGGGATTAAGAATTTCGAGAAGATAGAAGCACAACCAGATTGTGAACATATAGGTCATGATGTTTTGACCTGCTTTCCAGTTGGTTTGTTCATCATTGTTAAGTTGTATCAAACAGATAGTAGTAAATAACAAGATAATGATCATAGAGAATAACCCTACCTTGATATTTACTAACATACCTGCTGCAACCAACACAAATTGTAAAGCAAACAGGATATGGAAAGTCACTATCTTATTATTCGTCATCGTCTTCTTCAGTCTCTTTCGCTTTTCTACTTAGATTGAATATGATTTTTTCTGTAAGTGACAATTGGCTGAAACGATAGCTGACTCTGCGTAATAAGGTATATGGCGGAAGTTGTCCGGTGAAATCTTCCACTGCCTCACGCTTGGCGTTGGTCAGGCACACACGGAACGGAACATCCGTTTTACCCATTTGTGTCGTGAGCTGTTCGCAAAGTTGTTTGTCGATGGTTTTCCATCCGCGGTCTGCCGGGCTGACCAAAATGTTGACATTAGCGTCGTGCAACAGTGCAGTCGGGATATTGCTTGACGACAATGGCGGATAGGCAACGATCAGTATGTCTTCTCCTTGCAGGGTATAAAAATCGGTAATGTTTTTTGCAAGCAGGTATTGAGTAGAATCTGTGTTAAAATCTTCTCCATACGTGATGAATCTCGTATTTAACATCCGGCTTTGCATATATCCGCAGATCAGATTTCCAACGATGTCTTCACCGGAGTTTTCGCTGGTACTGAACAGGTTGATGATAAATACTCCGGGGGATTTCCGCTTTGTCAGGAAGCGGAGTATGGAGTTGCTCAATTCTTTGATGGAAAGTTGGACGTAGGTTTTGGCTAGTCCGCCATAACGGGAAGAGGAGGGGCTGGGAACGGCTCCTATTACCTTAAATCCGGTCACTCGTTTGGTTCGGTTTGCATCACGCAACGTTCTGTCAAGAATCTCGATTAATAATAATAGAGCGATGATTATCAGAAAACTACCTATGCAGGCGGCAATGACAATCTGCTTGCGGTTGGTTGAATTGGATGCAATCGGATAGGTCGGTTCATTGAGCACTTTCAATGTAGCAGAAGTCATTTCCAGATTTTTCTTTCTCAACAGGGCTTCGTTGTAGCTTTGTAACACGGTCAGGTAACTGCGTTCCGTAAAGTTGATGGAACGTTCTTTTTGCTTGATGGTGGTACCCACAGGGGCAAAAAATACATAACGGTCGTTCAATTCCTGACGGGCATTTTGTACAATTAGTAGTTCGGCCTTAGCTTTTTCAAACAACAGAGTTTGTTCCAGCCATTGGTCGATGATATTGGTCCGGCTGGCGCCCTCTTTGGTGTATTTATGACTTACGTAGGAAGTGGTTAAATCATTCAGTTCCTGTTTAAGTTCGCTCAATCGTTTTTTGTCACCTGTCAGAGATTCGGTATCTTTCTGTTTGGAGTCGCTCATTGCTTCCACTTCCGAGATTTTGCTGGTGATATTGGATGCTTCTCTTAATTTGTCCACAAATTCCATATTCTTGAGCACTTGCTTGGCATTGCTGTCCATGTGCTTCTCCAGTTCTTCGAGCATCGACTTGGTACTGTTGTATGCAAAAAGTGCATCTTGTTCCCGCAGCTCGAATTCTTTACTGATGGCCGCGATTTCTTTGGTTTCGTCCAGATAGTTGATGATACGTTTTTCTACGTTGTACTTGGTCAGGTCGTCTTCCTCCGAGTTGAGTTTTTTGCCGATGCGTTTCAACTCTTCCTCAAAGTATTTGATGACTTTGTCTGTTTCTCCGTAGCGAATACGGCGGTATTCTTCCACAAATTCGTCCATCAGGATGCTTACCGTGTTGTAGGCTATGCCGGGATCGCCGGAAGTATAGCTGATGTCCAGCAAATCACTCGTGAGCCGGCGTTGCACTTTGATGTTTTTCAAAGCGTTGTAGCTATAGAAAGGGTGATTGTAGTAGAACATTTCATAGATGTAGTTACCTTTTTTCGGACGCATATATGCTTCCAGATTGGCAACTGTTTTATCTTCGCTCGATTTGTCGATCAGCTTTAATATTTCCGGTCCATGCGGACTGTTTTTTAAGTGGTTATAGGTGTAATTGTAGCTGGATGGGGTGACTCCGTCGTTGTCATTGTCCGGATTTCCCTGGATAAGTACACGGGCAAATAATCGCAGGAATACTCTTTTCAGGGTGCTCTCGGCTTGCATGATACTTATCAGGTTGTCCATCGAATTTTGTACTGTCGCCCAGTCTGTGCGTTTATCGCTTTCCAAGTTGTATCCCGAGGCTACTCCGGTATAAAGTGTTGCTTTCACGTCGTATCCACCTTGCATGTGACGCGTATAGTAGAAGACGAGTAACGTGAAGATAGCGGTCCCTACCAGTATTAGCCAACGGTGGCGAAAGAGGGTCCGTATGATAGAAATGATGAAGTTCATATCTTAGTTTTTTTATTTTCTTATGATGGGAGTACGTGAAATAACCTCAAGTATCATTAAGCTCTTTGTCAATTCAAACTTGCTATTCTCATATGCCTCACGTGCAGTTGACTGCCTTTCTTTATCTACGGCCAAGTCGGAAGATTCTATGGTTCCGTTGGCAAAATTCTTTTCAGAAATTTCATATTGCACATTAGCAAGTACCAAACTTTCACTTCTCATTTTAAGTACTCTTATCTGTGAGGTAGCCATCGCATACATCTCAATAATATTCTTCTTGATTTCGTCGTACTTCACTTCCCGTTCCAATTCTGCACTGCGTAATGTGAGCCTTTGCCGGCTGATTTTACCCTTGAGGTCGAATAGGTCGTCTAAGGGGATGCTTAGACCGGCACCTACTGTGTAGCCATTTTGTGCCTGGGTGGAGTAGGTGAGGTATGGGGCGAGTGCCACGTCCGTATAGGTGGACTCATTGCCGAACATTCCGTATTGATAGCTTCCCCGTAGACTGAAGAAACCCAGAAATGACCATTTCTCTTTTTGGAGTAATTTGCGCTCGATTCTCGCCTTTACGTCCGCCATCTCATAAATGGGGCTGTTCTTGGCATTTTCGAATAAAACGGATAGAGGGGGAAGTACTATTTTAGTATAATCTTCTTCACTTAGTTGAGAATAGTCAGACACTTCTTGTGCAACTACACGAGTGGTAGAGACGAACAGAAGTAATAACCCCGAAAAAAAACATATAAATTGCTTCATAAAAAAATCCTATTATTTGCTCTTGCTGTGTTATAGCTTGCGCAAATATAAGGATTAATTTCATTTATGTGCAGTCTTTTATTATCTATTTTACAATCTTTCTTGTAATTTGTGCACAATTTGTCGCGTAAATGGCGTCAAAAGGCTTCTGTCATGTTGAAGTAGAACAAATTCTGCTTGTTCACCATGTCTCTGCCGAAGTCAAGGCGTACATTCATACGGGGTTGAACTTCAACGCGTAACCCTAATCCGAGGTTGGGAAGCACACCTTCTATCTTGCCCGGAGTGGGTCCCATGAATCCGCATCCTCCCCAGGCTACATATCCTATATGACTTAACATCTTTTTTACCCAAGTGCTTTTGTCCGTATTTATCATCTGGCGGTATTCGGCCATCATGACATGCGAGGACTTGTCGCGAAACTGTCCCATGTAGTAACCGCGAAGATCGAAGGGGGTTCCGCTAAGTACATATTTTGTTAGGGGTACATCTCCGAATGCGTTTTTGCTTTGCACTGTCCAGGCTATCACTTTGCGGCGTCCTACTGTTTTGTATTGGCGGTAATCGATTTCCAATCGATAAAAATTATTATCACTGCCGAATACCTTGTTATACATCATTCCCCGAAAGTCGAGGTAGGTTCCGCTATATGCATTTGCAGGAATATCACGTGTGTCATACGTCAGCAGGAAACCAAGTCCGGAACTGAAATTTTTGTATCCGTGTTCTGTTCCTCCTGCCGCTATATATGAGGGCTCATTAACCATTCCGGCAGCCGGTTTGGTAATTTTATCATAGTTCAAATCGACTTGGGGACCTGCAAAAATATTGCTTTCTCCCAGACGGAACAGGAACCAGGGGTTTACTTGGATGCCGCTATAACGGTATTCACTGGTATCTTCTCCACGTTCATAATCTTTATTAGTGGAATATCCGATGCCATAAAAATTTTCGATTGTATTTTTATATGAGAAAGTTCCGAAGATACGGAAGCGGTCGCCTTTAAAAAAGAGCTGTGGTTTTGTCATCAGGTTCAAGCCGCCTTTGAACATCAAGGCAATGGCCATCGGCACTACCGAACGTCGTTGGGTGGTATCACTCGGATTCATCCGGAATGTCATCAGTGCGCTACCGCCCACCAGTAAACCAAAATCCGGCGTATAACTGGGACCACCCAATATGTTATAGTGTAAATTCCGGTTTGCCACGCGCTGGCGACGCAGCTCGCGCTTTGAAAGGACAGGAATGGTATCTGACGGGATGTCTTCAATATCTGTAGGAGTAGTATCACTGATAGAAGTTGTAGACCTTTGCAGTTCATCGCTCTTTACTGCCGTACTGTCAGCCGCGGCTGACATCATATTGATGGATGGAAGCATCATCAATATTCCTATTATATATTTCTTCATAATTTCTCTGTGAGGAATTCGACTGCAAAGAAAACTCTTTTATTCCGATTAGTTTTGATATTCTTAGATAATAAATCTAAAAAAGAATCGTATTTTTGCGGAATATGATGTTTTTCGATATGCTGATAAATAAAATCGCATGATTTAATCTCATACATTTAAACCGTATTTATTAGTGTATCATGATCCGTCAGCCTATTAATTAATTACTTATATCAATGAATAAACAGATTTTATCAATTTTTGTTTTATGTGCTTTTTCTTATTCTACACAAGCGCAAGAAGTGAAAGGAGGCATCAGCGACTCCATGATGCAACAAATCAAGCAGAGTTACGCAAACACTCCTACTGACAAGGCTATCCGCAACGCTATCGGTAGCAACGACATTCGTAAACTGGCTCTCAATCAGGATAACCTGAAAGGGATGGACACACATTTCTCCATCAAAGTGCCTTCCAAAGGTATCACCGATCAGAAATCTTCCGGCCGTTGCTGGCTTTTCACAGGTTTGAATGTGATGCGTGCCAAAGCGATCGCCAAGCATAACCTCGGTTCTTTCGAATTTTCGCAAACTTATCCTTTCTTCTTCGATCAGCTGGAGAAAGCTAATCTCTTTCTGCAAGGTATTATCGACACCAGCAGTAAGCCGATGGATGATAAAATGGTGGAATGGCTCTTCCGCAATCCTTTGAGTGACGGTGGAACATTTACCGGCGTAGCCGATATCGTCAGTAAATACGGGCTTGTTCCCAAAGATGTGATGCCGGAAACCAACAGTAGTGAAAATACTTCCCGTATGGCAGGTCTGATCGTCCTGAAACTTCGTGAACAGGGGCTTCAACTGCGTGATCTCGCTGCGCAAGGTGCTAAACCTGCTGCCCTTGAGAAAACAAAAACAGAGATGTTGAGCACCATCTACCGCATGTTAGTGTTGAATCTCGGTGTTCCTCCTACTGAATTTACCTGGACTGAATATAACGCTAAGGGTGAGCCTGTGTCTACCGAAACTTACACTCCGCTTTCTTTCCTGAAAAAGTATGGTGACGAAAAACTGATTGATAATTATGTCATGTTAATGAACGATCCGAGCCGTGAATATTATAAGTGTTATGAGATAGACTACGACCGCCACCGTTACGACGGCAAAAACTGGACGTATGTCAATCTTCCCATCGAGGATATCAAAGAAATGGCTATTTCTTCTCTCAAGGATAGCACGATGATGTATTTCTCTTGCGATGTAGGTAAGTTCCTAAACTCTGACCGTGGTCTACTGGATGTCAAAAACTACGACTACGAATCTCTTATGGGTACTTCTTTTGGCATGAACAAGAAGCAACGCATTCAAAGTTTTGCCAGTGGCTCCAGTCACGCCATGACTCTTATGGCTGTTGATCTTGACAAAAACGGAAAACCGACGAAATGGATGGTTGAAAATAGTTGGGGCCCTGCTGCCGGTTATCAGGGTTATCTCATCATGACGGATGATTGGTTTAACGAATATATGTTCCGTCTAGTAGTAGAAACGAAATATGCATCGAAAAAAGCTCTCGAGGTGTTGAAACAGAAGCCTATCCGACTTCCTGCTTGGGATCCTATGTTTGCTGAATAGTTCTTTTTCTTTGCTTCTGTCTTTTGTTCCGGAACAAAAGATAAAAGATTACGTGCACGAACACGAAAGGAATTACGGATATTTTTCCGTAATTCCTTTCTTTTTTCCTCCCGAATCCCAATCTTATTTATTACTTTTGCGGCAAATTTATGAAACCATTATTTTATCTAGCATGGCAAATGTAATAAAGTTACGTAAAGGCCTTGACATAAACCTGAAAGGTAAAGCTGCTGAAACGTACGCAACAGTAAAAGAACCGGGGTTCTACGCACTCGTACCCGATGACTTTCCTGGAGTGACGCCTAAGGTAGTCGTGAAAGAGCAGGAATATGTAATGGCTGGTGGACCCTTGTTTATCGACAAGTATCATCCTGAAGTGAAATTTGTTTCGCCGGTGAGCGGCGTGGTGACGAGTGTTGAACGTGGTGCTCGTCGTAAGGTGTTGAACATCGTTGTGGAAGCTGCTGCAGAGCAGGACTATGAAGATTTTGGGAAGAAGAATGTTGCTTCGATGGATGCTGAAGCAGTGAAAACCGCTTTGTTGGAAGCCGGACTTTTCGCGTTTATCAAACAGCGCCCTTATGACATCATTGCTGACCCGACGGTCACTCCGAAAGGAATCTTTGTATCCGCATTCGACACTAATCCGTTAGCTCCGGATTTCGAGTTCGCCCTCAAAGGTGAAGAAACAAACTTCCAGACAGGACTTGATGTTCTTGCCAAACTGGCAAAAACCTACCTGAATATCAGTGTGAAACAGAACGCTACTGCACTGACACAGGCTAAGAACGTTACAATCACCGCTTTCGACGGACCGAACCCTGCTGGTAATGTAGGTGTTCAGATCAACCATCTCGACCCTGTATCCAAGGGAGAAACGGTATGGACCATTGATCCGCAAGCCGTAATCTTCATCGGTCGCCTTTTCAATACAGGCCATGTGGATTTCACCCGTACAGTAGCTGTGACAGGTTCCGAAGTGTTGAAACCTGCATACTGCAAACTCCAGGTAGGCGCATTGCTCACCAACGTGTTTGTCGGCAATGTAACAAAAGACAAAGACTTACGCTATATCAGCGGTAACGTACTGACAGGAAAGCAAGTTTCTCCGAACGGATTCTTGGGCGCATTCCATAGCCAACTGACTGTTATCCCCGAAGGTGACGACATTCACGAAATGCTTGGATGGATCATGCCACGCTTCAACCAGTTCAGTGCCAATCGTTCTTATTTCAGCTGGTTGATGGGTAAGAAGGAATATACGTTGGATGCCCGTATCAAAGGTGGCGAACGTCACATGATTATGTCGGGTGAATACGATAAGGTATTCCCGATGGACATTCTGCCCGAATATCTGATTAAAGCAATTATCGCCGGTGACATCGACCGTATGGAAGCACTCGGCATCTACGAAGTTGCTCCCGAAGACTTCGCCCTTTGCGAGTTCGTCTGCTCTTCAAAGATGGAACTGCAACGCATCGTTCGTGCCGGACTCGATATGCTCCGTTCAGAAATGGCGTAATCGAATAAGAGATTAAATAATAAAAATTAAAATAAGCGATAGTTGAAATCTTGCGAAACGGCTCTCTGTGGATACAGCATAAACCCAGCACAGCCAATTTTCAACTCTCAACTTTCAATTTTCAATTAAATAAATGAAAGCGTTAAGAAATTATCTCGATAAGATAAAGCCGAACTTTGAGGAGGGCGGCAAATTCCACGCATTCCAGTCGGTGTTTGACGGCTTCGAAACATTCCTGTTCGTGCCCAGCAAGACTGCGAAAACGGGAACGC
>ENA-OPWX01001570-OPWX01001570.1-human-gut-metagenome-genome-assembly--contig:-NODE-1570-length-15211-cov-6.374043_pt1 | contig 15211 bp, 8 predicted proteins | sample MGYA00241514_ERZ502020 | MGnify/ENA primary metagenome ERZ502020 (study PRJEB25962, sample SAMEA2042105) | human gut metagenome | biome: human gut; feature: human-associated habitat; material: faeces... | reverse complement strand
ACGAAATCTCCCGCCACTCTGCAATTTTCTTATATCGGGATGAGACCCGTAGACAGGCAGGTCACTGCTTCTACTCGTATTGACTTGTCGATGGAAAGTGATGCACAGCAGGTGGACGAAGTGGTGGTGGTAGCTTACGGTGTACGTAAGAAAGGTACCATAGCCGGTTCTGTATCCACCGTGAAAGCGGAAAAGATGGAAAATGTGCCTGCCGCCAGTTTTGATCAGGCATTGCAGGGGCAGGCACCGGGATTAATGGTGATGTCAGGCTCCGGTGAACCGAGTGTGGCCGCTTCATTTCAGATTCGGGGTATCAACTCTTTGAGTTCGGGAACTTCGCCGTTGTTTATCCTTGACGGGGTGCCGGTGTCCAGTGCTGATTTCAATACACTGAACCCTAGTGATATCGAATCAATATCCGTATTGAAAGATGCCTCCTCAACTTCCATCTACGGAGCACGTGCGGCAAACGGTGTAGTGGTGATTACAACGAAACGCGGTCTGGCCTTAGACAAGGCGAAAGTGACGTTCCGCACCCAGCTGGGTATTTCCCAACTGGCTCAGGACAAGTGGAATCAGATGAATACGGAAGAACGTATTCTTTTTGAGAAGGAAGTAGGATTGGATAAAGGAAAAGATTATGATATTCTGCGCAAAACGGATATCAACTGGCTGGACGTGGTGTTCAATAACAAAGCTATGTTGCAGAATTATGAAGTGTCCGTCAATCGTGCTACCGACCGTTTGAATTATTATGTGTCAGGCAACTTTTTCGACCAGGACGGAATTGCGCAGGGATCAGGATTCAGACGTTACAATATGCGTGCAAATGCGGATGTGAAAGCTAGTAACTGGCTCAAAGTAGGTACTACTTCCACTGTTTCTTATGAAGAGATAGAACAGGCACAAACAGGAGCGTATACTTCCGTAACTCCTATTTCCGCTTCACACTTCATGATGCCTTATTGGAACCCTTACAAGGAAGACGGTTCGGTTGCTTCAACCAAAGACGGCAGCTGGACGGGAACCAATCAGAATCCGGTGGACTGGATGCAGAATAATCCCGTTAGCTATAAGAAGTATAAAGTACTGTCCACTCTGTATGCCGAAGTGAGCCCCGTTAGAGGGCTGACCATAAAGTCACAGTTTGCAGCGGATTATGCGCACATGACAGCGTTCAGCCAGTCATTCCCCAGTTTTTCCACCAACAACAATTCGGGTACTGCGGGCCGTAGTTCGAATGACAGGCTTAGTCTGACAATTACAAATACCGCCAACTACCATTTTACGCTGAAGGAAAAACATGATTTCAATTTCTTATTAGGACAGGAAGGGGTCGATGCCCAGTCAGAAGGGTTCTCCATTTCTATGAGAGGGCAGAATAATGACCTTCTTACTAATATTTCGAACGGTACGCTGGCTGCTTCCTGGTCGGATACGGCGGCAGGAACCGTTTATTCCTATTCGTACCTCTCTTTCTTCGGAAGAGGCGAGTATAATTACGACAGTCGTTATTATGCGGATTTCTCAGTACGTACCGATGCTTCTTCCCGTTTTGGTAAGGATAACAGATGGGGAGCTTTCTGGTCTGTGGGATTGATGTGGGACATGAAGAAAGAAAACTTTCTGAAAAAGTATGACTGGCTCACAACTATGCGTCTGGCTCTCAGTACGGGTACTTCCGGTAACTCGGACATCGGCTATTATGCATGGCAGTCTTTAGTGAAAGGCGGAATGGACTATATGGGCGAAACCGGTATTTACCCCGCGCAAAGTGGTAACTCCAATTTGAGTTGGGAGAAAACATGGACCACTAACTTGGCTTTACATCTGGGTTTCTGGAACCGGGTAAACTTGGATGTCGAGTTATATAATAAAAAGACTACGGATATGTTGATGGACGTTCCGCAATCTTATGCAGTGAATGGCTCAGGAAGCCGTTGGGACAATATCGGTGCAATGGTCAACCGCGGTGTGGAAGTCACAGTGAATGGTGATGTGCTCCGTACGAAAGATTTTTCATGGAATCTGAACGCCAACTTTTCGTATAATAAGAATAAAATTACCGAACTTTACAATGGAGTAGATGAATACGAAATTGCAAGTGCCAATCTTAAATATGTGGTAGGGCATTCGGCTACTGAATTTTATATTAACCGCTATGCCGGAGTCAATCCTACTAATGGCGATGCGTTGTGGTATACCAAAGATGGTGAGATAACGACAGAATTCAGAGATTCCGATAAAGTGATGACCGGCAAGAGTTTTGTGGCTCCGTGGCAAGGCGGATTCGGCACAACATTAACATGGAAGGGCATCTCGCTGGCTGCACAGTTCAGTTGGGTGGCCGACCGTTGGGTGTTCAATAATGACCGTTATCTGGATGAAGGCAATGGGCTGTTCGAAACATATAACCAGTCCAGCCGGTTGCTTTACGACCGTTGGAAGAAGCCGGGCGATGTGACGGATATACCGCGTTATGGAGTTACTCCGCAAATGGATTCCCGTTTTCTGGAAGATGCTTCTTTCTTGAGATTAAAGAATTTGATGCTTAGCTACAACTTCCCTCAAACATTGCTCAAGAAGACTAATTTCCTGACGCATCTGCGGGTGTTTGCGCAAGGACAAAACCTGCTCACATTCACCAAATTCTCAGGGCTTGATCCTGAAGGCGTAAGCAATATGTATCAGGCACAATATCCTTCAACCCGCCAGTTCACTTTTGGCCTGGAAGTTTCATTCTAAACATATAACTATAAAACAATGAAGAATAAGATAAAGATTTATTTGTTGTTGATAGCTTTGGGCATTGGCTCCGTATCATGTCTGGATAAGTATCCCGATGATGCTATCCAGGCCGGTCAGGCTATCAAGACAGTGGACGATGCCAATCAAGCAATTATTGGCATCTATGCGGCATTCAAGGATGCTTCGCTCTATAGCGGACGTCTGACGTTGCTGCCCGATTTGCAGACCGATCTGGTGTATGCGGTCACCGGATATTCTAATCAATACGGTGATTTGTGGCGTTGGAACATATTGGCTACCAATGAAGATATTGAGGCAGTGTATGGAGCTTTGTATTCCGTTATCAATCGTTGTAATTTTCTGTTAGATTACATTCCGGGCGTACAACAAAGCACGATAGACGATGATGCGCTCGACAAATTGGATATGATTCACGGCGAAGCCCTTTTTGCACGGGCGTTGTGTTATTCTGAATTGATTAAGCTGTTCTGTAAATCATACGAAAGTGATGCGGAAGCCGAAAACGAATTGGGAGTCGTACTCACTTCTCATTATGATTCGGTAGACAATACCCGCCGTGCTTCTTTAAAGGACTCTTACCAATTTATATTGGATGATCTTGAACTGGCTGCGGAATATTTGAAAATAGATGAAAACAGTGTGACAAAGGATGACCTTTACAGCACTCCATATATTAATGAATATACGGTTTATGCTCTCCGCGCCCGTGTCGCTTTATATATGAAGCATTATACTGAAGCCATCAAATATTCGACCAAAGTCATTGACAGCGGATACTATGTGCTTTCAAGTGCATCTATACAATATGGAAGTACCGGACAGAGCTTCTATCAGTATATGTGGACGAATGATGCTTCCACCGAAATCATTTGGAAAGTTGGTTTCACGCCCACTTCCTATGGGGGAGCTTTAGGCACTATTTTCTTCAATTATGACTATTCAACGGTGCGTCCCGACTATGTGCCTGCAAAATGGGCGTTGGATTTGTATGATGCGTATGATCTACGTTACTCGATTTTCTTCCAATCTTATTTAACCGGCTATCCGCATGCACTGCAATGGCCGTTGCTTCAGAAATATTGGGGAAATACCGCTTTCATGGAAAGCTATAACATTCGCCACGTCTCCATGCCGAAACCGTTCCGATTGTCGGAGCAGTACCTCATTCGTGCGGAAGCATACTGCTTTAAAGATACGCCCGACTACGGAAGTGCAGGCAAGGATCTCGGAACCTTGCGTGCCGCACGTTATTCTTCGTATAGTGGCGGTGTGAGTGTTTCTGACAGAAATGCTTTGGAGGTGATTGAAGAAGAACGTGTGAAGGAGCTATATATGGAAGGTTTTCGTCTTCACGACTTGAAACGTTGGCACAAAGGGTTTGAAAGAAAGCCGCAAAGTGAGTCTCTGAGTAACGGCAGTAGCTTGAAAGTAGAGAAAGATGATTCGCGTTTTGTATGGCCGATTCCGCAAAATGAATTGGATGCGCCGGGATCAGACATCCAACCGAATGAAAGCAATAAATAAATAGTTTTTAAAACCAATAGACATGAAAAAGATTATTATCGGATTATCGGTCATATTCACTCTCGCATTCGGATTCACCGGCTGCGACACCGATTATGTTAAGTATAGCGGTCCCGATTATATCATGTTCTCCGATACATTGTCCGTGCTTCCGGTACAAAATAACGAGGAGTATTTCGATATACCGGTAGCGGCCACTGAAGCTTGCAGTTACGACCGTACATTGGGAGTGGAGATTCTGGATAAAAAGACGAATGCAGTGGAAGGATGGCATTTTTCCTTAGAGTCAAATACGGTAACTATTAAGGCGGGTGAGCGTATGGCGAATGTCCGTATACGTGGTATTTATGACAATATAGAGATTACCGATTCACTGGGAATGGTTCTTCAACTGGTCAGTAAGGAAGAATCGAAGTGGGAGCTTTACGGAACCGAAACGAAAGTGATTTTACAGAAAGTATGTCCGTTCGACATTCATTTGTTTGAAGGTTATGCCTTGATTGTAACTTCCACCTATTTCAGCTCGTATATGCAGGGGGTAAGTCAACGATTGATCCGTACCGTAGTCGATCCGGATTCGGAAAACACTATTATAATGAAGGACTACTTCTACAAAGGATATGACCTCAAAGTGAAGTTTACTACTGATGACCTGCTTAATCCGTTGATTGAAATGGAAGACCAGCCGTTTGCTGCTACTACGGATGCCTTTGATACCATTTATGGTGACTGGGAAGTGTGGGCATATCAATCGGGGTATTACATTTCTTATTATAGTAGTTGCGAAAGGTTTATGCTACAGTACATGACATTACATGTGCCGGGGATGCCTGCCGGAAAAGATGAAGTAGGTACTTATATCAATGTTGTGAAATGGGTCAGTGATGACGAAGCGCAGATTCTCATTGAAGAAGGCGTCAATAATTCAATAAAACAATAATAAAAAACAAAAATATGAGAAAGCTTAAACAAAAAAACTTGGTTGCGCTTATGCGGAAGTTCTGCTTGGAAGGCTGCTTCACGGCTCTGTTCATGGCGTTATGCATTAGTGCTTGTTCGGATGATGACGATGATGCGGTAAAAGCGGTTTTTCCTGAAAAACAAACTGTCAATTGTGTATATGGTGATACAAAAGAGTTGAATTTTGAAACGAATGCCGATTGGCAGTTGACTTCTTCGGCTACTTGGTGCCGCTTTGTGAATGATGGTCATGAAGATTATTCTTTATCCGGAACTGCCGGAAAGCAGACAGTGACATTGAAGATTACCGATGAAGCTGTGGCGTTCGATGCACCTACTGTTGCCCGTCTGACTATGATGATAGGAGCGGAGAAGGCAATTATTGCTGATGTGGTGCGCGATAATAAAATGCGTGAATTGAAGATCTATGATATGGAAGGCAACGAAATCCATGAGATAGAAGTGGGATATAATAATTATAAGCCCTTTCAGATAAAGGCGAACTTCCGTTTTGCCGCAACTAACCGGCCGGAATGGTTGGAGATAGCCGGAAATACGATTGTGGGTACTGTAAATGAAATGACAAAAGGGGAAGTTAAGGTGATTGATAGTCCTCAGTATGCAAAATATATACAAAACGGTACATTGGTTTTTGCCGATGAAGACGGGAGTATGTCTTATTCGTTCCCTTTAGTATATAAAGGTATGGATCCGAAAAGTATCAAGATAGTTGACTCTAATCCTACTCCTTGGAATTGGGAAGTGTCGTTGGATGGCAAAACATTTACACAAACAAGCAGTTCGGGAACCGGAACTTCTACTACAACCTCTACTTATAATAAATTTGTACCTTATACCGTGCAAGCTTTGAATGATGAAGTGGTTCCAGTGTATATTCAGAAAGTAGAAGAGTATGGAACGGTGAAGATGAAAATAGGAGAAGAAGATGGAGTGGACTGGATGAGACTTGAAGATGACGGACAAGGTAATTTGCGGTTGAAAGTGGATCGATCTTCCGAAGAAAGAGAAGGATATGTGTTGGTATTGCCTAAAGCGTTATATGAAGAAATTAAGGATGAATTATGGGAAAATTTGATAGAAATGGATATGGAAACAGACGAACAGGATATCAAATATACTTATCAACAAAGTAATCTATTGATCAATTTTGTGCAGAAAGAGAAAAAGCAGGAGGCGGCACAGGCATTTAAAGTGACTTATTTTGATTCCGGGTGGAATACAGTAGAAGCTACTTGTACGAAAGTTACTGATACAGATATAGCAAGTTTGTATCCAGAAGTAAGTGACATTTACACAATGGAGTGGCCTTCTGCTCAAGGTGGGGTTACCATTGATCCATTAGAGGGGGATTACGAGACAGAATGGAATTTTAAAGTAATGCGTGATGGAGAAGACATAACTTCAGAAGAAATTTGTGAAGGTAATGGTACTTCTTTGAATGCCTTTATTGAAGGTATTTTAACAGAAGAGTTCCATATTTTAATAGAGAAAGACGATGTGACAATAAAAGTACTAATTATTACCCCGAATTATAATTAATCATTGAATAAATGAATAAGAAACTATATTCCATATTATTCTTTGTTCCCCTTATTGTCTGTTTATTGGCAATGACGGTGGTAACAGGATGCTCTGATGATGACGAACCGTTGCAGTCCACTTATGGATATGTGCAGTTCAGATTATTAAAGAGTGCATCCATGGACAAAGGAACGACAACGCGTGCTGTGACCGATAAGCTGGATAAGCTGAACGATGCACAGAAAGTGAAAGTTGTCATGCAATACAATGGTTCAACTATTACTCAGACTTTGCTATTGAATGCATACAATGCGGAAAATGCAGAATTCGGACTCCGTAGTGATAAGTTGAAGTTGCTTACAGGAACCTATACTGTTATTGGTTACTACTTGTATGATAAGTTGGACAATGTATTATATGCAGGACCAGCCGGGGAGAATAATGCCTTTGCGATTGTTTCCGACGGTCTGCATACACAGAATTTGAGTGTAGATGCGGTGGCACGAGGCATGGTGACATTCAAACTGGTGAAAGACTTTGTGAAGACCCGTGCAACAGGGGAAGAAGCTTATCCGTTGAGCAATATCCTGGCAATAGATATTACTGTGAAAAACCTTTTCACTCAGGAATTGACTACGATAAAAAGCATTCGGGTGAAATACGTAGAAGACTTTACCGATAAACCTGCAGAAGACTATGTCGATGCTGATAGAAACCAGGAGACTTCCTATATGGAATGTGATACGGTGGCATGGCTGAAAGCCGGTACTTATCAGATAAGTAGTTATACAACCTATTCGGATAAAAAGGCGAAAAACGTATTGGAAGTAGCCACCGTGCAGACATCCAAATCGTTTGTCGTGAAAGACAATGAAGTGACAAAGGATGCTGAAGTCCCTGTCCGTCTTGACGAAACAGCCGAATACATCAAAGACTATATAGCACTGAAAGCTATCTGGACAAAGATGGATGGTCAGAACTGGAAGTATTACGGAGAATCCTCACCGATGGGAGCCAATTGGAATTTCAATAAGGACATTGACTTGTGGGGAAATCAGCCCGGCGTGCAGTTGTTGGATAACGGGCGTGTAGCTCTTTTATCTCTTGCCGGATTCGGTGCTAAAGGAGTGGTACCCGATGAAATCGGTCAACTTACCGAATTAAGAATCTTATCATTGGGAACACATGATGAAAAGCTGGGAGGACACTTGTTCGATAACTATTCCATCAACATGAGCGAAGAACAGCGGAAAGCAATGAGAATGGACTATGATACGAAATTCCTTTCAAAAGACGCCCGGGAGGATTTGTCCGGTATTCTACGCAAAGGAATCAACGACAATCCGGAGATGAAGCCCATCAAGAGTAGCCGTATTTCTACGAAAGATGTGCAGTTTGGTGTTTTGACGAACGGAATCACTGGTGTATCCAAAGCCATCATGAGGCTGACAAAACTGGAACAATTCTTTATAGCCAACTCACCTATCCGCAGTGACGGTTTCTTTGTTGAGGTAAAGCCTGATTCTCCTTATTATGAAGAACAGGATGAGTGGAAATGGGAGGATATGACCACCTTGACGGATATAGAAATCTACAACTGTCCTAATTTGGAAACGCTGCCAGTGGATATGTTGAAGAACTTACCTGAATTGGTCTCACTCAATGTGGCGCGTAATCCGGGTATTTACGCTGAAGATAGAGATGTGTTGAAAGAGAACTGGGAAGAGATTATCGGAGACGATTCAAAATGTGCGGATAAAATCCAGTTGTTATATTTAGGATATAATAAATTGAAAGAATTTCCTGAATATGACCTTTTGAAAAAGATGAAAAAATTGTCATTGCTGGATTGTACCAACAATGAGATTGAAACATTGCATCCTTTCGGTAAGGAAGTCAAACTGATGAAAGTATATCTGGATAATAATAAAATAACAAAGATTCCGAGTGTTGAGGAAGACAACGGATTGAAATATTTCTTTGGGTGGAATGATGTGGAGAATTTTAGCTGTTCAAATAATCTGCTGACCGAAGTGCCTAATATTTTCAATGCCAAGTCTGATTTTGTAATGGGAACAGTCGATTTCTCCAACAATCTGATCGATAAGTTTGAAGATGGCGAGGATCACCGGGGTATCAATGCTTCTACCGTCAATCTGCATCACAACAAATTTAAGGTATTCCCTAAACTTCTGTTTGAGAAAGAATCACCGATGCAGACACTGAACCTTTCCGCCAATGGTATGACAACTATTCCTAAAGGGGCATTGAAAGGAAAGACATCTTTGGAGTATCTCACAAGTCTTGACTTGACCTATAATAAGTTGAGTTCGCTGACAGATGATTTTTATGTGATTAATATGCCGGTATTGTACGGACTGGATTTGAGCTACAATCAATTCTCCAAATTCCCGACCCAACCGCTGTCAATCAATTATCTGGTGGTATTCGGTATCAGACATCAACGTGACGATAACGGCAACCGGACATTGCGGGAGTGGCCTACGGGACTTTATAAGAATCCGAGCCTTAAAGCCTTCTATATCGGCTCCAATGACTTGCGTAAAATTGACGATACCATTTCGCCGACTATCTTGATGTTCGAAATCAAGGATAATCCCAATATTTCGATTGACATAAGCGATGTATGCCCCTATATCAAAGCCGGACGGTATACGTTGGTTTACGATAAGTCGCAGGATATCCGTGGTTGCGATGCGCTTGATCTGGATAAATAACAATATAGAATAAAATATCAATGAAATATTTAGTAAAAATAGCATTAGGATTATTCGTTTACATGGCTGTTGTGGCATCGTGTAAAGATGATGACGATAGTGGTATTACCGGATTCTCTATAGATAAGGAAGATATCACGATGGGTGCTGACGGTGGTAAGGACAAGCTCATCGTCTCATCGGGGGGAGAATGGGCTGCCAGTGCGTCGGAACCTTGGGTGAACATTTCTCCTGCCAATGGTTCCGGTGTTACTGAGTGTACGGTTTCTATCGATTCGACCTTGATTAATGGAATGCGTAAAGCGGAAATCCGCTTTATCCCGCGCGGACAGGCACCGTGCGTAATGACAGTGCATCAGACCGGTTACGGCAAGATGATTTATATAGAAAAGCCAGATGTGGAAATCAAAGCGTCGGACAATTATGATAAACGCTATTTTGATGTGACCGTAACCACAAACGTTGCATTCAAAATGAATACGAAGTATGATGTCGAGCCGCAAAAGAAATGGCTTACCTTGCCTAAGGATCCCACTGTCGATTTGGACCGAGGCTCTCGTCCGCGTACTACTAAAATCCGTGTGGAATGGATGATGAATCCGGATTTTGACATCCGTACGGCGCAAATTCATTTTACACCTCAAAATGCCGATGATAAACTGGAACAGCCTGCCGTGGTGACAGTCACCCAGAAGGCTTCGCCGAGGATTGAAGATAATCGTTCGGGTGACTCATTGGCACTGCTCACTATCAGAGAACGTCTGGAAGTAGGTAATAACTGGAATCCGGGAGAAAATATGAGGTATTGGGACAATGTCGTATTGTGGGAAGAAGATGACAAGGATCTTCCGAAAGGCGAAAATGTAGTGGGACGCGTTCGCTCCGTTACTTTCAATATGATTAATACTAAAGAATCCATTCCGCAGGAAGTACATTACCTGACGTATCTGGAGAGCCTGACTTTCTTCGGCAACACGAATACGGCAACTAAGAGCATTACGTTGGAAGCGGATGTATGCAGTAATTTAAAGTACCTGAAGTCATTAACTGTTAGCGCTTACGGGCTGATAGCGCTTTCGGACGATTTTGTCCGGTTGGGCGAACGACTCGAGAAGTTGGACTTAAGTAGCAATAACTTTAATTCCGTACCGGCAGTTATAACGAAAGAGAATTTCCCGAAACTGAAGTCTCTTAATTTGATTGGTAACAGAAGGTCTGTTCTTTCCGACCTTAGAGAAGCGAAAGACAGCAGCAAGTATCCTGATGGTATAGGTCTGTTCTTCAATACGAAAGATGATAATACGCTCCGCAGATTATTTTTGTGGGATAATTTGGAAGAGTTAAGATTGTCTTACAATTTTATTGAAGGTACATTGCCCGACTTTAAAATAGGAGAGGAAGGAGTGACCGGTTACTCACAGGCTGATGTGGATGCATTTGGTGGTGACACTATTCAATATCTGGTAAATGAGGGCGCCAATATTCCCAAGATTCTTCCGAAGATGAAACAGCTTAGCGTCAATCTGAACTTCTTTACCGGTAATTTACCCGACTGGATGTTGTATCATCCTCATCTGATAGATTGGGATCCGGAGATATTGATCTACAACCAGATGGAAAAAGGATTGAATTCGGAAGGAAAAATGGTAAGGTTTGATAACGAACCGTCTACATTCGACGCGTATTTTAAAGCCTTCCCTAAATTCAAGGAAAAATATGAACTCAAAGAATAGGATATGAAGAGAATATATATTTATGTAATAACAGCGTTTGCATTGCTGGCGGGAGCTTGTAGTGACAACAACCTGAACGATGACGCTCCGGTGGTTCCCGCTACTCCGGACATAGTGATACCGGAAGGAGCTGCCGAAGGGGAGTTATTGATTAAGTTCGTTCCCGAAATGACTGAAATTCTCGACCGCACGATGAAAACACGTGCGGCGGGAGCCTCCACCCGGTCGGGCATTCCCTCAACGGACGAGGTGCTCTCTATCTTGGGAGCGTATGACTTTGAACGCGTTTTTCCAGTTGATTCGCGCACCGAAGAAAAGAGCCGTGAGGCGGGATTGCATCTTTGGTATCTGGTACGTTTTGATAAAAATACGGATTTGAAGGAAGCTATGGAAAGATTGTCAGGTTTGGGCGAGATTTCCAAACTCCAGATAAATCCTGCCATTCAGCGTGCCTATAATCCCAAGAAGAAACCTGTTCCGGTGTCGGAAGCAGCCCTGAACAGGATGAGAACACGTGCGGCAGCAGACAATGGTTTCAAGTTCAATGATGCTTTGTTACCGCACCAATGGGGATACATTAACCGTGGAGCGTATGACTTTGCAACAGAGAATGCTCCTGCTATTGTTGGCTCCGACGTTAATTGTGAGGAAGCATGGGAACTGTGTACGGGTGATCCGGAAATCATTGTTGCCGTGCTTGATGAAGGAGTTATGTATACTCATGAAGATTTGACGGCTAATATGTGGGTGAATGAAAAGGAACAGGTTGGTTCTGACCAGGATAATGACGGCAATGGTTATAAGGGTGACCGTTATGGCTACAATTTCGTGAAAGATAACGGGAATATCAGTTGGCAAGCTGCCGAAGATACCGGTCACGGCACGCATGTGGCGGGAACGATTGCTGCCGTGAATGGTAATAATAAAGGAGTCTGTGGCATTGCCGGAGGAGACGGAACTAAAAAGGGAGTACGGATTATGTCCTGCCAGGTTTTCGATGGCGATGGTCAGGTGAGGATGGTTAATGAGGCAAGAGCTATCAAATATGCGGCCGACAACGGTGCTGTAATCCTTCAATGCAGTTGGGGGTACAATTCCGCTTATTCCAATCCGATGCAAGGATATATACCTGGCCCTGCCACAGACGAAGAATGGGCAAAAAGTTATCCTTTGGAAAAAGAAGCGTTGGACTACTTTATCCATAACGCGGGTTCTCCTAATGGGGTAATTGAAGGTGGACTGGCTATTTTTGCTTCCGGTAATGAATATTCGTATATGTCTTCCTATCCGGCAGCTTACGAGGGATGTATTTCGGTAGCTTCGATCGCAGCCGATTACACACCGTCGTCATTCAGCAACTATGGTGCGGAAGTGGATTTCTGTGCTCCGGGCGGTGACAGTGAATATCATTGTGTTCCTGGAGAAGATACTGATGGTAATGATGTGAGCATTGCCCAGGGAATGATTCTCTCTACGTTGGTAGTGGAGGGCAAACAAGCCTACGGATATAATGAGGGTACGTCGATGGCTTGTCCTCATGTATCGGGAGTGGCTGCATTAGGCTTGTCGTATGCTTTGCAGCAACGCCGCCACTTCAAAGCACAGGAGTTTATAAATTTGATGAAGCAGACAGCGAAAGAGGTGGATTCATATTACAAAGGCTATAAGACCTATTATTATTTGCATAACTCTCCGGGCTGGTCGGCAACCAAAATGGACCTTCCTTCTTATAGGGGTAAAATGGGTAAACTGGTCGATGCCGGTGCGTTGCTGCGCGCTATTGCGGGAAGCGGGTCGGATATGAAAATACCGAATCTGTATGTAGGAACCGGCAAAACCGTGAAAATAGATCTGAGACGTTATTTCTTGAATGGGGAAGAATTGACATACGAATGTACTATTAACGATACGTCGAAGGCTGTTGCTACTTTTGAAGGTACTGTAATGACTGTAAAAGGGGTTGTTACGGGCATGACAAACGCCACATTGAAAACAAGCGGCGGTAAGGAACAATCCTTCACCATTACTATCCGCAATAATGCGAATGATAATGGATGGATGTAATTGGGTTTGACAGATAGATGAACAGGAAACGGAGATATTGTTGGCTTTACTGGCTGATAGCCTTTTCTCCTGCACATTATATGGGTGCACAGGGAGTTGGCTATCAGTCTGTAGCAGTCGATTCGTTGGTCAATCCTCCTTTACTGGAAGAGGGCGGACAAGTATTTTGCTTCGATTCTCTCCATATGCATATCGGTAATATACCTGATACCGATGCACCCCGGGTCTGCACATTCCCGTTCCGCAATATCAGTGGCAGGGAGGTACGGATTACGAAAATTAGCACTTCGTGCGGGTGTACGGCAGCGGCATTCAGTTCGGAAACTCTTGTCTACCAGTTGTTCGGAAAGTACGGTGACGTTGGTATATGATCCCAAGAACCGTATCGGAACAGTAGAAACCTATGCATTTGTGTATACGGATGTATCGGATAAACATCCGGTAGCCCGTCTGGTGCTGACGGGTGAAGTGATCTGTTCCGACGAGTGGAGCTATCTTCCTGTCGTGATGGGAGTGCTGCGCATGAAACGCAAACAGGTCGTCTTTTCGGAAATGACCTCCGGCATTCGTCCTTCAGAACGTATTTTGTGCGCCAATACCGGAAAGAAACCTTTGAAGCTTTCTGCACGGATGCTTCCCCTGTATGCTGCTTTTCATACGGAACCGGCAGTTATACAGCCGGGACAGGAAGCGGACGTGGTAATCACGGTAGATGGTAGTAAATTATCTGATATTCCGGACAGCAGATTGCAGTTCAATTTTCTTGTTGAAGGAGTTGATGCACCGGTAACGGATCGCTTAGTCAAAGTAACTGTCAAACGTTTGTAATAATATTTTTGATTAACATTTTAAAAACTATAATATGAGAATTCTTTTCAGAATAATACCGTTATGTATGCTCTTGCTTGGCTTTGTGGCCTGTGATGATGAAGATGAGGCAAAGGTGGAAACACTGGAAGTGACTCCCGCCAATCTGAACGGTACCTGGCAATTAGTGGAATGGAACGGAGAGTCCCTTGCAGAAGGTACTTATTGCTATATAACTTTTGTCCGCAGAGATAAAACTTTTCAGATGTATCAGAAATTTGATAGCATGTATGCCCGTTTCTTCAGCGGGACATTCGAAATTGAAAAAGATGATGATCTGGGATATATTGTGAGTGGTAAGTATGATTACAGTTTGGGTGGTCGTTGGAACAATTCATATGTCGTAACAGATCTTTTACCTTCGGGTTCTATGATTTGGACTGTGAAAGATGATATGGGAGATGTGTCTAAGTATGTACGCTGTGACGGAGTTCCTTCTGATATTGTAGAAGAAACTGAAGTTGATACGGGTAATTAAATCTGATAATACCGGTCATGTCATAAAAAAAGTCATGAATTATTTGGAAATAAGATAAAGGGTTTCTATCTTTGCATTAGATTTATAGTTGTAATGAATACAAGTTTGGAAAGGAAGGGATAAATGATGAAACCATACGAACGATTATTAGATCATAATATCAAACCATCAGTACAGCGCATTGCCATTATGCAATACTTGATGGAATATCCCGTCCATCCATCGGCGGATGATATTTACACCGCATTGTCTCCATCTATGCCTACGCTTTCAAAAACTACGGTTTATAATACTTTGAAACTGTTTTCGGAGCAGGGAGCGGCACAGATGCTCACAATTGATGAAAAAAATACTAATTTTGATGCGGATACTTCTCTCCATTCTCATTTCCTTTGCAAATGTTGCGGACATATTTATGATTTGCAATGTCCCGAAGCGGTGAAAGATGTGGAAAGTATGGAAATGGAGGGGCATCAGGTAGCGGAAGTTCATTATTATTATAAAGGTATTTGCAAGAATTGCTTAAGTAAAGATAA
>ENA-OPWX01001547-OPWX01001547.1-human-gut-metagenome-genome-assembly--contig:-NODE-1547-length-15421-cov-7.648705_pt1 | contig 15421 bp, 10 predicted proteins | sample MGYA00241514_ERZ502020 | MGnify/ENA primary metagenome ERZ502020 (study PRJEB25962, sample SAMEA2042105) | human gut metagenome | biome: human gut; feature: human-associated habitat; material: faeces... | reverse complement strand
AAAGAGAGCAGAATTTTTATAATCTGGACGCTATTATTTCCGTTGGTTATCGTGTCAATTCTCGTAGGGCAACACAGTTCAGGATCTGGGCAACCAGCGTCTTAAAAGAATATATGATCAAGGGCTTTGCAATGGACGATGAACGCTTAAAGCAAGGGAAAACAGCGTTTGGTAAGGACTATTTCCGTGAATTGCTGGAAAGAGTTCGTTCTATCCGTGCTAGTGAGCGTCGCATTTGGCAGCAAATCACAGATATTTTTGCTGAATGCAGTATCGACTATGACAAGAATGCACAGATTACCCATGACTTTTACGCAATGGTACAGAATAAATTTCACTATGCCATTGTAGGGCAGACTGCAGCAGAAATTGTGTATAGCAAAGCGGACAGAACCAAAGAAAATATGGGACTGACAACATGGAAAAATGCACCGGACGGTCGTATTTTGAAATCCGATGTAGTGGTTGCAAAAAACTATCTGGAGGAAAAGCAGATTCGCCAGCTGGAACGAGCCGTAACCGGATATTTTGACTATATCGAAGACCTGATAGAGAGAGAGAACACCTTTACCATGGAGGAATTTGCCGCCAGCGTAAACGAATTTCTGGCATTTCGCAGATATGATATTCTGCGTGACAAGGGGAAAATCTCCGGCAAAATGGCGAAAGAAAAGGCTGCTGCTGAATATGCAGAATTTAATAAGACACAAAAAATTACTTCTGACTTTGATAAAGCGGTCAAACAGATGTTGAAGGCAGGTGATCAGGAATGAGCAAGCTGGATGAACTGATTCAGCAATATTGCCCGGATGGGGTGGAGCACAAGGAACTTCAAGCAATTCTAAAAATAAAAAATGGTAGCGATTATAAAGCATTTGGCGTTGGAGATATTCCTGTATATGGTTCGGGCGGAATAATGACCTACATTGACCGCTGTGTCTACAACAAGCCTTCTGTTTTAATTCCCAGAAAAGGTTCTATCGACAAGCTGTATTATGTAGATACTCCATTTTGGAATGTTGACACTATTTTCTATACAGAAATCAACACTGACCTTGCTATTCCTCGATATGTATATCACTGCTTATTACGGGAACATCTTGAACAATATAATACAGCTGGTGGCGTTCCAAGCCTTACGCAAAAGGTTTTGAATAAAATTCAGATTCCGGTACCTCCTCTGCCAGTACAGAGTGAAATTGTCCGTATTCTGGATAATTTCACGGAGCTTACAGCAAGAAAAAAACAGTATGAGTATTACCGAGATAAATTGTTAAGTCCCGCTGATGAAATCCCGGTGGTTCAACTCTCCGATATTGCTGACATCGGTACAGGAAGCAGCAATACAAACGAGGGTCTTAACGAAGGGAAATATCCTTTCTATGTGCGCTCACAAGAACCACTAAGAAAGAATGAGTATGAGTTTGATGAAACTGCTATCATTACTGCTGGTGATGGAGTTGGCGTGGGCAAAGTGTTCCATTATGTTGAGGGTAAGTATGCATTGCACCAGAGGGCATACCGTATCCATATTAACACACCGAATGTCTATCCGAAATACTTCTTCTACTATATGAAATCGGCTTTTTTACCGTACATCGAAAAGACCATGTTCCAGGGTTCTGTTCCATCCATCCGTAGACCAATGCTGAACGCCTTCCCTGTTCCTGTTCCTGCTCTTGATGTTCAGAAACGCATTGTCCATGTGCTGGACAACTTTGAGGCTATCTGCTCTGACCTTAACATTGGTCTTCCTGCGGAGATTGATGCAAGACAAAAGCAGTACGAGTTCTACCGTGATGCTCTCTTGACTTACGCTGCAACCGGCAAGACAATCTTAACAGACAGACAGACAGACAGACAGACAGACAGACAGACAGACAGACAGACAGACAGACGAGTTTAATGCGTTAATTAAACTTTGTCAATATGTTTTTGGTGTTGTTTCTGTTACCTTGAACATGATTTCCGAAAACCACGACAACAAGAGAAAACCTATTACAAGTGGTAACCGTGAAGCTGGCGAATACCCTTACTATGGAGCATCCGGCATTGTTGATTATGTGAGTGGATATATCTTTGATGGAGATTTCTTGCTTGTCTCCGAGGACGGTAACAATCTGGTAGCACGAAGTACACCGATTGCGTTCTCCATATCGGGCAAGAATTGGGTAAATAACCATGCTCATGTTTTGAAGTTTGAATGTTACGCAACAAGAAGATATGTTGAGTTCTATCTGAACTCCATTGACCTTACGCAGTATATTTCTGGTGGAGCACAACCGAAGCTGAACCAAAAGAACTTCAATGCAATCCCTATTCCGCTACCGTCCATCAAGGAACAGGAACGCATTGTAGGTATCCTTGATCGTTTCGATGCTCTTTGTAACGATCTGACCGCCGGATTGCCTGCCGAAATCGAGGCACGCCAAAAACAATATGAATACTATCGAGATAAACTGTTAACCTTTCAGCAAAAATAAAAAAGAGGAGGTGCCGCATGAGCACTTACAACATCATTGCCGCAAGCAATGAGAGTACCGTTGTAGCTGAATATACGCCGGAAAGCTCACGCTCTGACAGTTTCCAGAGTGAAGCGGCTCTTGAAAAGGAATTTATCCGTCTGCTGATCGCACAGGGATATGAGTACCTTACCATCCATGATGAAAACAGTCTGACTGCCAACCTCAGACGGCAGTTGGAGCTTTTGAACGACTACACTTTTACTGACAGCGAGTGGAAGCGTTTCTTCATTGAAACACTTGCCAACGCTAACGAGGGTATTGTTGAAAAAAGCCGCACCATCCAGACCGACCATGTAAAGGTACTCCGCAGGGATGATGGAACTTCCAAGAATATTCAGCTCATAGATAAAAAGAACATTCATAATAACCGCTTACAGGTTATCAACCAGTACGAGGAAACCGAGGGCAAGCACGACACACGCTATGATGTGACTATCCTTGTCAACGGACTTCCCCTTGTCCATGTGGAATTGAAACGCCGTGGCGTTGCGATCCGTGAAGCATTTAATCAGATCAAACGCTATCAGAGAGACAGTTTTTGGGCGGCAAGTGGATTGTATGAGTATGTGCAAATTTTCATTATCTCCAATGGAACACACACTAAGTATTATTCCAATACCACCAGAAACAGCCACATCAAGGAAATGGGCGAATCTTCAAAACAAAAATCGAAGAAGACAAGCAACAGCTTTGAGTTTACCTCTTATTGGGCAGACGGAAACAATAAAGTTATTGCAGACCTCATTGATTTTACGAAAACATTCCTTGCCAAGCACACCATTTTGAATGTGCTGACCAAGTATTGTGTTTTCACAACAGAAGAAATATTGATGGTTATGAGACCATATCAGATTGCGGCAACTGAGCGTATTCTAAACCGCATCGAGGTTTCGACCAACTACAAAAAGATGGGAACGATTGATGCAGGAGGCTATATCTGGCACACTACGGGAAGCGGAAAAACGCTGACTTCTTTTAAGACCGCACAGCTTGCATCGGCACTTCCTTATGTGGACAAGGTTCTGTTTGTGGTTGATAGAAAAGACCTTGACTATCAAACCATGAAAGAATATGACCGCTTTGAGAAAGGTTCTGCCAACAGCAATGCTTCTACAAGAGTATTGCAGAGACAGCTTGAGGACAGGGACGAAAAAGGCGGCTATCATCAATATAAAATCATCATCACAACCATTCAGAAGTTGGATAACTTCGTGACTAAGAACAAAGGACATGAAGTGTTCAATAAGCATTGCGTGATTATCTTTGACGAGTGCCACCGCAGCCAGTTCGGAGATATGCACGCAAAAATTGTAAAGGCGTTCAAAAAATATCATCTGTTTGGATTTACTGGTACACCGATTTTTGCAGCCAATGCCGGAAAAGGAAAGCACATGGAAATGCTGACCACACCGCAGACCTTCGGTGACCAGCTCCACACTTATACCATTGTAGATGCTATCAATGACGGAAATGTTCTTCCTTTCCGCATCGACTATGTGAATACAGTTAAGGAAAAAGATGGTATCAAAGATAAAAATGTGTCTGCTATCGACATTGAAAGAGCGATGGGAGCACCGGAGCGTATTAGAGAAATTGTAAAATACATTCTGGAGCATTTTGACCAGAAGACCAAACGCAATAGTTTTTACTCTTTGAAAGGCAAACGCATGGCTGGCTTTAATGCCATGTTTGCTGTTAGTTCCATTCCAATGGCAATGAAGTATTACAAGGAGTTCCAGAGACAGATTGTTGAAAGCCACCGTCAGTTTACGATTGCTACGATTTTCAGCTATTCAGCAAATGAAGATGACCCAGAAGATGTACTGCAGGAAGAAGGATTTGACACGGATGCTTTGGATCAGACTTCCAGAGATTTTCTTGAAAGTGCTATTGCAGATTATAATGCTGCGTTCAATACAAACTTTGACACTTCCTCTGATAAGTTCCAAAACTACTATAAAGATTTGTCCATGCGAGTAAAAAACCGTGAAGTGGATCTGCTGATTGTCGTAAATATGTTCCTTACAGGCTTCGATGCCACCACGCTCAACACCTTGTGGGTGGACAAAAATCTGAAAATGCACGGACTGATTCAAGCCTATTCCAGAACCAACCGTATTCTGAACTCAGTCAAAACTTACGGTAATATTGTCTGTTTCCGCGATCTGCAGAAAGCCACAGATGATGCAATCGCTCTCTTTGGCGATAAGAATGCAAGCGGCATTGTTCTTCTAAAGAGTTTCAATGATTACTGGAATGGCTATAAGGACAACAATGGTACGTATCATTCCGGTTATGTTGATTTGCTTGAAAAGTTGGAAACGGACTATCCTCTTGGAAGTCAGATCATCGGGGAGCGGGCAGAGAAAGATTTTATCAGACTGTTCGGCTCTATCCTTAGTATGAGAAATATTCTTTCGTCCTTTGATCAGTTTGAAGAAAAGGACAGCATTGCCGCAAGGGATTTACAGAATTATCAGAGCATCTACCTTGACCTGTATGATAAGTACCGTAGAAAAGACGAAGCCGAAAAAGAGGATATTACGGACGATATTGAATTTGAAATTGAGCTTATCAAGCAAGTGGAAATCAATATCGATTATATCTTGATGATGGTTGAAAAATATCACGGGAGCAACTGTGAGGACAAAGAAATTCTCACTTCTATCCGAAAGGCAGTGGATGCAAGTATGCAGCTTCGTAGTAAGAAAGAACTGATTGAAGCCTTTATCAGTCGTGTCAATGTTGATACCCAGGTTACTACTGACTGGCGTAGATTTGTTTTGGAACAGGAAGAAACCGACTTGACTGAAATTATCACGAACGAAAAACTTAAACCGGAGGAAACTAGAAAGTTTGTTGATAATGCGTTCCGTGACGGAACATTGAAAACGACAGGTACGGAGATTGATAAATTCATGCCTCCTGTATCACGCTTTGGCGGTGGTGGCAGAGCCAAGAAAAAGCAAGGTGTGATCGAAAAACTGAAGGCATTCTTTGAAAAATACTTCGGACTTGGGATTGCTGAATTTAGAGCGGATGAGCCATCGGTTGATTATGAAGTTGAGCCAACCTATCAGATGGTTGCTGAAGAAACAGTGCCGTATGGAACGAAAGAAAATTAAATAATGTCTAAGCCAAAGGCGATCAACCGTAAAAAAGTTGGTCGCTTTTGGAGACTGTTTCAAAGTCTGCGTAAAGTAGAAAAACTGATATAAAATAGAAGAAAGGGAAGAAAATAACAATAAAAATGAGACGAAGGAGTCTGTTTGCGTTAGAAGAATCGGTATGTGCAACCCTCCTTTTACGTGATATTTTGAGCGTCCAGCTATTCAAATGTGGTGTGTGACCTGAAGAACACTTTGGACGAGTACCGGGGTATATCAGAAGATGGAGATTGATCGATTTGCAGACATTTTCTATTCCTCCAAGGAGCAGTCCGGCGGCGATTTGGGCAAGCTCCAGGGCACCATCCGCCCGGCGTTGGATCGTTTCGAGGTACTGGAGGAAGAAAAGCAAGAGCTGTTCAAGCCTACTCTAGCCCGATTTAACCGTATCTATGTCTTCATCATGCAAGTCTGCCGCTTATTTGATAAAGATATCCACAAGTTCAGTGTGTATTCCTTTATACCATATTGCCCAAAGGCGGACGAGATAAGGTCTATGTGGATTGCAAGGTGCTGCTGGAGTATTATCGTTTGGAAAAGGACTTCGAGGGCGGAATACAACTGGAGAGCGCCCCGGAGGGCTTCTACCTAATTACTGGAGAGGCTGGCCGAAAAGAAAAAGAAGCGTGATCCTCTGTTCTCATTGACAAAATCAATGAGAAGTAAAGCACCAACTTCACCGAGATGGGCAACGACTATGCTACTCAGGACAAGTGGTACAGCTATGCCCCAAATAACGGCTGCAAGACCTTTATGCTGCTGTTTGAGAAGGACTTTACCAACACGGCTGCCCTCACTATAAGCAAAATGAGGACTTTTTTGTAAAGATGTTTTCGGATCCGGACATGATGCGTCAGGTCATGGAGACGGTTGATACGGTGTTGTATGAGAGGCTGAGAGATCAAAAAGGATAACAAAATTGGTGAGGAGTATAAGTTAAGCTTGTTTGTAGATAGGAGGTATAATATGGCTAGAAGAGTGTTTTTTAGTTTTCATTATGATAATGATATAAATCGTTCGATGACGGTACGAAATAGCTGGGTCACTCAGGGAAAGGACGCCGCTGGGTTCATTGATAAAGCAGAATTTGAACAGATAAAACGGCAAGGGGATGAAGCAGTTCATCGTTGGATTGATCGACAATTAGAAGGTACTTCGGTAACAGTTGTTTTAATTGGTTCTGAAACACTAAGTCGCCCATTTGTACAATATGAAATCTGTAAAAGTTTGCAAAGAGGAAATGCAGTTATTGGTGTTCGCATAGACGGCATTAGGGATATGAGAACTTTAAAGACTTCGTATAGAGGAAATGTACATACTATCATTGGATATTATCATAATGGAGCACCTGCGTATTTTGACAATATTTGCGATGAAATTTATGATTATATCGCCAATAATGGTTATGCTAATCTTGGTATATGGATTGAAACTGCCGCAAGAGCTCATGGAAAATAATCGAAGGGATGTTACTCTATGGAGAAAAAAATAAATCATTTAGAAATGATCCAAGGTATCATAAACCGAATGGCATCTAATTCTTTTGCACTAAAAGGCTGGGCAGTCACTCTTATAGCAGGCATTTTTGCTTTAGCGGGAAAAGATGCAGATAAAATGTATTTTCTTGTGGCATATATTCCTATAATTATATTCTGGGGATTAGATTCTTACTATTTACTTCAGGAACGGTTATATCGAGCCTTATATGATAAGGTGAGGCTTTTACCAGAAGAGAAAATTGATTTTTCTATGAAAGTGTTGTCAAGAGAATTTATGGATAAAAGTTGTTCTTTTCTGAGTTGCCTTTTTTCAAAAACGGAAATTTGGTTTTATTGTCCGCTAGCGGTAGTATCTACAGGTATAATTATTATCACACATATTTAATCCGATTTGGTGTAGAAAAGCAATGATTAACGTGCTATAACACCTTTAAGCCACCAAATCGTGCATCTCAAGCAAAACCCGTGATAGGATTGGCTTGGATAGATTTTTGATAGAAAAACTCCGAATATACTTTAGGATAAGGGTAATCTGTATCAAATAAAACCATGACGAATCAAATCCACTATGCAAAAAGTTTAGAACTAGATTTAACTCGGCGATACAGAATAATAGCAGTAATTTAAATATAGAAAATAAATTACTGAGAATAGATTTGCCAAGGATAAATTCTGCAGAGCGTTCATAGATAATAAATATCATTTTCTACAGAAGCAGGGGATACCGTATTTTGCGGTACCTCCTGTATTTTCCAACGCTTAGTTGTTTTTTATTTGCTTAATCTATATATCCTGCTTTCTTTTTTGTAGTAATACAATGATAGCTGCATCTCATGTGATCAAGGTGAGTATCATGTTGAAATTTTCAAGATAAATAAAGCACTATATTTTCACAATAATCCTGATGCATTCAAAATAAATAGAAAAGCGATTTTTCACACTATCGAAGTTGAAAAAAACATGCTATAATATTTTATTATAATAAAAATAAAATCGAAAAGAAAACGAAGGAGTTGCAATGCCTTACATTATGAGAAATGATGATATTTCCGCATTGCCTTTATCCGTTCGCTCACAAAACTGCCTGCGGAGTGCCGATATTCATACAATCGGCGCAATGATGGATTATCCAATAGATGAACTTATAAATATCCGCAACATGGGAAAAAAGAGCATTGAAGAAATCCAGTCCTTCATTCAAGCATTGAGCGAAGGGACTGGTGAATTTGTGTTGGTCGAAGAGGGCGACGATTCCGTTATAAATTCATCTGCTTTTCAAAAGAATCAAGATAGTGCCGTCACTGTTTTTCTTGATGCAACTGGTTCTGTTATCCAAGACATTCCTATAAAGGATCTTCCACTGTCTGTCAGAGCTAGAAACAGCTTGACTCATAACGGATATGAGTTTGCTTCTCAATTAGTGGGTATCACTTGCGATGAGTTGATGAAGCTACAAAATGTGGGAAAGAAAACCGCCGAAGAAGTACTCACATATATAGAAAAAATTTCTATCAAACATGAAACAGAAACTCCTGCTATGGAAATCATAGGTTCTGACAGTGTAACTGATTTGATAGCGGAAATGCATGCTGCCTACGGCCAAGAGAAAAATATTTGGCTGAGGGAGATACTAGCCATTAAGGCACAGTTTCCTGAAGCAATGGGGGAAACACTGGTTTATCGTCTTTATGATAATGTGTTTGTACGTGCCACAGTCAAAGCAAAAATTCTAAAAATTGCGGAAGAAAGTGGGGACAAAATTTCCAAAGCAACATTGGAAGCATACTTGCCACAGCATTTAAGCAATACAACTATTCTCGATGAAATTTTATTAGAGCTCGAATCTATTTCTGCGATTCAAATAGGAGAGATTACGATTTATCGTCAATATCCTTCTATCGTTCAGTATATCGCACAATTACCAAATGATCGTGAAAGACAAGTGCTACAGGCACGACTGGATGGTAAGACACTCCAAGAAATTGGAGACCAGTATGGTATTACACGAGAAAGAGTTCGCCAACTTACACAAAGGGAACTAAAGAAGAAACCTCATTTGAGCGAGGATAAATATATATACATTTATGAGCATTACGACATTTCTCTGGAGGATTTCATACTTGCATTTGGTGAACCATCAGAAACATATTATTATCTGGAAATGATTTGCCAAACTAATCGTTCTAAAAGAAAGCGATTGGAAGAAATTTTGACTGATACTCTAATTACTCCTGAATACAGAAAGAAAGCGGAGCGAGCAATTTATAAGCAGTATGTTTCTGCTGATGGTATGCGTGTTAAAATGACACGCTCTACACTGGTCAAACATTTCATTAAAATCTATTGCAAGAATTTGACGGATTATGATGTCTTCTACCAGCAATATCATGAATGGCTGAATACATTGGGGATAGGGGATAATCCTTCCCTTGCGATTGAATTTCGCACATATGAAAACAAACTAAACCAATGCGATTATGTTCTATGGAATCAGTGGCGTAGCTTTAGATACTACAATATTTCAGAACATGATTTTCGAGAAATGCTCTTAATGCTTGATCTGGAGCAGTTTGAAGATACCGAGTTTTCTACGCTGAAGCTGTTCAGAGACTTCCCAGACTTGATGCAACAGTATGACATCCATGATGAATATGAATTGCACAATCTTCTAAAAAAGATTTGGCCTGCGGAAAATAGCAGCGTGAAGTTCAAAAAAATGCCTACTATTGAAGTAGGAAGCGCAGATGTTTCAAATCAGGTAACATCGCTACTTCTCCAATATGCGCCAATCAGTATTGATGATTTAGCTATTCGTTATGAAGAGGAATATGGCGTAAAGGCATCATCGGTAAAATCAAATCATTTTGGTGTGATAAATAATTACTGCCATAAAGGCTTGTATTCTGTTGATTATGCTGCCCTGCCTTCTATTCAGTTTGATCGACTTAAATCTGTTTTAGAACGTGATTTTTACACCATTCAGAATGTAAAAAGGTTGTATAAGCAAGAATTTCCTAATTCTGAAGATTCATTACTCAATCCGTATACATTGAAAACTTTGGGCTTTCATGTTTATACCGGGTATTCTGGCTATATTATAAAAAACACGTTTTCAAGTGCAACAGACTATTTTCGTTCAATGTTGACTCAAAATGATATTGTGGATATGAACGACTATGACGACGCAATTAGAAATATTGTAACTTATAACAGAGAACAAAGCAAACTTCGTGGCACATATGAGATTGTAGAATTTTCTCCACTACAGTACATCAATATTCGCAGGTTAAATGAAGCTGGTATCACTAAAGAATATTTAAAAACTTATTGTAATGTTGTTGCCCGCCATTATGAAAAAGGGGAATATTTTACTGTTACTTCTTTAAGAAAAGAGGGGTTTTCGCATGAAATAGACGATCTTGGATTTGACGAATGGTTCTACTCTTCCATATTGCTTGAAGATAGACAAGATTTTTCTTATCAAAGAATTGGCGGAACGCATATATTTCTGCGTGGGAAAACAGATGCAAACTTAGGTGGAATGCTGGTTTGGATTCTGGAAAAGTACCAAAAAATTGATCTTTATGATTTAATTGATTTTCTGGTAAACCATTATGGCATTAGAATTCCCAAGGAAAAGCTCCGCAGCATTATTGATGGCACAGATCTTTACTATGATTCTATTATGGAATCGGTGTATATTGACTATGATACATATTTTGAGGAGATATAATTATGAATTTGTTAAAAGAAGGCACTGAACAACAAGCAGTTGTAAAAACAACTTTGACAAGAAAATTGACAGTTGATGGTTTAACAAAGGCATATCCTGTTTATAAAGTCCGCCTGGATTGCTTGTTCTATAATGATCAAAACGACCGTATTGCCACATGGATCAGCCAATATAAAGCACAGAACGAAGGGAAAGCCCCTGATAGTACCGACAGAGAAAACTACAATAATATTATTGAACAGTTTATTGTTGAAAGTAATTCTGATGCAATCCGCAAAACGCAGAATAACATTGAAATGGTTGACCAGAGAGAACCAGGTGTTGTTTTGGCTGATGGCAGAATTATCGATGGAAATCATCGGTTTACTTGTTTGCGACGGCTGGCGGTAAAAAACGATCGTTTTGGCTACTTTGAAACTGTAATTCTTGACCGAAACATTGAAAATAGTGCAAAGCAGATTAAAATGTTGGAGCTTTCCATTCAGCATGGTGAAGAAAGTAAGGTAGATTATAATCCTGTTGACCGTCTGGTTGGTATTTATAATGATATTATCTCTACACAATTACTTTCCATCGAAGAATACGCCAAAAGCACCAATGAATCCGAAAATGAAGTTAAAAAGCGAGTTGAGGTTTCCAAGCTGATGGTGGAGTTTCTTGAATTCATTAATGCTCCTGAACAGTTTTACATTGCTCGTGATTTGCAGCTGTATTATCCTCTGGAAGAACTGATGAAGCTGATTAAGAAATGTCGTATTGAAGACGAAATCGAAGATTTAAAGATTGCTGCTTTCACCAATATCTTGATGCAAACTTCCGGCGATATGACTCGTTTCATTCGCCATATCAAAGCAATTGTTGGTACGGAATATCAGGAAGAATTCTTTGAAGATCAAAAAGAAATTGCTACGAAAGTCGTTGATATACTCCCCGAACAAGGTAAGGTAACCACTACTACAATTCGTGAGGTTATTCGTTCTAACGATGAAATTGTTCAGGAATTGGAACGTTCCATGGAAAAGACGCTGACCAAAGTAAAGAAAAACGAAACTAAAAACAGACCCATTCAGCTGGCGGAAAAGGCAACCACATTCCTTGAGGGTATTGACACAAATATTCTTTTGAAGATGAATGATAGTGAATTACGGCGTTTGGATCGCCAGCTTGATAAATTGGAACAGACCATCGCTAAAATTCGGGAGAATTTGTGATGTGGGAACTGGATTATGATGGTGCATTGTTTCTTCGCATTCCAATAGATTCGACCAGCAGTTTTCAAAGCAGTGGCTTTTATAAATTGTCCTTGCGGCGTTATGTGTGCGAAGTTCTTCCAGGATTGGTTCGATTTAAGCCTGCGTTGACCTATTTAGATTATAAAAAGATCATTTCCCTATGCCAAAAGCAAGCAGATAAATATAGCTTTTTACTTATTGTGCATGATACACTTTGTGACTACATAGAGAGTCGAGAACTACACATTGGTGTTCGTTCTCGTTTGGGTGTAGAGCTGAAAGAGCATCATCCAAAACTCCAGGAGCGTTTTGAAAGTTATCGTTCAATCGTCGATGGAGAAATGGCGAGAAAATTGCGAGAACGGCAGATGTGGGATTCTTTCTTTATGTGCGCTATGCAGAAATCCGCAAACTTTTCTGTTCCTGGCTCTGGTAAAACTGCTTCTGTTTTGGGTATGTATGCCTATCTTCGCAATAAAGAGCTTGTCAAAAGAATCCTTGTTATTTGCCCAAAGAATGCTTTTGGATCTTGGATAGATGAATTTTCCGTTTGCTTCAATGGCATTGAATCCTTGCGAGTGCTAAACATTCATAGCACTGTGTACAAAAATACAAAACAGCGGAATGTAGCCTTGCAGTATGACTCTGGAAGAAGCAATCTGATTCTTGTGAATTATGAATCTGTAGGAGGCGTTTTGGACTCGTTGGTTCAGCTTGTAGATAAGCAGACTCTTCTCGTTTTCGATGAAGTTCATAAGGTCAAGCGTATCAATGGTGAGTATGCTGAAAATGCTTTGCGGTTATCCCGTGAAGCCTATTATGTCGTAGCAATGACAGGAACACCTATTCCTAATTCATATACAGACATTTACAACCTGTTGCACATTCTGTTTCCCTATGAGTACAATGAATTTTTTGATTTCAGTGTTCCGATGCTTCGCAATCCGAGAGCAGTCGATATAGCAGCTATCAATGATAAATTGCACCCCTTTTTTTGTCGAACCACCAAAGAACAGTTAGGTGTTCCAAAAGCAAACAAGGACATTCTCTGCGTAGCGGAGGCAACATCTGAAGAGAACCAACTTCTGCGTATTTTGCAAATGAAATATCGCAAAAATAAACTGGCTTTGCTTATTAGAATCCTTCAAATGGAAAGTGATCCAAAGTTGCTGCTTCAATCTCTTGATTTTGCGGACTTTACTTATTTGTTAGATGATTCTGTAGATGCTTCCGAAATTGACTATGCCGATTATAGCGCTGAAGTCAAAGATTTGATTGATTCCTGTGGTAGAACGACAAAGTTCAACCGCTGTGTTGAGCTTGCAGATACCTTGGCAAAGCAGAATAAGCCTACCATTATTTGGTGCATATTTGTCAACTCCATTAAAAGTCTTTCGCAAGTGTTGGAGGAAAGAGGGATTCGAACACGCTGCATTTATGGTGAAGTGCCATTAGAGGCTCGGCAGGAAATTTTATCTGATTTTCGAAGCGGGAAAATTCAGGTTTTGTTGACCAATCCGCATACACTGGCGGAATCTGTGTCATTACATAATGTTTGCCATGATGCAATATATTTTGAATACACCTATAATCTGGTTCATCTATTGCAATCCAAGGATCGTATTCATCGATTGGGCTTACCAGATGCTCAATATACACAGTATTTTTATCATCAGTTATCCTATCAAACAGAAAATGGCCCTTGGTCTTTAGGGGAAGCGGTCTACAATCGCCTGCAGGAGAAGGAAAAAACCATGCTGGATGCCATTGACAATCACACACTCGAAGTAATGCCAACCAGCAACGAAGATCTAGAGATCATATTTTCAAAACTATTTTAGAGACTGTTTTAAAGTCTACATAAAGTAGAAAAACTGATATAAGATAGACAGAAGAGAAGAAAATAACAATAAAAATGGAACGAAGGAGTTTGTTTGCGCACTGTTTGCGTTAGAAGAATCGGTATGTGCAACCCTCCTTTTTACGTGATATTTTGGGCGTCCAGCTATTCAAATCTGGTTGTCGCCTCTAAAGAGTTCTTGATTTTCAAGGACTTTTTTTATTTCTCAATGTATGCTAGCTTTTGACAGTGATTTTTCCGCAGGGAGGAAATTCTTATGGGCAGCGGACGTACTCAGAGGCAGCGATCTGAGCTTAGGACAGCGGCCAGATGCGCCTTTCCGCATACGCTTCCTATTTTAGCAGGCTTTTTATTTTTGGGAATGACGTATGGAATTTATATGAACGTGTCGGGATTCAGCTTTTGGTATCCTATGTTTATGAGTATGACCATTTTCGCCGGATCGGTGGAATTTGTGGCAGTTAATCTGCTTTTGGGGGCGTTTGATCCTCTTCAGGCTCTGCTGATAACGCTGATGTTAAACGCCCGCCATTTATTTTACGGCATCTCAATGCTGGATAAGTACCGAGGAACTGGATTTAAAAAGGTGTTTCTGATTTTCGGCATGTGCGACGAGAGCTTTTCTATCAACTATACAGCGGATATTCCAAAGGATGTGGACAGGGGATGGTTTATGTTTTTTGTCACTCTGTTCAATTATCTGTACTGGGTAGTGGGAGCGTCTCTTGGCGGAATGTTCGGTTCTCTGATTCATTTTAATACAGAGGGTTTGGATTTTGTTATGACAGCGATGTTTGCCGTAATTTTTATTGAGCAGTGGATAAAGGAAAAGAGACATGCAGGAGCTCTCATGGGACTGGGAGCGCCTCTTGTGTGCCTGTCTGTATTTGGATCCGATCGTTTTATGATTCCAGCTATGGCGGCGATTCTGGCTCTTTTAACGCTGTTTAAAAGTCAGATAGAACAGGAAGAATAGAAATAGAAGAACAAAAATAGAAGAATAAAAAGAGGAGGGAACAGATGACTCTGACGGAGCAGATTATTACAATCGGAATGGTGGTGTTGGGAACGATAATTACACGTTTTCTGCCGTTTCTTTTGTTCCCAGCAGGGAAACCTGTGCCTAGGTATGTCCAGTATCTGGGAAAGGCTTTGCCGTCTGCCGTATTCGGGCTGCTGGTTATCTACTGCCTGAAGAACGTAGATCTGATGCAGGGCAGTCACGGAATCCCAGAGCTTTTGTCTCTGGCTGCTGTGGCTGCTCTGCATTTGTGGAAACGGCAGATGCTTCTCTCGATTGCAGGAGGCACAGTTTTCTATATGGCGCTGGTTCAGCAGATATTTTAATGTCCGCCGGATGGCAGACTGCGATTGATGTGGTATAAAAAAAGTTGACAGCTTGTT
>ENA-OPWX01001544-OPWX01001544.1-human-gut-metagenome-genome-assembly--contig:-NODE-1544-length-15460-cov-2.664070_pt1 | contig 15460 bp, 22 predicted proteins | sample MGYA00241514_ERZ502020 | MGnify/ENA primary metagenome ERZ502020 (study PRJEB25962, sample SAMEA2042105) | human gut metagenome | biome: human gut; feature: human-associated habitat; material: faeces... | reverse complement strand
TCGTGGGCGTTGATACGGTCAAAGGGGACGCCTTGCTCCAGAAGCCAGTTCAGGGCCTGTTCCAGGCGTTCGCCCCGGCGGCAAGTCCATAGGATGAGGTAATGACCATCGGCCTTCAACTTCTTCATGATCTCCACGGCGTAGGGCTTCGGGGGCCCGATCTCCGGATAGGTGCCCATACAGAGGGTACCGTCAAAATCAACCGCAATGATCATGATTCGCCTCCTTCCTTCTTCACGAGATTTACCCATTTACAAGGTAGCCAGATGGCTCGGATATCGTTATATAAAACGCACACCTCCTTGGAACGAAGGTTCACCGAGATCAGCTCAGATCTGACCCCGTTTATCTCGACCTCCATACCGGTCGTCCATTTTGTATTGTCAAATTCTGTTGTTGTCATATTCTATATTAAAATAAGCTTGGTTCTTTTGATTCCCTCAAATACTCCAGCAGCAGGTAGTCCAGCTGTTGCGTCTCCCAGTTGATGCCGGGGCGATTCTTGTAGAGGTTCCGGATCAACCGGCGGCATTCGTCCGGCAACAGGCCGGTGTCGAGCTTCGCCATCGTGCGGTTGATCTGTCCGAGGGTGATGGTGGAACACGACATGATCTTTGCGTCGCCTTTCCATACGCCTTTCAGGTAGATATGCTTGATCGCTCCGATGGCGTTCCGTACCGGGTGGTGGAGCCGGATCATCGCGAAGCAGGTGCAGTTCAGCTTGTTGTTGAAGTTCTCCTCAAATTCCAATCGTTCGTCCATGACTTTGTAATATTTACCGGTTTGTTGTTTGCAGTGGAAACAATAGAGGGCGTGGTGCCCGCCGCCCCTCGCGACCCGGCTCACCCGGTAACGCGCGCCGCAGGGGCAGACGTAGACCCAGCGGCCGGGGGCGAGGGGGACGGACTTGACCCTCATGCCTCCGTCATTCCTAAAGGTATCGCTATCCATGCCCCGTTATCGTTCTTGACCTCGGCCCGGATGAACTGTTTGCTGATGGCCGGTTGGTAGGCCTCCTCGATGATCTGGACGCCTTCCATGAAACGCTCCGATCCGGTCTCCTCGGCGATCTTCCGGAGCTGGACGACGCGGCTTGCCTTCAACGTGCCTTTCGCGTCACGAGCCAACAGGCGGAGCACCATCTTTACAAGTGCTTTCGTCTTTTCGTCACTGGCAAGCCCTTCGATATACTCCTTCACGATGGCGATGCCGTCTTCCACCGTGTCACGGTAGCCGTCGGTGGTGTAGACGCCAATGGTGATACGTTTGTTCCCGTCCGAGTGGGTAAAGGTGTCCGAACGCTGGCCGTCCTTTTTCAGTTTCAATACATCCGACTTCATGTCGATCACATGACGGAATCTGTTCAGTACACCGCTTTTCACGGTTTTGATGCAGTCACTGGTCGCTTGTAGGTCCGGTATCACATCTTCGATGGTCTCGTCCACCAGTTCCTTGTAGGCTTCACGGTCGCGCTTCGCCTGTTCCTTGGCTCGCTTGGCGGCCTGTTCTTCTTTGAACGCTTCAAATTCAATCTGTTCTTCCAAGGTCATTTCGACTGTTTGTTTTGTTGTTTCCATTTCGTTGTTTGTTTTTGATTGTTACACATCTGTTTATTCTGATTTTCTTTGTATTTCACATATTCCCGGTGGAGGTAGGCGATCGACTGGTCCAGTTTATCGATCTCCTCGTCCCACTCCCGCAGCAGCCGGCGTTGCGCCTCCATGTCCTTCACCGGCCGAGTGATAAGCATATCGACAAGGAAGTCACGCTCGCCTTTCAGGTAGTCCAGACGGCGGCGCAGGCGTTTGCCCTGTTCCTCGATTTCGTCGAGTTTGTCTTGTAGGGGGATGTAGCGTGCCATGGTCAATCCTCCTCCTTTTGTTTCCGGCGGATAGCGCGTAGTTTCACCAACAGCCTTTCCAGTTCCTCGTAATCGAGCCGGGCAAACCGTTTACCTGCGATCCGTTTGTCAAGGCAGTAGGCATCGACCCTCTTCCAGTCGGCGGTATCGACACCTAACAGTTGCATTTGGTGCAACACGTCCGACCGCTTGCGTTTCAAAATACGCATGGCTTCGGTCTCTTCGGCGCGTGTCAGCTTCTCCATCGCACGGATGGCTTCGTTGTATTCGTGGAGCGACATTTCGCGCAGACTGTCGTACGCCCGTTCGTGAACTGAAGCACGATCTCTTCCTTGCCCGCTCCCGGCATCTGTTTCAGCAAGCCGTAGAAAGCGGCGTAGTTGTCGGGCTTCGCGTAGCCTTGTTTGGGGGTCATTTGTATTACTTTCATATCCTCTTATTCATGGTTTCCAGATTTTGTTCCGTTGTCACTCCAGTATTCTTCGGCCAACTTTGGGTAAGCGATGTATTCGCCTGTTTCACCGATAAACCGTCCCTTGCTAAAAGCCTTTCCGCCTTCTATCCATATTTTCAACGTCGCGTCATACATCACACTTTCGGCGGCATCTCCTTTCGGGTTCTTGCCCCGTGCATGGCTGATGAAGATGAACAACTTGTTCGGAAAGGCCTCTTTAAGGGTGATATAGTCACGGTAACTCATCTGGGTGTACTGGAAACTGTCCACTACGACGATGTTGTAACTCTTATGCTGGCGAAGCCTTGTTTTCAGTGCTTTCATGTCTTCCTGTATGAAAGCCAACCGGCGGCTTACTTCCGACATACCGTGCATTTTCAGGTTGTTTTGTACTGTCAAGCACGCACCCTCTTCCAGGCTGTCATAAACTACACGGTCATATTTGCAAAGCTCCTTGCACAGTTGCATGACAAACGACGTCTTACCGTTGCCACTGTTTCCCCAGATAAACCACACGCCGACACGCTCCGGTGTGCCGAACGCCTCTTTCCATTTTCCCTCAAAAGGGAACGTGTTGTATTTTTTATCCAATATGTCTTTTACGCTCAATGCTCGTTTCATATCCTTTTTGAATGATGTTTGAATAGTGTTCAAATAGTCCTTATTCGCCCATCCGTTTGGCACGGTGGATGGCTTTCTTTACCCGGCGGAGGTCGAAGTCGCACGGCTCGGCATCGCGGATGACCTCTTCAATCTTCTTTTTATCCTGTAGGCCGTTGGCCATGCAAATAGAATAGACATCGTTTGCGGTCGTTTCTTCCAGTTCGAAGTATTTACGTCCCATGCGGCTGAAGAACTCCTTATAGCCGGGTTTCTGGTGGCGCAGGCCGAGGCTGATACGTTTCTTGATGTAATCGGTACTCATGAAGACGATCCCGCTTTTGTCCTCCAGCTTATTGTACATGCTGATGAAGTAGTGGAATACCGGTTCGGTCAGTTTATCGGCTTCGTCGAATACCAAAAGCGGCGCGTCCATCTGTATCACATCGTCCAATATCAGTCCCCATATTTCGCGGATATTATGGCCGTCTGTCTTGATACCCACTTTCCGAGCAATCTCACGCACGAAGTCGCCTTTCTTCATGTCCTCGGAACAAAGGATATAGAACACCTCCTTATGTTCTTCGGTATATAGGCGGGCCGTCGTTGTCTTGCCACAACCGGCCTCACCGACTACCCAAGTGACGTTACGCCAGCGCTGGGCATCATCCAACACATAACTTATTTCTTGGTAAGCGGACGTTTCCACGATCTGCCATCCGGTTTCGGTTTTTCCGCCGCCTACCTGCGAGGCGATCTTGCGGAACATATCGTCTGAGATATTCTCATACTTGCCGTTCACTATACTGCTGATCGTGCCGACACTGGTGTTCTTCAAACTGCCCGCAGCTTTGTTTTGGCTCGGATATTTGGCAACGTATGTCCGGAGTGACTCGCGGATAGCGTCCTTTTCTTTGGTACTTAATGATTCCATATTGTTTGTATTTTATTGATTTCTTACTCTATTTTAGAATTTGCATGCCACCTTGCGGTAATCTACCTTGTTGTTCTCCTTCAGTTGGTCCCAAGTAAGGAGGCTGGCTTTTTTGGTAGCACGTCCGATTTGCAATTCTTCCGGATCTCGATCGTATTTTTTCGTCCGTCGATCCACTTGGCGTTGCACTTCGGCAGTAACGCCTTTCATCTTCGGAGTGCTCAACCCGTGTTGTTCCGGAGCCACGCCATAAGCATATTCTATCTCCTTGGCGATAACCTGACGATCGATGCGATCTCTGATATTGGCTTCCTGTTCCTGACGGATAAAGGCGGCTTCGCCTTCTGTCTGGTCTTGCAGGGCACGGTGGATAACCATGTAAGGCTCGGCCACCCGTTCAAACCGACGTTCCCCGGCGTTGTCCTCCCAATACAGGCGGATGCTGCGCAGGTCGTTCGGGTCATACTTGACATGGAACTGGCGGTAGGTGTTCTTCATGCGCCATTCATGGTCGGGTACGCCGGGACGTTCGTACACCTCATAAGGCAACTTCTTCCCGCCAATGGTAATCTCTATGCCGGAGTCGGTGAAGGTGGCGGGGCGTTTCGTCCAAATCCAGAAGATGTCCACCATGTCGTAAACCGTCACCACATCCGTCTCCTCGTTCACGCTCTTCTTGTACATCTCGATACGCGGGATGCCGGTTGCCGGGTGTTTGGCCTCGTTCCACGCCTTGCGAGCTTCGGCATAGTGGATTTTCAGTTCTTCCAAAGTGAAAAGCTGGTCATCGTTTTCTGCCACAAATTCAAGATTCGGGCGGCTGCTCTTTTTCTTGGCGGTGATATTCATTCCGGTGAACCGCCAGTCTTTGTTCAACTCCTGATCTTGGAATCGTTTGAATACGCTTTCTATCGTCTTTGACTGACCGCTGTACGGAGCAGTTGCACGGTGCACATGGCAAATCAAATCGAAGAAGCCTGGTTCCGTCGTCCCTTTCTCCTTTTCCAGCCGTTTGTGGCCTCCCTGGTTGTCGTGCACAATTTCATAAGGCTTATGCCCGCTTACTTGGATGGCCATGCGGTAAGCGTTGTATTGCGCCTCAAAGTTCTCGTGGTCGCTGATGTAATACCCTAACAGCACTTCGCTGTACGCATCCATCACCTCATAGACCATCGTGGTACGCATATCCCCGTTCTCGTCCTGATAATACAAATTCAGTTTCGTCCCGTCACCATACCAAAGCGTGTCACGGCGTGAAGGCAGTTCCGTCCGGTGTTTGCGACCGAAACGTTGGTGTGCCGACAGTTCGCCATACACGGCGTCCCACCAAAGCGGCTGTATCTCCGGACGGGAGAACCACATCGTCAGGCTGCGCTTGCTTTTCAGCGGTTTCCAGCCCTTTTCCGAAACAACCCGGTTGTACTCCTCGAATATACGCAAGTCGGTATAGACCGGAACCCGGCTACGTTTCAAGGCGATCAGGAAGTCGCCCGCCTCTTTGGTTATCTTCAACGTGCTGGCGTTGCCCAGCTTTCCGGAAATCAATGACGCGTAGCCCTCTTTCTTGTAGCGGTTAATCTTCTCCCGCAGCCGGGGCAGGTTCTCCGGCAGGGTGTGATGGTAAATCTCGCGCAGGTTCTCGCAGGTGGCAGCCACACTTTCCCATACGGTGCTGAGGCTGTTGCCATACATCTTGCGCTTGGAGGTTTTCTCTTCCAGATCGCAGGCCAGCGCATTCAACACCGAAGCGTTCAACGTGTATTCCGTTTTCAGCTTCTCACTGAGCCCTGTTTGAACACCGTTCATATCGTATTTGAACGTCTCGTAAAAGTCCCTTGCCTTTTCGTCTATTTTCACCCTGTCTCTCATACGCTGTAACTTTAGTACTTCTTCCGGATTGCCGTATTTCGCCACATAGCGGGCCTTGTATTTCTCACGGAGCGAGGAATAGATTACCAATGCGTAGGAACCTTCGCCACCGCCACGTTTGGCGGTTCTGATGTTACCTCTGAAGATATTGCTATTTAAAGTACTGAACTTTATCACAGGATCATCACCGGAGGTAAGCTCCTCGTATGTCACGCATAGTTCGTTTTTGTAATATTCCATCACTCGATTTATTTAATTTGTTCCTACTCCGGAACTTGCACCGGTCGCAAGGCTTGGATACCTTAGTAGGATTGCTTACCTTTGTTCAAAAATTCACTTATGATTACAGACATTTCTATCAAAAACAAGGTTATAGCAGGTTTATCAACTCTTGTTATATCCGTACTTTCTTTTGTTTTTAAGGAGCCGATAATGGAAATACTTCTGCGTAAGGTTGTTGTTCCATTATGGGTGTTCCCTTTGATTGTTGTACTTTCTATAGCTTCAGTATTCTTTGTAAGATGGCTACTGCTGTTTAAAGATCCGAAACTGAAAATGTACCATGCCCTAATCAAACCTGGAATGTTATATGGAATCGTGGGAGGACATAATAATATTACCGCTATTGAGTGGTCATGGATTAATCCCAAAATTCTTATTGCACAAACAAAGGATGGCAATACTATCCGGGTTCATTATTCAGTAATCATGTTTTATGTGTAATCCGTTTTGCGATCCATATTCCTATCAGTATACTTATGACTAAGCCACATATTAATTGCCAAACTTTCATTTCCATATTGTTTTTATTTTATTGATTAGTAATTACCCAATTTGTCAATCGGCACTTTTTTCACCAGCCGTGCAGAGTTGCCGAAGTTCAACACGGCCAAAAACATCACCCATACCGGATTACAATCCGCCATTCCAACTAACAAGGTAAAACTCAGCAGGAAGTAAACGGTATATAGTTTCTCTTTCCCGGTAAGGCTGCGCCACCAGGCGATCTCACCGCTAAACGCTTTCAACCAATTCGCTTCCATGATTCCTGTTGTTTATCGGTTCGTCACCCACTTCAACGCCTCCGCGCATCAAAGCCATTTTCCGGATCGCCTTCGCCAGTTTGGTATCCTTTCGGTAAGCCAGCGAATGCGACACCATTTCGTAAGTGCAATTCATCAGCAAGGCGATCCGCTTTACTTCTCCATGTTCTACTATGATTCGTTTCTTCATCGTTATATTATCTGAGTTTTACAATAATCGTTTCTTCATCAAACGCTTCGGCCAACGCAGCTTTGAAGTAAGCCATCGCACATTCCCCGGCAAACACAGCAATAAATGTTACATTGTCTACCAGATAAATAAATGTATCTTCGTCTTCCATAAACAGACCTAAAAATCCCTCGACCTTTGACCACTCGTGGAAACTCACTGAAACTCTAATCGCTTTCATATCGTTATACTGTTTTAATGTTATCACTGTGGGCGATCCCGGATTCGAACCGGGGACAATGGCTTCTATGGTTAAGTTTCGCCTGTTCTACCTGACTGAACTAATCGCCCGCCCGTCTTTCCGGGCTGTCGGTTATCCGAAAACCTATTTGCTTTGTTCGTTAATCATTGAAAGAATACACTTCCTGTCTTCGTCCCAAAGTGGAAGCCCTAATTCAATCGTTCGCTTGACCACTTCCACCTCCCCAACCAGTTTCATTACCTGGTTGCGGAAGTCGGTGTCTTCATACGCATGAGCTTTCCCAATCAGGAAGTCGGCAAGATCATTTGTAACTTCCTTTTGCCGATTCAATTTCACATTACAGTTCACTACCCGTATATAGATATCTCGGATAATTTGGCTTTCCCCATGTTTCTTGAACTCTTTGCAAAATGCGTCTTTATCCATTGATGTATTCATATACACTTCATGGATGTACTCAAAATCTTCCGGTGTCGGTACGATTCCTGTTCTCTCTTCAAATTCTTTTTGTGTCATATCCTTTGCTCTTTTTAAGTTTCACTTCTAATATTCGTTTATATGACCGCCTTTTTATATCTTTGGGGCGTGTTCATATTCTGAATACGCTGCAATATTAGGCAAGATTTCTCGATTATGCAAGAAGACAAACAAGAAAAATCGCAAATTAAGCAAAATATCTTGCTTTATCTGCAAGAAAAAGGGGTTACTCCGTATGAATTTTACAAGGCTTCGGGAGTAACAAGGGGTATTTTAGGGCAAAATAATGGTATAAGCGAGGATAATATTGCAAGATTTCTCGCTTATGCAACAGATGTGGATACCGACTGGCTCCTCACCGGTCGCGGCTCCATGCTGAAAAGCGATGGTGCGTCGCTGATGGGCGACAGGGAAGAGGAGGTTCCGCTGGAGGTAAATTACGAATATAAGGGCGCACCCTATTATAATGTAGACTTCATCGGAGGATTCGATTTGGTATTGAATGACCAGACCCGTAACCCGGACTATTATATCAATTTTGCACCTTACAATAAAGAAGGAGTAATTTGGTGTAACATCACCGGTCATTCGATGGAGCCGGAGCTGAACAACGGAGACTTCATTGCTATGAAAGAAATGACAGACCCGATTGAATATCTGCCATACGGTGAAATTTACGGGATAATAACAGACAATTATAGGACTGTAAAGCGAATACGTATGTCAGAAAGAAAAGGTTTCGTTCGTTTGATACCTACAAACAAGAGTCCTGAATATGGGGAACAAGAGATTCCTGTCAGTATGATTCGAAAAGTATTTGCAGTTTTGGGTAGTATACATAGATTTTTCTGATAATAAGCCATTTACGCTTTATTATATATGTACCAATAATAGAATACAAGTGATTATATATATACTAATACCGCTTAAAAAGTAGTTTTTAATCTATTTTTAGGCATTATATATACATAAATACGATACTTAATATTACATTTTTGCATTACCAAACGCATTACCAATCGATGCATTTCGTTTTTGTATTTGCTATAATGCATTACCAAACGCATTTGCAACCGCATTACCAAACATAAAAAACGGCATTTTCTACTGTTCAAACCAGTAAAAAATGCCGCACTTTATAAAACACCGTTCAAAAACGGCTTAAACACTAATAAAACAACTACTTACCACCTCTTATCAGATGAGATTGAATGATCATAGCCCGTTTGGTGATCTTACAGCTTCCATCAGACATACCGGCGTGCAGAAGGCTATTTTTGGTAATGCCTACCTCTTCCTCCGAAAGCACGTCAAAGATGGCCGAAATCGAGCCAAAATAGTAGTTTTTTTTCTCGTAGAGCAAATGTACATGGATAACCTTTATCATAACGTATTTGGTATTTACTTTGTCGCAAATATACCAAATAACACTTATATAGAATAATCTATCAACAGATTTAACAAATCGAACCCACAACAAAGCAAAAGAAAAGAGGCCCTTTTTAAGCCTCTTCGTTCTTTCAGCGGACAAACATCAACCGAGCCAACAAAACGCCCCAGTACACCTCATTTGCGTCCATGTAGCCCCCATATTAAACCAAACCTACCATCCAATTAAACTTGCGTTTAAAAAAACCGTTCAAACCCCATTCAAAATTAAAATGCAGTTCGACTCAATTAAACTGTTTACGCGTTTCGTTTTTCTTGGTCAGTTCTTTAATTATATTGCTAACCTGTTGTTTTTCAGTTAAAACAAATCTGTTTTACTCTATATTGTTTTTACGCATTTCGTTTTACCCCCCTTACTTTTTTATGGTTCGGAAAGCTTTTACATAAATAAATGCGTATATTGCGGCAAGCTTATAATTTTAGAGTTTATGGAATATACCTTACTGATACTTCTATTACTGATCATGATTTGGATAAACTTGCGTAATAAGATATCCAAATCACAAGAGAAAACGGAGGAATTGTTGAAAGAGATCGCTGCCTTGCGTAAACGTTTGGAGAATAGTCCGGAAGTTGTGGACGAGATAAAGGAACCGGAGCCTGAGATCTTGAAAGAGCCGGAAGTTTTCGTACAACCTGAACCGGTAAGGGCGATTGTCGAACCTGCTAAAAATCCTCAACCCCAGAAGGTGCGGAAGCCTGTCAATTATGAGAAATATATCGGTGAGAACTTATTCGGTAAAATCGGTATCCTGATACTCGTCTTGGGTATGGGGCTTTTCGTGAAGTATGCGATAGATAAGGAATGGATAAACGAGACCTTGCGTACGATCCTTGGCTTTGGGATGGGCGGATTACTTCTATTCGTGGCTTGGCGTTTGAAGGATTCCTATCGTACCTTTAGCTCTTTGCTGGCGGGAGGCGCTTTCGCGATCTTCTATGTAACGGTGGCGATCGCCTATCATTATTACGGGCTGTTTAGCCAAACGGTCGCTTTTATTCTGCTTGTGCTGTTTACCGGATTTATGTCGTCTTTATCTATACTCTATAATCGTAGGGAACTGGCGATTATCGCTTTGGTGGGTGGATTTATCGCTCCATTCTTAGTGGGTAGCGGAGATGGAAGTTATTGGGTGCTGTTTACCTATGTCATGATCTTGGACCTAGGAATGTTCGGGCTATCTATCTATAAGAAGTGGGGGGAATTGCCTGTAATTTGTTTTGCCTTGACTTGGATCGTCTTTGCGGGTTATACGTATGCTGCGGATCTGGATTTGATGGGAAGTGTCCAATTAACGCATTTACTTATTTTCTCTATCGCCTTCTATTTGATCTTCTTATTATCGGTCGCTTCCATCGTGCGAATCAATATCCGGGGGATCAATCAATATTTATTAGGAGTGATCGGATTGAACAATTTCGTATTCCTGTTCTTTGCCCTTTGTCTCCTGCAGAATATGGAGCTTGAGCGGAATTACAAAGGTCTGGTAACCCTTTTTGTTGCGGCTATTAACTTCGCTCTTTTCTTTTGGATCAAACGGAAAGGGGAACCTTTCACTTTCTTGATGCATACGTTATTGGGTATCGCTCTTACGTTCGTATCGGTGACGATCCCGATCCAACTGGAAGGGACCTTTATTACCTTGTTTTGGGCTTCAGAGGTAATGATTATTCTCTGGTTCTATAGTCGTTTCCGTCTGCGGGTTTACGAGATATTCGCTTGGGTACTTCCGGTCTTGACGCTGGGCTCTTACGGAATGGATGTCTTCCACGGATGTATGGAGGCTCGGTACGGAGATTCTTCCCTATTTATAAATGGCTTGTTCGCTACCGGTATTTTTACGGGGCTATCGTATTGGGTAGACGCTTGGTTGGTACGTCCGACAAGGATATCGACGAAAGGGCCTCTCTTGACGGGATGTGTCGTATTATATATAGCCTTTGTTTTCGATTTCTATTCATATGTAGATCCTTCGATCGTGTCCTTTAGCTATATCGAGACATTTACGGTGGCGGTTTTATTTGCTGCGAATGTTTTATTAGGGAAAAGCTATTTGCCTGTGTCAAGAAATGCGGGGGGATACGGACTACTCTTGGGGCTATCTTTATCCCTGTTCGGAGGAATGTCTTTGTGGGTCGGGTATGATGATCTCTTTATTCCCCGGTTCCTGCTATGGGTTTCCTTGCTTTTAATCGGGGGGCATATTTTTGTCTTGGGGCGGTACTATTATAAGTCATTTGACGCAAGAGAAAAGCGTACGTATGGGATGACCTTATATATTTGTTTGCTGTCTACGATATTACTGGCCGTGGGAACGAATAATTTGTTGAATCAGTTGGGCTTGCCGGATGAATTAAGCGCAGGCTTCTCTATCTCGTTGAGTCTTGCCGGCTTTATGCAAATGGCGGTGGGAATGCGATTGCACCTGAAGGTTGTCCGGATGATTAGTTTGGCCACTTTCTCGATCGTATTGCTAAAGTTGGTGTTGGTAGATCTGTGGCTCTTGCCTACGATCGGGAAAGTGGTCGTCTTTATAATCTTGGGAGTTATCTTATTGGTTCTCTCCTTCTTGTATCAAAAGTTGAAAACTGTCTTGTTCGATGATAGCTTATAGGATATCCACTAGTTTCTCCAGCCCCATGCTATGAGAGCCTTTGATCAAGATATGATAGCCCTTTAACGGCTGCCTCCGAAGCTCCTCCGTCATAGCCTCTGTGGTAGCGAAGGGGGAGAACTCTTTGCCTACTTTAGAGAAATGCTCGCCGCAGAGGAACACCTTGTCGAACTGGCCTTTCTTGATCTGTTCGACAACCTCCGCGTGTAATTCGTCGCTAGTTGGTCCAAGCTCGCGCATATCTCCAAGGATGATGGCTTTAGGCTGTACGGGCATGGTGATGAAATTGTCCAGAGCTACTTTCATGCTACTCGGATTCGCGTTGTAAGCATCGATAATCAATTCGTTATTCTCGGTTTTCTTGAATTGGGAACGGTTATTGGTTGGCTCGTAAGCGGCGATAGCACGACTGATACGCTCTGCCGGGATCTTGAAGAAGCGGCCTACGGCGACGGCGGCCAATACATTATCTAGGTTATAACTACCGATCATATGTGTTTCGACGGTATGCAACTTTCCTTGTTGCTTCCAATTGAACACTAAGAAAGGATCGCAACTGACTACCTGTCCGGACGCGAAAGCATCATCCCCGTTTCCATATGTGATTTGTTCGATGCCTTTGGCGATAGACTGAAGGTACTCGTTCTCTTTCTTGATAAATATCTTGCCTTTGGAGCGACGGATATAATCATATAACTCCCCTTTTGTCTGGATCACACCCTCGAAAGAACCGAAGCCTTCCAGATGGGCACGGCCTACGTTCGTGATGATGCCATAGTTAGGATGGACGATATCCACTAATTCCTTGATGTCTCCCGGATGGCTGGCGCCCATCTCGATAACCGCCATCTCATGGTCATGAGTCAATCGGAGCAAGGTCAAGGGAACGCCAATATGATTATTGAAATTTCCTTCGGTATATAGCAAATTGAATTTCGTTGAGAGTACGGCAGCCAATAACTCTTTGGTCGTGGTCTTGCCATTCGTTCCGGTAATTCCGATGATCGGCAACCCCAGTACCTTGCGGTGATGGTGCGCTAATTGTTGCAAGGTCTTCAGCACGTTATCAACAAGGATCGTGCGTTCGCCTATATAATAATCGGGATTGTCTATGACGGCATAGACACAGCCGGATGCCAAGGCTTTCCCGGCATATTGATTTCCATCGAATTTATCGCCTTTTAAGGCGAAGAAGATAGAACCCTTCGGACAGTTCCGGCTATCTGTCGTTATTTGAGGGTTATGTATAAATAAATCATAGAGGTCGATAATACTCATGACTGTATCGCGTTAAATATTTATTCCTGTCTAATTCGGCGCAAATGTAGCAATTAAATAAAGAATGAAGAATCTAGAAGGAGATTTTAAGAGAGAAACCTGTATCTTTGCTGGAAATAAGGAAAGATCATGTTAGATAAAACGCTCAATATTAGAGGGACACTCACTTCTTTAGCGACGCCGTTGGTGATGGGAATCTTGAATATTACCCCTGATTCTTTTTATGCGGGCAGCCGCAAACAGACCGAGACCGCTATCGAGGACCGTATCCGGGAAATCTTATCGGAGGGAGGAGATTGGATAGATATCGGTGGTTATTCATCCCGTCCGGATGCCGCTGAGGTTACGCCGGAGGAAGAGATGCGCCGTTTGGAGTTTGCCTTACATATATTAAATAAGCATTACCCGGATATCCCGGTGTCCGTAGATACGTTTCGTGCGGGGATTGCGCGTCGTTGCGTAGAGGAATATGGAGCAGCTATCATTAACGATATCTCCGGCGGTGAGTTGGATGCGGATATGTTCCAAACGGTAGCGGATTTGAAGGTGCCTTATATCATGATGCATATGCGTGGAACCCCTCAAACTATGCAGAGGCATACTGATTACCCGGATATGATGGAGGAGATCATGCTGTACTTTTCCCGGAAGGTACGCCAGCTTCGGCTTTTAGGGGTGAATGATATCATCCTCGATCCCGGCTTTGGCTTTAGTAAGACGTTGGAGCAGAATTACCAATTGATGAGCCATTTAAAGGAGTTCTCTATTTTTGAGTTGCCTTTATTAGTTGGAGTCTCCCGTAAAAGCATGATTTATAAATTACTGGGTGGAACCCCTGCGGATAGCCTGAACGGAACGACTGTATTGAATACGTACGCTCTCTTGAACGGCGCTAATATCCTTCGTGTACATGACGTGCGGGAAGCAGTGGAAGCCATTTGCGTCATAGGTCAAATGACCAACAAATAATTTTCAATTTTCAACTTTCAATTCTCAATTAACTATGTGGATGCATTTCGGTATAAAAGACTTGATTGACGTATTGCTGGTGGCTTTCTTCCTGTACCAGACCTATAAATTGATGAAAAGCTCAGGCACATTGGCTATATTCAGTGGAGTCGTATCATTCATCGTCGTATGGATCTTGATCTCGCAGGTATTGGAGATGCGGTTGATGGGGGCCATCTTGGATAAGTTTATTAGCGTAGGTTTCGTGGTTTTGGTAATCCTCTTCCAAGACGAGATCCGCCGTTTCCTGTTGGCGTTAGGTTCGCATCGGGGCTGGAAATTCCTAGGGAAACTTTTTTCCAAGCGAGGAGGCGATCCGGAGAAAGAAGGGAAGTTTGTCGCCCCTGTTGTCTTGGCTTGTATGAATATGGCCCGGAAAAAGACGGGTGCCTTGATCGTGATCCAGCAAGATATGGACTTGACGATTTATGAGCATACGGGCGAGATGTTCAACGCCGATGTAAATGCCCGCTTGATCGAGAATATATTCTTTAAGAACAGCCCGTTGCATGATGGTGCCATGATCATAGCCGATAACCGGATCAAGGCGGCCGGTTGTATCTTGCCGGTCGCCCAAAACGCCACCCTTCCCAAGGATATGGGATTGCGCCATCGTTCCGGTTTAGGGATGTCATTGGAGACAGATGCGCTGGTTATTATTGTCTCGGAGGAGAGAGGAAAGATCTCCGTGGCCCATAAAGGCAAGCTAAGTGTGAATGTGACAGCGGAAGAACTGCAACAAATACTCTCTGGGGAGCGGGAAGTGACGAATTACTGTTAAAAGATCTGAAACTGGTATCTCTACCTGTAATTCTTTTGCCTATTTTGTAAACTCTATATTGCATTATGCCTAATTTTGTAGCCGGATTACGAGTACAATTATTAAATAATATAAAATATCTTCCGCTATGGATTTAATGCAAGACATTATTGCGCGCGCTAAAGCTGACAAGCAGCGTATTGTTCTTCCCGAAGGTACCGAGGAAAGGACTCTTAAAGCTGCCGACCGATTACTGGCCGACGGTGTAGCAGACATTATCTTAATTGGAAACCCCGCTGAGATCAAGGAGTTGGCGGCTGGTTTTGGGTTGAACCACATCGGTGAGGCAACCCTTGTCGATCCGAAAAATCACGAGAAGAAAGCCGCGTACGCAGACTTGCTTTTCCAACTTCGCCAAAAGAAGGGTATGACTCCCGAGAAGGCTGCGGTTCTAGTTGAAGATCCTTTGTTCTTGGCTTGTTTGATGATCAAGGCGGGTGACGCTGACGGTGAGATCGCTGGCGCTGAGAATACGACGGGTAATGTATTGCGTCCTGCTTTGCAAATTATCAAGACGGCTCCGGGCATGAAGTGTGTTTCCGGTGCGTTCCTTATGTTCACGCAGACTCCTCAATATGGGGATAATGGTATTTTGGTATTCGCTGATTGCGCGGTTATGCC
>ENA-OPWX01001458-OPWX01001458.1-human-gut-metagenome-genome-assembly--contig:-NODE-1458-length-16277-cov-2.603378_pt1 | contig 16277 bp, 14 predicted proteins | sample MGYA00241514_ERZ502020 | MGnify/ENA primary metagenome ERZ502020 (study PRJEB25962, sample SAMEA2042105) | human gut metagenome | biome: human gut; feature: human-associated habitat; material: faeces... | reverse complement strand
GGGCGATGGTGGATTCGAACCACCGAAGGCGTTGCCAGCAGATTTACAGTCTGTCCCCTTTGGCCACTCGGGAAATCGCCCATGTCATTTTGACTAAATAGAATTATAGCATAGTTTGCGAAAATTGCAAGTATTTTTTTGCATACATAATTGCTTGAGATATAATAAAGGGAGTTATCACATGAAAATGACAGCTCCCTTTACCTATATATACTTTCTGATTGTTATTTATGCAGCTTCCTTATCCTTTGGAATTGCAATGTTTAAAATCATAGCGATAATTGCAGCAGGAACAATTCCTGAACCGCCAAAAATCAGCTCTACGAATTGCGGTAAATTAGAAAGCACTTCTGTATTTGCTCCCAGACCATATCCCAGACCTAAAGCCACAGATACGATTGTTACCGTACGGTTGCTTACACCGTCTTTTGTTACAAGCTGAATTCCACTGACAACAATAGAGGCAAACATCATCACAGCAGCGCCGCCCAGTACACTTTGAGGCATCATTTGTATAATTGCCGCCAGCTTCGGGAATAATCCGCAAAGCACCAGAAAAATAGCTCCGGTTGAAATGGCAAAGAGGTTGACAATCTTCGTCATGGCAATCAAGCCGACATTCTGGCTGAAGGATGTATTAGGAAGTACGCCAAAGAATGCAGCGATAGAAGAGCCAAGACCGTCACAGATTACAGAACCTGACAGCTCCTTGTCAGTTGCTTCTCTTGCAAGACCGCCTTCTGTAATAGCGGAAGTGTCTCCAACTGTCTCCACAGCTGTTACAATAAACATAATCACAATCGGAATGATAGCACGAAGGTCAATCATATCCTTGCTGAACCCGAAAGGCATAAATGCAGGAACTGCAAACCAGCTTGCATCGCTTACCTTTGAAAAATCAAGAACCCAAGAGCAGGTTTTTGTGACGGTTTCCTGTGTATTTGGGTCAATATACTGATAGGTTGTGGGCAAAATCATTCCCATAATTCCGCACACAATATATCCTACAACAATTCCGATTAAAATAGATGCCGTACTGGTAACACCTTTGGTAAAATGCTTTAACAGAATAATGGTTACGAGAACCACAGTTCCTACAAAAAGGTTAGGAAGAGAACCGAAATCTCCATTATTATTTCCGCCCCCAAAGGAGTTAATTCCAACAGAAATCAAAGAAAGTCCGATTGCCATTACTACGGTTCCCGTTACCAGTGAAGGGAAGAAACGGCGAAGAGGTTTGAGGAAAAATCCTAATACAGTCTCAAACAATCCACCTATAAAACTGGCGAAAATAATAGCGCCATAGGTGACAATTCCCTGTCCCATGGTAGATGCTACGCCGCTGCACACTCCGATAAAACCGGAACTTGTTCCCATTACAATAGGAAGTTTTGCGCCAACCGGTCCGATTGTAAAAATCTGTAACAGTGTGATAAGCCCTGCCATCAGCATCGCATTTTGAATGATTTGAAGCTGAAGTCCCCCGTCCAGAGCACATGCACCGGTAATCAACAGAACAGGCGTTAAATTCCCCACAAACATGGCCATAACATGCTGCAAACCATATAAAATTGCCTGTCCTAAGGGAATTCTTCCTTCCAGCTGGTATGGGCTGGAATAATTTTGTTTCTTTTGCATTTTCTTTTCTCCTTAGAAATTTATATTCTCTTAATTTTTCCATCTAACACTCTATCACTGTTGGGAAAAAGAAGTCAATCATTTTGTGGGCTTTTCTTCTTTTTTGTGAATTTCGCAAAAACGATGATTTTTAATATGGTTATAAATGAGCGAAGCGATGACCTCTGCGTCTTCTTTCATATCTTCCTGTAACCAGTGCATAAAGATATTATACAGTGCGCCGGAATAATAGTAGAGCTCGTATCGCTCCAATGAAGAGGTGTTTTGTGTCTGGGTTACTTCTAACATATACAAATCCAGCCCGTATAGAAGAATTTGGGAGCGATTTGCCTGCGTGATGCAAAGAACGTAATCCTTGTATTTCTGGAGATATTTCATACTGCTTAAAATATGTTCATAGGTCTGAAAATTAGAAGAAAAAGCAGGGTCTTTTAAATCTTCCACATATTCCTTTAAAATTCGATACATATAATCCAGCAGAATATCGTCTTTTGACTTATAGTTGCGATAATAAGACATGCGGGATACGCCGGCACGCTTTGTAATATCGGTGATGGTAATGTCGTTGTAATCTTTTGTGTGCATAAGCTGTATCAGTGCATCCATAATACAGTTTTTGGTAAACTCTTTCGTTTCCATGAAACAAAAACCTCCTTTTTGTCACAGTTGGGTTTTCAGATATTGTCTTAAAGAATACATAATGTTACAATTGTAACATTTAATGGAATAATATCAGAATAAAATAGGAAAAGCAGCCTGTCTGGCAGGAAGTATGCTGAATATTAAGCCAATTCTTCGCTTTTGTGATGCAGAGCTTGGCTCTACGGAGCTTTGCAGAGGAAGAAAAAAATCTTTGCATAAGATTATAGAAAAAGAAAAAATAGATTTGAATGAATATACACTTGTTACAGGAGTGGGGCTAATGGTGCCGGAATTTGAAACCTTTCAGGAAGATTTAAGAAAAAGCCTGAAGGAGAAAGGATACCATATTGAAACATGGGAAACCATGCAAATCGGGGCAACCATTGGCGTACATACAGGACCTTATCCTATGGGGCTGGGAATTTTGAAAAAATGTGAAATCTAAAGAAGAAGGAGTTGTCCATTTAAACGTTATCCAGAAATATTTGTGATAATGTTTAAATGGACAACTCCTTTTTTGGAATTACGGTCTTCGATAGCGGTTAAAGCAGGAATATATTTCCTGGATCCTGGGCATGGCATAACCGCATGGAATATAAGAGCCTTCCGAGAAGAAGGACAATCCCTGCCTTTTCAGCTGAGTATCCAGATAAGTGATGATCTCCGGCAGAGTACGTTTTCCGTCAATGAGATGTTCGCAGGCATATTTCAGAAGCAACGCCAGGGATGCAGTTTGCTCGGAGTCGATCAGCTGCTCCACATAGCGGAGATCCACTTCGGTTTTTCCAAGAGAAAAGCCATCTTTGCCGTGAACCTTGGTTTTCAGTCTTTCCGGCTGTCGGGGGCGGCTGTGGCGGGATGGAGCCACTTTGGCCCTGGTCATGATGCGATGGCTTTCCGGAAGGCGGAATGCAGGGGCCTCAATGTCTGAGAGAGGATATTCCTGACAGAGCTTTTTGGTGACTGCTGTGATGTCCACCGGATGATAATTATCCATCTGGATCACAGTATCCGCAATATGGAAAAAAGCTCCGGAGCTTCCGGCAACCAGGATAGTGGAGATCCCTGCCTTTTCATAGAGATCCCGGGCACGTTCCAGAAATGGAGTGATGGGCTCCTTTTCCCGGCAGATCACCCGCTGCATGAAGGAATCACGGACCATAAAGTTGGTGGCAGAGGTATCCTCGTCAAGGAGAAAGACTTTACTTCCGGCCTCCATACTTTCCACGATACCGGCAGCCTGTGAAGTGCTGCCGCTGGCATCCTCTGTAGAAAAGCAGAGGGTGTCTTTTTTATTTGGAAGATCGTTGATAAAAAGAGAAATGTCCACATCTTTGATAAAACGGCCGTCCTCAGAGCGAAGCTTCTGAGCAGAAGGATCGGTAATGACATACTCCCGGCCATCGCCGGAAATGTGATCGTAAATTCCCAGCTCCAGTGCGTTAAGTAAGGTGGATTTGCCATGGTAGCCGCCACCTACGATCAAGGTGATGCCGCAGGGAATGCCCATGCCTGTTATGGTTCCTCTGTGGGGCAGCTCCATGGAAACCCTCAGGCTTTCCGGAGAAACAAAAGGAACAGAGTTTTTCATCGGGCGTGAAGAGATGCCGCTTTCCCTGGGGAGGATAGCGCCGTCACTGACAAAGGCAGCCAGAGAACGTTTTTTCAGCTCCTGACGGATAAATGCCTGATCTTCGGCAAGGCAGATGGCTTTTCTCAGCGCTTCCGGGTCAAGATTCCGGTAAAAAAATGCCTTGTGAATACAGACCGGAAGAAAATCGAAGAGGATTTTTTCCAGTTCGGGAGAGTTGATGGTTCTGCCATTGGCCGGGAAACCGATGAAAAAACGGGCAGTGATGCCTTTTTCCGTTATTTCACAGGCGGTACGTGCAAGAACCTCCTGACCGCAGTGGCTTACTGAGATCAGGCCGCTTTTTCCGGAGCCCTTTGCACGGAAGGTATAACGGTTTACCTGCTGTTCAAACTGGCGGTTCAGAAAGTCTCCCAGTGTGATGCGGGTCAGGGAATCCTTATAATATTCTGCCGGAAATCCGGTGTCTCGGTGGGAAAGCTTCACACTGATGTGAGAGGGAGAGGCAAAAGGATCCCCCTGCACGTGGTCAATGGACAAAATATAACGGTCAAACTGGTATGCACCCCGCAGAGACTTGTATGCAGGATAGCTTTTGCGGTTGATGCTGTGAAGAAGCTCTTTTAGCTGAGCAGATGCTTGCATGTTGTTTCCTCCTTTGCCCTGTTGAAGCATACAGGTAAAGTCTACGGTGAAACAGAAAGCTTTCCGTGTGTGAGATACCTGAAAATTTTGGATACAGGGCCAATTCTTAAGAACTACTATAACGAATCATAAAGATTTTGTAAAGAATGGGAATTGCGGTGGAAATTCGTAAATGTTTGACCTATAATAGTAGACAGATTGCAGATAATATGATGAGAAACGGCAGCTGCCGGAAGCTATAAAGAAAGGTGGACCACTAAAATGGAAAGAAGAAATGCGTGGCTTTCTTATAAGGAAGCAGAAGAGACAGAAATGGAGAAGCTTGCGAAGGCTTACAGAGAATTTTTGGATAAAGGAAAAACGGAACGGGAATGCGTTGCAGAAATCGTGAAGGAAGCAGAGGCTGCCGGATATGAGTCTCTTGAGTCGAAGCTTGAAAAAGGCGAGAAGATCAAGGCCGGTGACAAGGTTTATGCGGTAGGGATGAAGAAGATCGTTGCTCTGTTTCATGTAGGAACGGAAGAGCTTTCCGGAGGTATGAGCATTCTCTGTGCACATATCGACTCTCCGCGACTGGATGTCAAGCAGAATCCTCTGTACGAGGATACGGATCTGGCTTATCTGGATACCCATTATTATGGTGGTGTAAAGAAATACCAGTGGGTGACATTGCCTCTTGCCATGCATGGTGTTGTTGCAAAAAAGGACGGAAGCATTGTGGAGATCAGCATTGGTGAGGATGCGGAAGATCCGGTACTTTACATCACAGATCTTCTGATTCATCTTTCCGGAAAACAGCTCCAGAAAAAGGCAGCAGAGGTTATTGAGGGTGAGATGCTGGATATCCTGATCGGCAGCAGACCTCTTGCAGAGCTTCCGGATGATTCCAAAAAGGATGCGGTAAAACAGAATGTGCTGAAGATTTTAAATGAGAAGTATGGTATTGAGGAAGAGGACTTTCTTTCCGCAGAGCTGGAGATCGTTCCGGCAGGAAAGGCAAGAGACTGTGGACTTGACCGCAGCATGATCGCAGCATATGGACAGGATGACCGTGTATGCGCTTACACATCCCTTGCGGCAATGCTGGAGATGGAGGAGACACCGAAGCGTACCGGCTGCTGTCTCCTTGTAGATAAGGAAGAGATCGGAAGCGTTGGTGCCACAGGCATGCAGTCCAGATTTTTTGAGAACAGTGTGGCAGAGCTTCTGGACGGAATGGGCTGCTATTCCGAGCTTGCATTAAGAAGAGCTCTCCGTAATTCCAGCATGCTTTCTTCCGATGTAAGTGCCGGCTATGATCCGGCCTATGGTGAGGCTTTTGAGAAAAAGAATGCAGCATATCTTGGACGCGGTATCGTTCTTAACAAGTTCACCGGAGCAAGAGGAAAATCCGGTTCCAACGATGCCAATGCAGAGTACGTTGCAAGAGTTCGCAGGATTTTTGATGATCACAATGTTGCTTTCCAGACAGCAGAGCTTGGAAAGGTTGATTTTGGCGGAGGCGGAACCATCGCTTATATTGCGGCACTTTACGGAATGGAGGTTATCGACAGTGGCGTGGCAGTGCTGAGTATGCATGCTCCGTGGGAGGTTACCAGCAAGGCAGATGTATATGAGGCATACAAGGCATATAAGGCGTTTTTACTTGATGCATAAACAGATGTATAAATGTGTGTCAGTTCTGAAGACATTCAGGTGATCTTTTCGTTACAGATCAATGAGCGGGGTTTTCCCGGAAATGACAGAGCAGTCTGCCTGCTGCTGTTTTGGCTTGGAGCGTTCCGACGAGAAACAGCAGTATCCCCTGCAGACTTCGCTCTGTATTTTTAACCTGATCAGGGAAGCTCTCTGTTTCAATGGCGAAAAGTAATAAGCAGAGGAGAGGCTTGCCTCGGACTGATTTATTTTACAAGGAGTAATTTTATTATGGAAGATGCATTGGTACGGGTAGTAGATCTGTGCAAGGTTTACAATCCCGGAGAAAATGAGGTGCGGGCGCTGGATCATGTGGACCTGGAGATCCATAAGGGTGAATTTGTGGCTATTATCGGACAGTCCGGTTCCGGAAAATCCACCTTTATGAACATGCTGGGCTGTCTGGATGTCCCCACCTCCGGGAAATATTATCTGAATGGAACAGATGTATCCACAATGAAGGATAATGATCTCTCGGTGGTACGAAATAAGGAGATTGGTTTTATCTTTCAGGGCTTTAATCTGATCGCAAATCTTACGGCGCTGGAAAACGTGGAGCTTCCTCTGATCTATCGTGGGATCGACCGGAAAACAAGAAGAAAGCTTGCTGTGGAATCTCTTAAAAAAGTCGGACTTGAGAAACGTATGGACCATAAGCCAAACGAAATGTCAGGGGGACAGCAGCAGCGTGTGGCTATTGCCAGAGCTATCGCAGCCAGGCCGCCGGTGATCCTGGCAGATGAACCAACGGGAAATCTGGACTCTGCATCCAGCAGGGAAATTATGGAAATCCTGAAGGGAATGCACAGATCAGGAGAAACCTTGATCCTGATCACTCATGATAATGGGATCGCGGCTCAGGCCAGACGTGTGGTCCGGATCATGGATGGAAAAATTGAATCAGATACGATCAATGAGGAATTTGTCGAGGAGGCTTAAGAATGAAAAAAGGGAAAAAGATTGTGATCGGTGTGGCAGCAGTGGCTGTTGTGGCAGGCGGTATTTATGCGGCATCAGGTGCAGGCCGCGGGGGATCACAGATTCCGCAGGTTGCTATTACCAAAGCGGAGACAGGAGATGTGGAGGAGATCGTAGATGCAACCGGAACCGTTGTCAGTGATGAGCAGAAGACCTTTTATTCTCCTGTGAACGCACAGATCAAAAGCGTATCCTTCGCAGAAGGCGATACGGTTTCAAAGGGAACGAAGCTGATAGAGTTTGAAGTGAAGAATCTGGAGAGGGATAATCAGAAAGCAGAGCTGAATGTACAGTCCGGACAGTATGATTACAAAAATTCCATCAATAAATCCAATGAGGCTCAGCAGAAGCAGGACAGCGCAAAAGCAAAGGTTTCCAGTCTGGAACAGCAGGTAAGGGAGCAGCAGAATTATCTGGCTTCCCTGAGATCACAGCTGGCGTCTGTACAGGCTCAGGCTGCGGCAGATGCGCAGGCACAGGCCCAGGCGGAGACCCAGGCAAAGGCAGAGGCCCAGGCTGCCAGGGATGCAGAGACTCAGAGAGCGTATTCAGAAGCGCTGACTACATATCAGAATGAGACACTTCCGCAGTACCAGCAGGAGCTGGGACAGCTGAATTCCGATTATGTAACGGCACAGAATGCTTATAATCAGGCAGATACCAGTTATCAGATGGCTTTTGCACAGTGGCAGGCAGACCAGAGCGATGAGAATGCCCAGGCGCTGGATGAAGCGGAAGCAGCAAGAAGTCAGGCAGAGATCGCCTGCCAGGAAGCAAAGGAAGCTTATGAGGATAAGAAGGCCAGCCAGCCAAAAATGCCGGAGTATTCCGATTACAGCAGTAGTGCAGCCGGTGATTTTGTTACCGATGGAGCTTCAGAGGAAACACAGGATCTGACAGATCATGCATCTGCGGATGCTTCTTCTGCAGGAAGTACAGTGGATACTTCTGCCATTGAGAATGCGATCGAACAGGCAACCTCTGATCTGGCGGATCTGCAGTCAGATCTTGCTTCCCAGAAATCTATTGCAGAGGCGGATTCTGCCAGCCTTACAGAAGAAGAGAAAGAAAAAATGCGTGTCAGCAACAATCTTACTGAGCTGGATGCAAAATCTGCGAAAGATCTGGTAGAAGAAGGAAAGAAAGGCATTTCGGCGGATTTTAACGGCGTCATTTCCAAATCAGCAGTCCAGCAGGGCGCAGCGGCAACACAGGGAATGGAGCTTTTTACCCTGCAGAATACAGATAAGGTCAGCGTTGATATCAATGTGTCCAAGTATGACTACGATAAGGTAAAGGAAGGCCAGAATGCGGACATTACCATCGGCGACAGGAAATATACCGGCAAGGTGACTAAGATCAGTCACATTGCGACAACTAACGAAAAGGGCTCCACACTGATCTCTGCCACAGTGAGCATCGACAAGCCGGACAAGGATATTTTTCTGGGAGTAGATGCGAAGGTAAAGATCTATGCAGAAAAGGCAGAGGATGTGGTAACGCTTCCGGCAGGCGTGGTAAATATCGGCAAGGATGGTTCCTTCTGTTATGTGCTGAAGGATGGTGTGATCACGAAGCAGGATATCACAACAGGAATCAGTTCCGAGGACTCTGTTGAGATCACAGATGGCATTAAAGCCGGAGATGAGGTCATCGAGGATCTGGGCTCCCTGGAAGAGGGAATGAAGGCAGAGGCAGCAGCGGCAGACAGTGACAGTGCAGCAGAGACAGGGGAGACTGCCGATGAGTAATATTTATGAATATATCAAAATGGCGATCCATAATATCATGGCCAATAAGGGAAGATCCTTTCTCACCATGTTAGGAATCATTATCGGTATTGCATCAGTGATCGCCATTGTGTCCATCGGTGAGGGTACGAAGAATCAGATGAACAGTGAGATCAATGATATCGGCGGCGGCCAGATCGCTGTTTACTGCAGTGATGATGCCATAGCAGACCAGGTCTGGATCGAGTCGGAGGATATTGATGCAGTCCGGGAGCTGGATGGCGTGGAAGGTGTTAATGTTTCAGATTCCTATACAGGCGAGACCGTAACCGGAAAGGGTGATTTTAATCTTACAGTGACCGGGGAGGCCCAGGATGCCAAGCTGGTGGATAATGCTTCTGTGAAGTACGGAAACTATTTCGGACAGAAGGAGGTCGAAGAGGGAAAAAACGTCTGCGTGATCTCCGATGCCGATGCGAAGAGGCTTTTCGGAACGGATGATGTAGTGGGAATGACACTGGACATTACCTGCTATGATCTGACTAAGACATTCCGCATCTGCGGAGTCACCACACAGAAAGAGAACGGAACCTTTGTCAGCTATACTTACGATGGAATGCCGGTGACCATAAATGTGCCTTATACGGCCATGGACGACTTTACCGGAAGCAGCGGAGAATTTTATCAGATCATAGTTCAGGCGGATAAGAGTCTGGATTCCCAGGCAGTCGCAGACAAGATCATAAATCTTCTTGAGAGACGTCACCAGTGTGCCGGGGATGAATATTTCCAGGTACAGAGCTTCCAGGATGTCATGAAATCCATGAACCAGATGCTTGGCATGGTGACTGCGTTTATCTCTTTTGTTGCAGGAATTTCCCTTCTGGTAGGTGGTATCGGTGTTATGAACATCATGCTGGTGTCCGTCACAGAGCGTACCAGGGAGATCGGTATCCGGAAATCCCTTGGAGCGAAAACCTCGTCTATTATGTTACAGTTTCTTGCGGAGGCGGCGATCCTGACGATCATAGGCGGGCTGATCGGTATTGTGCTAGGGATTGCAGGCGGCTATGTGATCTGTGCGGTGATCAGCAGCAGTATGGGAATGACCATCACACCTGGGATCAGTGCGGGAACCATCCTGGCGGCTACGCTGTTCTCCTGTGCAGTAGGTGTGTTCTTCGGAATCTATCCGGCGAAAAAGGCAGCGAAACTGAGCCCGATCGAGGCACTTAGACGGAATTAAAAAACTGTTGCTTTTGCATCAAAAATAGCAATAAAAAATATTTTTAAAAAAAATCAAAAAAAGTTTCAAAAAACCCTTGACATTTTATAGGTCTTAGAGTATCATACATATTGTTGCAGCGGTGATACGAAATATCACAAAGGAAAAGCAACAAAGATGTGCGTTTAGCTCAGCTGGATAGAGCGTTTGGCTACGGACCAAAAGGTCGGGGGTTCGAATCCTCTAACGCACGTATGAAGCCTCTGGAATTGTTCCGGAGGCTTTTATTTTGCGTTTCGGAAACAGGCGAAAAATTGTATTGACACTGGTAGTGGGCCAGAGTAGAATAAAAAAACAGAAAAGAAAAATTTTTGTAAAGCTGTTTGTCTGATACAAGCAGCTTTTTTCACAGGAAAAAGTAAACAACAATGAAAGTACAAAACACCTGAAATAGAGGTGAACCTATCAGGAGGAAAAAACAATGCCAGGATATCTGATCAAAGATACAACAAAAGAGGAACGTAAACAGATCGTGGAGGAATCTCTTGGAAATATTTCCGCGAACTGTGATGGCTGTATGGCGAGACTTGCGGATATGTATCAGGATTATATTGACGGAAAGAAAGAGATCCGTGAGATCAATATGGAGTTCAATGCCAGGTATGTCCATGGAGATATGGATAAAGAGGAAAAACGAAGCTGCCCGATGTAGCGAACGGAGATTAACAGAAGCATGGATCAAAATGAAGTAAAATATGATAAGCTGCTGAAGATCAAAACCACCGGTCGTGACGATTCCAGATCGGATCAGTACTGTTATCCATACGAGCCAACGCCGTACGGGGTGCTGGAACGGCTGGCTTATTGTGGATATCTGGGGAAAAAGAATCATCTGATCGACTATGGATGTGGAAAAGGCAGAGTGGATTTTTTTCTGGCGTGGCAGGTCAGATGCCGGACCACAGGCGTGGAGTACGATGAACGTATGACAAAAGCCGCAGAAGAAAACAGACAGCGGGCTGTTTCCGGGATAAAAACATCATTTATACTGGAGAATGCGGCCCTTTTTCAGGTGCCGGAGTCCGCAGACAGATTTTATTTTTTCAATCCCTTTTCTGTGGAAATACTGAGAAGCGTCATCGGCCGTATCCGGGAATCCTGGTATGAAAAAACAAGAGAAATGCTACTGTTTTTCTATTATCCATCTGACGAATATATTTCATATCTGATGACCGTAGAGGAACTGGAATTCCTGGACGAGATCGACTGCCAGGATCTTTTTGAAGGGAAAAATCAGAGAGAGAGGATATTGGTATTTCAGATGGGAGAGGAGTAAAAACAACATGATAAAACTGATCGCAACAGACGTAGACGGAACTCTTGTAAAAGACGGGACCATGACTATCAATCCGGAATATATGACAGTGATCCGGAAGCTGACTGAGCTGGGAATCACCTTTGTGGTGTGTTCCGGGCGGCAGTATGACAGTGAGAGGAAGCTGTTTGAGCCGGTGAAGGATCTGGTGTATTTTGTGTCAGATGGCGGTACGGTGATCCGGAAGAATGATAAGATCCTGAAGGTACATACACTTCCGGATGAGGTTTGGAAACGCATGCATCATATGGTGAAAGAAAAAATGCCGGAATGTGACTGCTTTATTGCCACACCGGAGTGCTGCTATGCGGAGAATGAGAATGGAAGGATGTTCCGGTGGCTGCGGGATTCCTATGGTTATGATATGAGAAAAGTGGATGATCTTTCTTCTCTTCAGGGAAAACAGGTGCTGAAATTCTCTGTCTATCACCCGGAACGGTGCGAGGAGCTTTGTGCCCCGTATTTTACACCGGCATGGAGGGATAAGGTAACACTGGCGGCTGCCGGAAAAGAATGGATGGACAGTACACCGCCGGAGGGCGAAAAAAGTACAGCTGTCGAATTTATCCAGAAACAGTTAGGAATTTCTCCGGAGGAAACCTGTACATTCGGAGATAACCTCAACGATATCGCCATGCTCCAGAAAGCGGGAATGAGCTATGCAGTAGCCAATGCCAGAGCGGAAGTGCAGACAGCAGCAAGGGAAGTGTGTCCGTCATACAGTGAAGATGGAGTCCTACAGATCCTGAAAGGGATTGTTTCTGAAAGCGGAAAATAATAAAGATACATAAAATATGTGCTTTCGATAAAGAAAAGTCACCGGCCAGGGGTTGACTTTTAAAAACAATTCTGTTAAATTGAAAAAAATTGAAAATTTCAATTCCATGAGGGAGTAGTTCGCACGTAAGTGTGATTTGTCAACAGACCCGGTTTTTTCTGAAAAACCTGGCAAATCTTAAAGAATGAGACTCATGTATGCTTTGTTATATTTTATTGCAGCAGGGCATACATGGGTCTTTTTTATGTAACAAAGAATGCCGGAAAGAATTTTTTCAGCAGGGCGGGCGACAATGAATCTCCGGGTTATGGGAAATAAAAAAAGAAAGTGAGAAGAAAAATGGAAAATCTGGTAAACAGTTCACCGCTGATCCTTGTGTTAGTTTTTCTTGTGATCGGCTTTGTGTTCCTGATGAAGGGTGCGGATTTCTTTGTAGAAGGAAGCTCCAGTATCGCAAAAAGGCTGAAGGTGCCGCCGATCATCATCGGTCTTACTATTGTGGCAATGGGAACATCATTGCCGGAAACTGCAGTCAGCGTTACAGCGTCACTGGTCAATAACAATGAGCTTGCGGTCAGCAATGTGGTAGGATCCAATATTTTTAACCTGATGGTGGTTGTTGGAGTCTGTTCCATCCTGACACCGATCCTGGTACAGAAGGAAACCATCCGGAGGGATATTCCGTTTTCCATGATCTGTGCGCTCCTTCTTCTGGGGCTGGGGATCCTGGCAGCAGGAGATACGATTGGAATGAGACTTGGTCATCTGGATGGAATGATCCTGCTGGGATTTTTTGCAGGCTATATTGTGGTAATGATCCAAAGTGCCATGAAGGCCAGGGCAGCAGGAAAAAATGTGGACATGGAAGGAATGGAAGAGCTGGAAGAAGAAATCGGCATCCTTTCCTGGCCGAAGAGCATCCTTTTTATTGTGGGAGGCGCACTTGCCATTGCCTTTGGCGGAGATCTTACTGTGGATGCTGCCAGCCGCATTGCCATTGATCTTGGAATGAGCCAGACACTGGTGGGACTGACCATTGTTTCCATCGGAACTTCCCTTCCGGAGCTGGTGACTTCCGTGGTTGCAGCCAGAAAGAACGAAGTGGATATGGCTGTGGGAAATGCGGTAGGCTCCAATATTTTTAATATTCTGATGGTTCTCGGAGTTGCATCTGCCATCAATCCGGTGGCACTGATCCGGGAAAATATTATTGATATTGTCATACTTATCGTGTTCTCGCTGATCGTGTGGATCTATGCGGCCACAAAGCAGAGGATCAGCCGGAAAGAGGGAATTTCCATGGTGTGTATGTACCTGATCTATGCGGGGTATATTATCTGGAGATAGCTGCTGTGGGCATGCAGCTGGTCCGACGTGGACAATAGTATCGTATAGGGTTTATATCAATGCAATTTATAAGAAAAGCTCCAACCGTATCAATATCGGGATACAGTTGGAGCTTTTCTGCAATTATGCTCATTTGCCCTCAGAAGAGAAAGCTTTTTTTGAAGATTCTTCTGAAGCGTTCTTCTGATGCGGGGTCATATCATCACTGTCCGTCATCAGATATTTCCGGACGGCAAAGAGAATGGCGATACCGATGATCCCGATCAGTGTCTGTACAGGATCGAGATGTTCCACGACCATCTGCCTTGCTGTTGCAAAAAGCAGGACCTCGACAACAGTCTGGGCGGAATGGCGGCAGAGCATTTTTACAAACTCCACACCGACTACAAGGGACAGTGCCTGTGACAGGAAACTGGTAAAAAAGCTGGTGTCCATATCCATGATGGAGGTACCGGCAGTTGTAAGGATCAGACGCAGTCCGGACAGTGCGATCACGATAATGATCACGATGGATAATGCGATCTCTGTGTAACGGGCTGTGTTGTAGATCAGTTCGTTAAAATGCTTGCGGATATTGTGGTTAACGGCGGTTCTGTCTTTCATGGGAAGTTATCCTTTCTTTTTCGCAGAAGCGGGATGATCGATAAAGCGGGTTGCAAAATAGCCGAATACGCAGGTGATGACCACCATACATGGCAAAAACAGCCAGAAGCGCTGCTGGCTCATGGTGTTGAACCATGGCGCATTGGCCTGTAGGATCATGATGATGGGCATATGCCACAGATAGATCCCGTACTGGTTCCGGGCTACGAAGTACAGCGGATGCAGAAACCTGAAATCCATTTCCGGCAGGAGGGAGAATCCCACAAGCAGTATACTGAACAGGATCGCCAGGATGGAATGTGCCGGATAACCGGAGGGAGCGGTGCCATAAAGCCCGTGACTGTGGTAATAAAAGATCCATACCAGGATCAGTGCGGTGCTTGCAATAGAAACCGGAAGTCCAAGCTTCAGCCGGTAATCCTGCATACGATCTCCGACCTGCTTCCAGAAAGCGGCAGCAGCCATTCCCAGCACGAAATTATCCAGCGCAGAGAATACCTGACGCTCGTATACAAAATATACAGAGTTATCCGAAATCCCGGAATTGTGGAGATAGCGGACAACGGCGAACCGGCAGATAACAGTGAAAACAATGGATACAATGGCAGATACAAGCCAGTTTTTCCGGACAGCCTTATAAAGGAACGGGGCGATCAGATAAAACTGAAAGATCACGCCCATCGTCCACAGCGCACCATTGATGGAACCATGAGTCACCGGGGAAAAGTTCTCCGTGAACGTATAGTACGCAAGGATATGCCGAAGTCCCTCATTGCTGAACATCTGCGTGGACATAAAGATCAGAAGGACCGTGATACATACATAATACTGGGGCATAATGCGGATGCAGCGCTTTTTCATAAAAGCCCGCCAGCCGGGGAGACAGCCTCGCGCCTCCGAAGAAGAAAGGGAAAGATAAATCCCATATCCGCTTAACAGGAAAAACAGTGTAACTCCTACTTCACCTCCAAGAGTCAGAAGTGTGTGGATGGCTGTATGCGACTGCCATGGCTGCCCGGACAGAACGTAGCAGTGATACAGCATAATGTAGAGGATCGCCCCCGCACGGAGCAGATCGATATTTTTGATACGCTTCATAAATAAATCCTTTCCTGAAAAAAATAAGTCTGCCCCATGACTGAAACGGGCAGACAGAGATAGGTTTAGTATAGCATGAACGTGGGAGATTGGAAAGCTGTCGGAGGGAACCGTAACGAAAAATTTACTATTGCAGAATGATGTCATTGCACTGATTGACGACGCCGGAGAGACTGTAGTAGAATACAAGTATAACAGCTGGGGAAAAATCTGTCAGAGATAAACTGGATCACTGCCGCTTCCGCAGGACTTGGAACCGCTATGGGATTTTTGGGAATTGGTGGTTCGACAACAGGTGCAGTTGTAAGTGGTGTTACTTCGTTTGTAAGTGATTATTATGAAAATAGAGATTTTACAAGTGCGGTTATAAATGGTGCGGTAAGTGCGGGAATATCATTATTTTGGAGTGCTGTAGATAATATAGGACCAAAGCAAAATCAAAAAGGATATTTGAAATATATGAGAAAAGATTACCATGACGCAAATCGAAGAATTTCAAATATGAACCTTTCATTCGCAGAGGCATTACCGCTACGAAGGGCAGTTAATGAAGAAAAAAATGAAAAAATGAGGCAATTAACAGTAACGCGAATAAATGCTTATTCTAGAGATTATTGGAGTAATAGGAAGGTTAATTCTAATATTGTAATACGAAAGTATGGGAGAGTTATTGGCGGGGGAGGTGAGTATACTCCAGGAAAAGGAATGCGGTATATGAAGTGTTATGAGTATTTAGGAAAGTTATATTGGCTTTACGTATAATTTTGGCATATAAAATATATGGGAAACGTATTGGTGGGAAAGGTATTCCCACCAATACAAAACGGTATGTATTTAATAATTAGGGGGGATTAGAATAGACCGAAGGAAAAGAAAAAAGATACCTGAAAAAATTTTGTTATTTTGTATTTTATTTTTGTCATATCGTTGGA
>ENA-OPWX01001454-OPWX01001454.1-human-gut-metagenome-genome-assembly--contig:-NODE-1454-length-16316-cov-6.063465_pt1 | contig 16316 bp, 7 predicted proteins | sample MGYA00241514_ERZ502020 | MGnify/ENA primary metagenome ERZ502020 (study PRJEB25962, sample SAMEA2042105) | human gut metagenome | biome: human gut; feature: human-associated habitat; material: faeces... | reverse complement strand
GCCACTTCCGCCCTGCTTTCCGGACGCAAGGACGTGGTGGTGGTATCTTCCGTATCGTGCATCTACGGTATGGGAAATCCGGCGGATTTCTATAACAACGTAATCGAAGTGCAGCAGGGAAAAACCTACAGCCGCAACGTATTCCTGCGCCGTCTTGTAGACAGCCTCTACGTCCGCAACGACATCGACCTGAACCGCGGCAACTTCCGTGTAAAGGGCGATACTGTAGACATCTACCTTGCATACGCCGACAACCTTCTGCGCATCGTTTTCTGGGGAGACGAGGTGGACAGCATCGAAGAGGTAGACCCCGTGAGCGGTGTTACAATCGCCCGTTTCGATGCTTACAAGATATACCCCGCCAACCTCTTCATGACTCCCAAAGAAGCCACCCTGCGCGCCATCCACGAGATAGAGGACGACTTGCACAAGCAGGTGCAGTGGTTCGAGAGCGAAGGCCGTCCTTTCGAGGCAAAGCGTCTGCAGGAGCGCGTTACCTACGACATGGAGATGCTGCGCGAACTGGGTCACTGCTCGGGCATAGAAAACTATTCGCGCTATTTCGACGGGCGTGCGGCGGGTACGCGACCCTACTGTCTGCTGGATTTCTTTCCCGATGATTTTCTTATCGTCATTGACGAAAGTCACGTCAGCGTTCCGCAGATACGCGCCATGTACGGCGGCGACCGTGCCCGGAAGACAAACCTGGTGGAATACGGTTTCCGGCTTCCCGCCGCAATGGACAACCGCCCGCTGAAGTTCGAGGAATTCGAGTCGATGGCAAAGCAGGTGATATACGTCAGCGCCACCCCTGCCGACTACGAGCTGATGCAATCCGAAGGCATCGTTGTGGAGCAGGTAATCCGTCCCACCGGTTTGCTGGACCCCATTATCGAAGTGCGTCCCAGCCACAACCAGATAGACGACCTGATGGAAGAAATCCAGTTGCGCATCGAACGCAACGAGCGCACCCTCGTCACCACGCTGACCAAGCGCATGGCGGAAGAGCTGACGGAGTATCTGCTCAACAACAGCGTAAAGTGCAACTACATACACAGCGACGTAGACACGCTGGAACGTGTAAAGATTATGAGCGACTTGCGCGAAGGCGAGTACGATGTACTTGTCGGCGTCAACCTTCTACGTGAGGGGCTGGACTTGCCGGAAGTGTCTCTTGTGGCTATTCTGGATGCCGACAAGGAGGGATTTCTCCGCTCCCACCGCTCGCTGACACAGACGGCGGGACGCGCCGCCCGTAACGTCAACGGTATGGTTATCATGTATGCCGACAAGATAACGGAAAGCATGCAGCTCACCATCGACGAAACCAACCGCCGCCGCGAGAAACAGTTGAAATATAACGAGGAGCACGGCATCACCCCTCAGCAAATCAGGAAAGCAAAGAACCTCAACGTATTTGCCGGCACGGAAGGATTTGCCGAAGGTGGAACCGGCAAGGAAAAATCCCCGGCAACCGCGCCCCGTCCCTATGTGGAACAAGAGAGCAGCACCACGGTTGCCGCAGACCCGATTGTCCGGTACATGAGCCGCGCCCAACTCGAAAAGAGCATCGAGCGCACCAGGAAACTGATGCAGGAAGCTGCCAAGAAACTCGACTTCATCGAAGCCGCACAATACCGCGACGAAGTACTGAAAATGGAAGAACTGCTGAAAGAAAAAACGGAATAGAAGCTAAAAAGCCAGCCTGTATCAAACTGTTTGACGCCGCATTTGTTACTCTTTGCATATAACCCACTTAACAAACAAGATTATGAATAAAAAAAGAGGAACGGTAGCGCTGACAGCCTTGGCTGCCCTGTTTTCAGTAGCCATACAGCAAGCGGACGCATGCACGCGCGCCACTTACATCGGACCGGAGAATCTGGTTATCACAGGCCGTACGATGGACTGGAAAGAGGACATCATGAGCAACATCTACGTGTTTCCGCGAGGAATACAACGGGCCGGCTACAATAAAGGCGAAACAGTGAAATGGACTTCAAAGTACGGCAGCGTCATTGCCACGGGCTATGATATAGGTACGTGCGATGGCATGAACGAGAAAGGACTGGTGGCCGGACTGCTGTTCCTGCCGGAGTCCGTATACGACCGCCCCGGAGACACCCGCCCCGTAATGGGCATCAGCATCTGGACGCAGTATGTGCTCGACAACTTCGCCACCGTGCGCGAAGCCGTGGACGAACTGAAGAAGGAGACTTTCCGCATCGACGCTCCCCGAATGCCCAACGGCTCGGCTTCCACCCTTCATCTGGCTATTACGGACGAAACGGGGAATACCGCTATCCTGGAATATCTGGACGGGAAACTAAGCATCCACGAAGGCAAGGAATACCGGGTGATGACCAACTCGCCCAGATACGAGTACCAATTGGCCGTCAACGACTATTGGAAGGAAGTCGGCGGATTGCAGATGCTGCCCGGAACCAACCGCTCCAGCGACCGTTTTGTACGCGCGTCATTCTACATTCATGCCATTCCGCAGACAGCAGACGCGGCGATTGCAGTCCCCGGCGTATTGAGTGTGATGCGTAACGTATCCGTACCGTTCGGAATCACTACGCCCGACAAGCCTCACATCTCCTCCACGCGCTGGCGCTCAGTAGCCAATCAGAAAGATAAGGTATATTACTTTGAATCCACCCTTACTCCCAACCTCTTCTGGCTCGATTTGAAGAAGATGGATTTCAGCCCCCAAGCCAAGGTCAAGAAACTCTCGCTGACCAACGGAGAAGTCTATGCGGGAGATGCCGTAAAGGATTTGAAAGACAGTCCTTCTTTCACGTTCCTGTTCCAGACGCCGGTTCCCTGAGATAGAGGGTGTTCAAAATACTTTTAGACACGGATTTCACGGAAAAAGAACAAAAAACAGCAAGCAAATTTTAGTTTTGGCATACCCTTTTGTTAAAGATACATACAAAGGATTGCACCGTACAAATAAAAAGGTGCAGTCCTTTGTACATATCCCTGCTTTTCATGTTGTTCTTAACCTTTCTCATTATTTTTATGTGTAGTAGGATTCTATCGTCAAAAACAGCCGGAAACCCAAAGTTAGGAGATGCTTGTTATCATATTCTTGATAAATTTTGTATTTTTGCATTATAAATCAAGAATCAATTTGAATAAATATGACTGGTATCAAGCAAAGAGATGAGTTGCAATCTACAATTTGGAAAATTGCCAATGAGGTACGTGGAGCTGTTGATGGTTGGGATTTTAAGCAATTTGTCCTGGGAACTCTTTTTTATCGGTTTATCAGTGAAAACTTTACCAGTTACATTGAAGGCGGCGATGACAGTATCCATTATGCCGATATGTCGGACGATGTTATCACCACTGAGATAAAAGACGATGCAATCAAAACAAAAGGCTATTTCATTTATCCCAGCCAACTCTTTGTAAACATAGCAAAGAGCGCCTATACAAATCCTAATCTGAATACAGATTTAGCTGCGATTTTCGATGCGATAGAAGGATCGGCCAATGGGTATCCGTCCGAGCATGATATTAAGGGACTGTTTGCAGACTTTGATACTACAAGCAATCGTTTGGGGAACACGGTAGAAGAAAAGAACAAGCGTTTGGCTGCTGTTATCAAAGGAGTGGAGAGTTTGGACTTCGGCAACTTCGAAGACAATGAGATTGATCTTTTCGGTGATGCCTATGAGTTCTTGATTTCTAATTATGCCGCCAATGCGGGTAAATCGGGAGGTGAGTTCTTTACACCTCAGAACGTATCAAAACTGATAGCGCAATTAGCCCTGTCGGGACAAACCTCTGTCAACAAAATCTACGACCCGGCATGCGGCTCAGGCTCATTATTGCTCCAAGCAAAAAAACAGTTTGACGCCCATCTTATTGAAGAAGGCTTCTTCGGTCAGGAAATAAACCATACTACCTACAACCTGGCACGGATGAACATGTTTTTGCATAATATCAATTACGACAAATTCGACATTGCTTTGGGCGACACATTGATAAAGCCCCACTATGGCGATGAAAAGCCTTTCGATGCTATTGTCTCCAATCCGCCCTATTCTGTCAATTGGGTAGGCAGCGATGACCCTACACTCATCAACGACGACCGTTTTGCCCCTGCCGGCGTACTGGCTCCCAAGTCCAAGGCCGACTTTGCTTTCGTGTTGCATGCCCTCAGCTACCTTTCCGCCAGAGGACGGGCTGCTATTGTCTGTTTTCCGGGTATCTTCTACCGTGGCGGGGCCGAACAAAAGATAAGAAAGTATCTTGTAGACAATAACTTTATAGAAACCGTCATCTCTCTCCCGCCCAATCTATTTTACGGAACGAGTATAGCCGTAAATATCCTTGTGCTCTCCAAACACAAAACAGATACAAAGACACAATTCATCGATGCCAGCGGAGAGGAATTCTTTAAAAAAGAGACTAACAACAATGTCCTGACCGATGAACACATAGCAAAAATTATAGACCTATTCAATAAAAAGGAACCTGTGAAATATGTTGCTGCATCGGTAGATAACAGTAAAATAGAAGAAAACGGTTACAACCTCTCTGTAAGTTCTTATGTGGAAGCAGAAGACAAACACGAAGTAATTGATATTGTTAAGCTGAATGCAGATATTGCCCGGACGGTGAAACGCGTTGATGCATTGCGTGCCGATATTGATGCCATTATAAGAGAAATAGAGGGGTAAGCCATGAATAGCGAAATAAACGAGACTATCGGACAATCTTCCTATAAGGAACTTGTTGAAGCCATTGGAAAGGCTTTGAGCGAAGGGCGCGACAAAGCTATCCAAACGGTAAATGCAACCTTGATAAAGACCAACTGGCAGATAGGGCACTATATTGTAGAGTACGAGCAGAAAGGAAAAGAACGTGCCGAATATGGGGCAGAGTTGTTGAACCGCCTATCGCATGACCTGACAGTTGCATACGGCAAAGGATTCAGCCGAAGCAACGTGTTTCAAATGAGGCAGTTCTATTTGGCGTTCCCAAAAATCCAAACACTGTCCGGACAATTGAGTTGGAGCCATTATCTGGAAATTCTAAAAGCAGGTAACGAACTTGAAATAAGCTTCTATACCAAGCAATGCGAAATCGAGAAATGGAGTGTGCGCGAGTTAAAGCGGCAAATGAAAAGCGGACTTTTTCAACGGTTGGCATTAAGCAGAAACAAAGAAGAAGTTCTGACATTGAGCAGACAAGGGCAAGAGATACAAAATCCGCAGGATATTGTGAAAGACCCTTTTGTACTAGAGTTTGTAGGCATCCCCGAAAAGCAAGTCTATTTGGAAGGCGAACTGGAAGATAGATTAATAGCCAATTTACAAGACTTTCTTTTGGAGCTTGGCAAAGGATTTGCCTTTATCGGGCGACAATATAAAATCAATATCGGTTCGCGACATTTTTATGTTGATTTGGTATTCTATCACCGTATTCTGAAATGTTTTGTACTCATAGACCTAAAGCGTGGCGAAATTGAGCACAACGATATCGGACAAATGAATCTGTATCTAAACTATTTCAAGAAAGAAGAAAATACGGAAGGTGATAATGAACCGATAGGAATTGTTCTTGGAGCATACAAAGACAAAGTGCTGATTGAATATGCTACACAAGGCATTTCAAACCAACTGTTTGTAAGTAGGTATCAACTCTATTTACCTGATAAGAAACAATTGCAAGAAGAATTGCGTAAACTGATGGACTATGAGTAATATAAAGAAATTATTGGAAGGTGTAGAGGTGGAGTGGAAGACACTGGGAGAAATTGCAGAAAACGTATCTTCCGGTGGTACTCCAAATACTGGGGTTGAAGCATTTTATGGGGGTAATATTCCATGGTTACGAACTCAAGAAGTTGGGAATGGAGATATTTGGAGTACTAGTATTAAGATTACAGAACTGGGATTAAAGAATTCTAGTGCAAAAATAATTCCTGCAAATTGTATAATAGTTGCAATGTATGGAGCAACTGTTGGTAAGGTAGGTGTTAACAAAATTCCATTATGTACTAATCAAGCGTGCGCTAATGTACAGATTAATGCAAAGATTGCTAATTATCGTTATGTCTATCATTTTCTACTAAGTCAATATAAATATATTAAGTCTCTTGGAGCTGGTTCTCAAACAAACATAAATTTAAAGATTGTCAAAAGCCTACTAATTCCTATTCCTTGTCCAAATAATCCTAAAAAATCTCTTGAAATTCAACAAGAGATTGTTCGTATTTTAGATAGTTTTTCAATGCTTACAGCGGAGCTGCAAGCGGAGCTGCAAGCGAGAAAATCCCAATATGAATATTATCTTAATCAACTACTCGCCTACCCTATGGAAGAGTCCGACCAGTCCTCGCTACGTTCGAACCGGTCAGCCACTTCCACTCAAAATAGCAACAATCCAACAAGACAACTATCCGTATCGAATCCCCACACTGGCAATTCTGTTTTACAGCCGCGGGGCAAGGTGGAATGGAAAACATTAGGAGAGATATTTAATATTAAAAATGGATATACTCCTTCTAAATCAAACCAAAAATACTGGGAAAATGGCACTATACCATGGTTTAGGATGGAGGATATTAGAGAAAATGGTAGGGTTTTAAACAAGTCAATTCAATATGTAAACTCATGTGCGATTAAAGGTGGCAAACTATTTCCTGCAAATTCAATCATCGTTGCAACTTCTGCCACGATTGGAGAACACGCATTAATTACTGTTCCATTTTTATCAAACCAAAGATTTACAAATCTCAGTCTTAAAAAAGAGTATACCAATAAATTTATAATCAAATTTCTCTTCTATTATGGTTTTGTTTTAGATGAATGGTGTAAAAACAACATTACAGTTGGTAACTTTGCGGGTGTAGATATGATTGGATTTAAAAAATTTCTTATCCCCATCCCCCCCCTCGAAGAGCAAGAACGTATAGTCTCTATTCTTGATAAGTTTGACACCCTCACAACCTCACTCACTGAAGGTCTTCCAAAAGAGATTGAATTACGTCAGAAGCAATACGAGTATTACCGTAATATGTTACTCTCATTTCCAAAGAATAATATAAAAGCTTAGTATGGGACAAACACTAACTGAAATAGCACAAACGCTCAAAGATGCGAATAAAAAAGTGCAGTTAATCTATGCTTTCAACGGTACAGGAAAAACGCGTCTGTCCAGAGAATTTAAAAGACTGATAGCACCCAAAAATACCGAAACAGAAGAGCTGGAAGACGCAAAAGCAAAAATACTTTACTACAATGCTTTTACGGAAGATTTGTTCTATTGGGACAATGACCTGAATGCCGACACCAACCGAAAACTAAAAATACAACCAAACAGTTTCACAGATTGGGTATTTCGTGATCAAGGGCAGGAAAACAATATAATAACCCATTTCCAGCATTATACCAGCGATAAGCTAATGCCTAAATTCAATGAAAGATTCAACGAAATAACGTTCTCTATTGCTGCGGGCAATGAGAATACGATTGATAATATAAAAATCTCAAAAGGTGAAGAGAGTTGCTTAATCTGGTGCGTATTTTATAGTTTGCTTGCACAAGTTGTTGAAGTTTTAAACATAGCAGAACCTGCAGATAGAGAAACGGATAAATTTAATGACTTAAAGTATATATTCATCGATGATCCGGTTAGCTCTTTAGATGAAAATCATCTAATTGAGCTGGCTGTTAATTTGGCAGATCTCATTAAGAAATCCAATGGGTTACAGTTTATCATTTCAACACATAATCCGTTGTTCTATAACGTGCTTCATAATGAGCTTAAAAACTTATTATATGACAATAATAGGAAAAAGGCCAGTTGCTACATGCTCAATAAGAAAGAAGACGGCACTTACGACATTCAAATGAAGAAAGGAGATTCAAACAAAAGTTTCTCATATCATCTCCATTTAATACAAACAATTCAAGATGCCATTGCTACAAATAGCATTCAGAAATACCACTTTATGCTTCTGCGCAACCTCTACGAAAAAACAGCCAACTTCTTAGGCTATCCACATTGGTCTGATTTGCTGCCTGATGACAAACAAACCTATTATAATAGAGTTATTCAGTTTACAAGCCATTCCACATTGTCAAATGAAGTAGTACCGGAACCTACGGAACCGGAAAAACAAACGGTAAAATTCTTATTAAATCATCTTATTGAAAATAAGTACTGGAAGGAGGAACAACAATGATGCAATATAATACCATAGCGGAATTACAAAATTACATAGTTCTTGATAACTATGTAAAAAGTTCAATAGCATGCGAACCACCAGCCGGTTATCAGACGGAAGCCGCTTTGGAGCGTGAACTCATAGATGATTTGAAGAATCAAGGCTACGAATATGTTCCGGAAATTACCTCGCCTGATGCTCTGTTAACCAACGTAAGGAAGCAACTGCAAACCCTGAATCAGGTTGTCTTTACAGATGCGGAATGGACACGATTCGTGGATGAATATCTGGATAAACCCAACGACAGCCTTGTAGAGAAAGCAAAAAAGGTGCACGAGAACCATATCTATGACTTCGTATTTGACGATGGGCATATTCAAAATATTTATTTGGTAGATAAGACGAATATCACCCGCAACAAAGTGCAAGTGATTAATCAATTTGAACAGACCGGGACGCAAGCCAACCGTTATGACGTTACGGTTTTGGTAAACGGCCTGCCTATGGTGCAGATAGAACTGAAAAAACGGGGAGTAGCCATTCGTGAGGCTTTCAACCAAGTACACCGCTATAGCAAAGAAAGTTTCAACAGCGAAAGTTCCCTATATAAGTACCTTCAGATTTTTGTTATCTCCAACGGCACGGACACCCGTTATTTTGCCAATACGGTGAAACGAAACAAAAACAGTTTTGACTTTACGATGAATTGGGCAAAGGCGGACAATACGTTGATTAAAGACCTGAAAGATTTCACTGCAACGTTTTTTCAGAAGAATACGTTACTGCAAATACTGCTCACCTACTCCGTATTTGATACCAGCGACACGTTGCTCATTATGCGCCCCTACCAGATAGCCGCCACAGAACGCATTCTGTGGAAGATTAAAAGTGCCTATCAAACGAAGCAATGGGGAACGGCGGAAGGCGGTGGATACATTTGGCACACCACCGGTTCGGGTAAAACACTGACCAGTTTCAAGGTTGCCCGCCTTGCCACCGGGCTTGATTTCATTGATAAAGTATTCTTCGTTGTAGACCGCAAGGATTTGGATTATCAAACGATGAAAGAGTACCAAAGTTTCTCACCCGACAGCGTCAACGGCTCGGAAAGTACAGCAGGCCTGAAGCGAAACATCGATAAAGATGATAACAAGATTATCGTCACTACCATTCAGAAGTTGAACAACCTCATGAAAAGCGAGAGTAATCTGCCTATTTATCAGAAGCAGGTTGTATTCATCTTCGATGAGTGCCACCGTTCCCAATTCGGTGAAGCACAGAAGAACTTGAGGAAGAACTTCAAGAAATACTACCAATTTGGATTTACCGGTACTCCAATCTTTCCGGAAAATGCTTTGGGCACGGAAACTACCGCCAGCGTATTCGGTCGTGAGTTGCATTCGTATGTCATCACGGATGCTATCAGAGATGAGAAAGTGTTGAAATTTAAAGTAGACTACAACGATGTACGTCCACAGTTTAAAGCTTTGGAAGCGGAGCGCGATGAGGTTAAGTTAAGTGCAGCGGAAAACAGACATCTCTTGCTTCATCCCGACCGTATCAAAGAAATATCTCAATACATCCTACAGAATTTCAAGATAAAGACTCACAGGAATCAAGGAAACAATAAGGGATTTAATGCAATGTTCGCAGTGAACAGCGTGGAGGCAGCCAAGCTGTATTATGAAGAATTAAACAATCTGCAGGAAGGTAATGAAAAGCCGCTGAAGATAGCCACCATATTTTCTTTTGCACCTAACGAAGAACAAAATGCAGTGGGCGACATTGCTGAAGAGAACTTTGAACCCTCAGCCATGAGCAGCAGCGCCAAAGAGTTTTTGGCAAAGGCGATCAGTGATTATAACACTATGTTCAAAACCAGCTTCGGAGTAGACAGTAAGGAATTCCAAAACTACTACCGCGACTTGGCAAAAAGGGTAAAAAACCAAGAAGTTGATTTGCTCATCGTTGTAGGTATGTTCCTCACCGGTTTTGATGCTCCCACTTTGAATACGCTGTTTGTTGATAAAAACTTGCGTTATCATGGTCTGATGCAGGCATTCTCACGTACAAACCGTATATATGATGCGACCAAGACTTTCGGCAATATCGTTACGTTCAGAGATTTGGAACAGGCTACAATAGACGCCATTACCACATTTGGCGATAAAAACACAAAGAACGTTGTGCTTGAAAAAAGCTATAATGAATATCTCAACGGATTCATAGACATTGCCACAGGCGAAGCGAAAAGAGGATATACGGAAGTAGTCAAAGATTTGACTGAAAGATTTCCCGACCCCAATGAAATAGTGACAGAAGCAGATAAAAAAGCTTTCGTAAAGCTATTCGGAGAGTATTTGCAGATAGAAAACATCCTGCAAAACTATGATGAATTTACGCATCTGAAAGCCCTGCAAAAAATAAACCGGGAGGACAGTACAGCCCTTGAAACATTCAAGAACACATACTTTCTGACTGATGAAGACATAGCAGCCATGCAGGACATCGATGTACTGAAAGAACGGACTGTACAGGATTATCGGTCAACATACAATGATATCCGGGATTGGTTCAGGCATGAAAGGGCAGGCAAAGCTCCCGAAAGCTCAAAAATAGATTGGGATGACGTAGTCTTTGAAATTGATTTACTCAAATCCCAGGAAATAAATCTTGACTATATTCTTGAATTAATTTTTGAGCACAACAAAAAGATGAAAGACAAGGTTGCATTGGTAGACGACGTACGCCGTGTGATTAGAGCAAGCATCGGGAATAGAGCCAAAGAAAGCCTGATAATTGATTTTATCAATGAAACAGACTTGGAACCGATTCAAGACAAAACCGGTGTCATAGCCGCTTTCTTCGCCTATGCCCAAGAGAAACAAAAAGAGGAAGCCAACACCCTGATAGCAGAAGAAAAACTGAATATAGAAGCTGCCAGACGATATATCCAAGCTTCCTTGAAACGAAAATATGCCAGCGAGAACGGCACCGACCTCAATGCTATTTTACCGAAGATGAGTCCACTTAATCCTCAATATCTGACGAAGAAACAAAGCGTATTCCAAAAGATTGTAGCTTTTATTGAGAAATTCAAGGATATTGGCGGACAAATATAAACATACCTACATGGAACTATTAGTATACAAAGCCTCAGCCGGTTCGGGCAAGACCTTCACACTGGCAGTGGAATACATCAAGCTTCTGATTCTCAATCCCCGCGCCTACCGGCAGATACTTGCCGTGACCTTTACCAACAAGGCTACGGCGGAAATGAAAGAGCGCATCCTGACGCAGCTCTACGGCATCTGGAAGGAAGACCCCGCATCGGATGCCTACCTGAAACGCATCAAAGAAGATTTGGCTAAGAAGCCGGAAACCGCCTCTCTTTCCGACAGGGAGTTGCGCCAACGCGCCGGAATGGCATTGCAGTATATGCTGCACGACTACAGCCGTTTCCGCGTGGAAACCATCGACTCCTTTTTTCAATCTGTGATGCGCAACCTTGCCCGCGAACTGGAACTCAGCCCCAACCTGAACATCGAGCTGAACAACGCCGAGGTGCTGAGCGACGCCGTAGACAGCATGATTGAAAAGCTCACCCCCTCTTCGCCCGTACTGGCCTGGCTGCTGGACTACATCAACGAGCGCATTGCCGATGACAAACGCTGGAATGTGTCCAACGAAGTAAAAAGCTTCGGACGGAACATTTTCGACGAAAGCTACATAGAACGCGGCGAAGGATTGCGGTTCAAGCTGCGCTCTCCCGAAACGATAAAGCTCTATCGCGACGTACTGCGTGAAATGGAGACCGATGCACTGGAGCAGATGAAAGGCTTCTACGACCAGTTTGAAGGCGAACTGGAAGGCCATGCCCTTGTGCCCGAAGACCTGAAAGGCGGTGCACGCGGCATAGGCAGCTATTTCCGCAAGCTGCGCGACGGACGGCTGGCGGATAAGGATGTTTTGAATGCCACCCTGCAAAACTGCCTGGCGGACGCCAAGAACTGGGCTACCAAGACATCTTCGCGCAAGGACGAGATTATCTGCCTTGCCGAAACCAGCCTGATACCCCTGCTTCAGGATGCGGAAAGGTTCCGCCCGCAGAAGAATCGCACGATAAACAGTTGCCGCCTCTCGCTGCAACACCTCAACAAACTGCAACTGCTCAATCACATCGACGAAGAAGTACGCACCCTGAACCGCGAGCACAACCGGTTTCTGCTGTCCGACACCAATGCGCTGCTGCACAAATTAGTGCACGAAGGCGACTCCTCTTTCGTATTCGAGAAGATAGGCGCCAACATCCGCAACGTAATGATAGACGAGTTCCAGGACACAAGCCGCATGCAATGGGACAACTTCCGCCTGCTGCTGCTCGAAGGGCTTTCGCAGGGAGCGGACAGCCTCATTGTGGGCGATGTGAAACAGTCCATATACCGCTGGCGGAATGGCGACTGGGGGATATTGAACAGCTTGGGAAGCGACCAGTCTAAAGTGCCACTCTGCGATGCTAAAGTGCCACTTTACGATGCTGAAGTGCCACTTTACGACGCTAAACCCCTACACTGCGAAAGCGGTGTCCAGCTCCCCTTCCCTTTCCCGGTGCGCGTGGAAACCTTGAAGACAAACCGTCGGAGCGAAACGAATGTCATCCACTTCAACAACCGCCTGTTTACCGCCGCAGTAGACTATCTGAACGCATTGCATCTGGAAGAGCTGAAGGAAGAGTGCATCCCCTTGAAACGCGCCTATGCCGATGTAGCCCAGGAGTCTCCCAAGACGGAAAACAAAGGCTATGTCAAAGTCTCCTTCCTGGAGCCCGATGAAGAACAGAACTACACGGAAAAGACCCTGTCGGCTATGGGCGAAGAAGTGCAAAGGCTGCTTTCGGAAGGCGTGAAGCTGAACGATATAACCATTCTTGTGCGCAAAAACAAGAACATACCGCCCATTGCGGATTACTTCGACAAAGAGCTGCACCTGCCCGTTGTATCGGACGAAGCGTTCCGCTTGGATGCCTCGCTTGCCATTTGCATGCTGATAGATGCCCTGCGCTACCTGTCCAATCCGGAAGAGAAGATAGCGAGAGCCTCGTTAATCACGAATTACAGTTTGCAGATTACCGGTAAGGGAGAAGCGGAAGCTCCCCTTGCAGCGCCTGCCGACTGGCACAAACTGCTGACCGCCGATGCAAGGACCGCGCTTCCCGCAGAGTTCGTCGCCCGTATGGACGAATTGCGCCTGATGCCTCTGTACGAACTGTTGGAAGAACTCTTCACATTGTTCGACATGGGGCGCATCGGAAAACAGGACGCCTATCTGTTCTCTTTCTTCGATGCGGTGACAGAGTACCTGCAAAACAACTCTTCCGACCTCGACGGTTTCATCCGCTACTGGGACGAGACGCTTTGCAACAAAACCATTCCCAGCGGAGAAATGGACGGCATACGCATCTTCTCCATCCACAAGTCCAAGGGACTGGAGTTCCATACCGTGCTCATCCCCTTCTGCGACTGGAAACTGGAGAACGAAACATACAACCAACTGGTGTGGTGCACCGCCCCCGAAGCGCCGTACAATGCCATAGACCTTGTACCTGTCAACTACTCGTCCACAATGGCGGAATCCGTTTACCGGCAAGATTACCTCAACGAGCGTCTGCAGTTGTGGGTGGATAACCTGAACCTGCTGTACGTGGCATTCACCCGTGCCGGAAAGAATCTTATCGTATGGAGCAGGAAAGACCAGAAAGGTACTATGTCCGAACTTCTCTCCGCCGCCCTGCCCCAAGTGGCCAAAGCGGAAGAAGGAGGTTGGGATGAAGAAGGGAGCATCTATGAAAGCGGAGCGGTATATCCGTCGGAAGAGGCGCTCCTTAACTGCGTTCGGAATGGAAAGAACAAGGATGCGGACACTCCGGAAGGGAAAAGCCGCACTGTGAACAAGCTTGCACAGAAGCCCGTCAAACTTCCGGTACATACGGAAAGCATGCGCCACGACATCGAATTCCGGCAGTCCAACCGTTCCGCCGACTTCATAGCCGGAGTGGACGAAGCCGAGTCCGGCCGGCGCTTCATCAACCGGGGGCGTCTGCTGCATACGCTGTTCTCCGCCATTGAAACGGAAGCGGACATCGACGATGCCGTCAACCGTCTGGTATTCGAAGGTATCATCGGCCGTGCCGAGACAGAGGAAGAGATACGGGAACTCACCCGCAAGGCATTTGCGCAACCGCAAATCAAGGACTGGTATTCGGGAACCTGGCAGTTGTTCAACGAATGCGACATCATCTGGCAGGAGAACGGAGAACTCCGCAACCGCCGCCCCGACCGCGTAATGATGCGCGACGGTGCAATCGTGGTCGTAGACTTCAAGTTCGGCAAGCCCAACAAGAAATATAACAAACAGGTACAAGGGTATATGGAATTACTTGTCCGCATGGGATATGACGCCAATGCCATCAGCGGGTATCTGTGGTATGTAGAAGAAGAAATAATAGAGAAAGTATGAAAACATTCCTTCAATCAGTAGCCCAAGACCTATACTCCAAGATAGGGAACGACCTGTCGCGCACGGCAATCGTATTCCCCAACAAGCGTGCCAGCCTGTTCTTCAACGAATATCTGGCGGCTCAGAGCGACCGCCCGTTGTGGTCTCCCGCATATGTCAACATCAGCGAACTGTTCCGCAGCCTTTCGCCTCTGAAACCCGGCGACCCTATCCGGCTGGTGTGCGAACTGTACAAAGTGTTCCGCGAAGAAACGCACAGCGAAGAGCCTCTGGATGATTTCTATTTCTGGGGCGAGCTGCTTATCAGCGACTTCGACGATGCCGACAAGAACCTGGTAGATGCCGACAAGCTGTTCAGCAACCTGCAGGATTTGAAGAACATCATGGACGACTACGACTTCCTCGACCAGGAGCAGGAAGAAGCCATACAACAGTTTTTCCAGAACTTCTCCATCGACAAACGCACGCAGCTCAAAGAGAAGTTCATCTCCCTTTGGGACAAGCTGGGAGACATCTACCGGCACTACCGGAAGAACCTCTCCGAACTGGGCATCGCATACGAAGGCATGATGTACCGCCATGTAATAGAGGAGCTTGATACGGACCGGCTGCGCTACGACCGCTACGTATTCGTGGGCTTCAACGTGCTGAACAAGGTAGAGACCCGCTTCTTCCAACGCCTGCAGGATGCGGGCAAAGCCATGTTCTACTGGGATTATGACGTGTTCTACACCCGCCTGCCCCACGAACAGCAACCGCCCTACGTGCACGAAGCGGGCGAATTTATCCTGCGCAACCTGAAGCTGTTTCCCAACCAACTGCCCGAAACTGCCTTCGATGTCCTGCGGCATCCCAAGAAAATACGTTTCATATCCGCTCCTACGGAGAATGCGCAGGCCCGCTACCTGCCCCAATGGGTGCGCACGGTCGTGAAAAGCGCTACCGAGGCAAGCAAGGAGAAGGAAAACGCCATTGTGCTATGCAACGAGGCACTGTTGCTGCCCGTGCTGCACTCCATCCCGCCGGAAGTGGAGAATGTAAATATAACCATGGGATTTCCATTGGCGCAGACCCGTATACAGCTATATCAACGCCCTTATGGAACTGCAAACCGCCGGCTACCGCAAGGACACGGGACGCTATACCTACGAAGCCACACTTGCCGTACTGAAGCATCCCTACACCCGGCAACTGTCCGCCACGGCCGAAGACCTGGAGAAGCAGCTCATTGAGGGGACCAACGGCGGCGCCAGGCTGGAAAAGGGAGACGAGATCTGGTACGGTATATTAAATAAGGAAGTAATTTTGTTTGAAGAATAAGATTTGATTGCATTTTACCGCTTATGATGCTATAATCGAGAGTCGGTAAATCAGTTTTGAGTCAGGAAAGAGGAGTTTTATGAAGATCAAACGCGAGGATATCAGAAACATAGCGATCATTGCCCATGTAGACCACGGCAAGACCACTCTGGTGGATCAGCTTCTGCGCCAGAGCGGCGTGTTCCGCGCCAACCAGGAAGTGGTGGAGCGCGTCATGGACTCCAATGACATTGAGAGAGAGCGCGGTATCACGATCCTTTCTAAGAATACCGCAGTATTTTATAAAGGTGTA
>ENA-OPWX01001431-OPWX01001431.1-human-gut-metagenome-genome-assembly--contig:-NODE-1431-length-16603-cov-2.425731_pt1 | contig 16603 bp, 9 predicted proteins | sample MGYA00241514_ERZ502020 | MGnify/ENA primary metagenome ERZ502020 (study PRJEB25962, sample SAMEA2042105) | human gut metagenome | biome: human gut; feature: human-associated habitat; material: faeces... | reverse complement strand
CCCGGCTCCACGCCGCTGTTTACTGCCTCGATCAGGTCTGTATAAGATGGATGTAACATAAAAGGTCTCCTTTCGCATTCTGCGTTCTTTAACAGCCGCCTTTTCCTCCGGCAGCTGCTCCCTGCTTCTATATATTACCGGCTGAGGCCCGGATCCGCCATGGATCAGAGGCTTTCCGCCAGTTCATGCAGCTCTGTTTTTATCCGGTCCATCAGCGTTCTGCTGTTTCCGGCCTTTAAGTGCTGGGACTGGATCAGATGGTGGAGCTCCTCCACGCACTGGTCCACGGTGTCGTTCACCAGGATGTAATCATAGGACTCCATTTCCTCGGATTCCTCCAGAGCCCGTTTTAAACGGCTGGCGATCACTTCCTCCGTCTCTGTTCCGCGGCTCACCAGCCTCCGCTTCAGCTCTGCGGCTGTGGGCGGCACCACGAAGATCAGGATGGCGTCCGGGTACTGCCTTTTCACATTCAGCGCACCCTGGATCTCGATCTCAAGGATCACATCCTTGCCTTCTGCCATTTTCTGTTCTACATATTCCTTTGGTGTGCCGTAGTAGTTATTCACATACTGGGCATACTCGATCAGCTTCCGCTCATCACGCATTTTTTCAAACTGCTCTTTTGTAACGAAAAAGTATTCTTTTCCGTCTGTTTCTCCCTCTCTTGGAGCTCTGGTGGTTGCAGATATGGATAATGCGTAATTATCATACCGCTTTAACAGTTCTTTCATCAAAGTTCCTTTGCCTGCACCGGAGAAACCGGACACAACGACTAAAATTCCCTGATGGTTCATAAAAGGCCTCCTGGTATTATTCAATATTCTGGATCTGTTCTCTTACTTTTTCAATTTCTGTCTTTAAGGCAATGGCTTTGTCTGAAATTGCAAGGTCACTGGACTTGGAAAGAATGGTATTTGCTTCCCGGTTCATCTCCTGGGCAATGAAATCCAGTTTGCGACCTACACTTTCACCAGATAAAAGTTCCTGTCTTGTATTTTCAATATGGCTTCTTAAACGAACCGTTTCTTCATCTACACAGATCTTATCTGCATAGATCACAACCTCTGCAGCGATCCTGCCCTCATCAATGGCGGTACCGTTTAACAGTTCTTTGACCTTATCTTCTAATTTCTGTCTGTATTCCTTTAAGATAACAGGAGAACGTTCCTCAATAAAGTCTACAAGTCCTGTCATATAATCCAGCTTGCCAAGAAGATCTTCTTTTAAATGAGCACCTTCCACCTCTCTGGATGCAACAAATTTCTTTGCTGCCTCTTCCAAAGCTGCAGAAAGGATCTCCCACAAATGCTCTTCATCATCCGGAACCTGTTCCATGGTAAGGACTTCCGGACATCTGGAAAGGGTGGAAACCTGGATATCGTTGCGGATCCCGAATTCCTCTTCCATTTTTTTGAAATAATCCATATATTCCCCAGCCAAGGCTTTATTATACTTCAGGCAGAGATTTCCTTCTGTATAATCCTCGTAATTGATAAAAAGATCTACCTTTCCTCTCTGGATATATTTCTTTAAAAGAGTACGGATCGCAGCCTCAAAATAGTTAAATTTCTTTGGCATCTTGATACTCAGATCTAAGTATCTGTGGTTTACTGCTTTCATTTCTACAGAAATCTTGTATTCATCCGTAGCATTCTCGCATCTTCCGAAACCGGTCATGCTTTTTAACATATGGAATGCCTCACTTTCATTTTCCTATGTTTTCTATATAATTCCTATATAATCTTTCATATTATAATTCATCCGTAAATGCAAGTCAACTGAAAATGCAGTAGCGGAAACGGAGCCTGTCAAAAATTCCCATTTTTTTCCTGCTGTCACGAAGCTTTAACAGGAACTGGTGTACAAGTCTGATCTCATATTCTTCCAACGGCTCTCCGCCATAGAAATATTTTTCCATCAGATCATTTACCCTCAGATACAGCCCATCCGGTATTTCCGGCAAAGTTTCCCTGATCTTTTCCTGGATCTGTTCACTTTTAAATCCCGGCTGCATGTCGATCCCCAGGATCAGCAGATGCTTATAGATCATAAGAAGGAGAAATTCCACACTGGGAAGGCTGCCATTGTCACTGATTTTCCGGATCCTGTATTCATAATACATTCTCCGCAGTTCTAATACCGCAAAAATAAATTCCAAAACAAACAGGATCAGCAGGATCATACCCCAGCCTATATCTGCTTTCTTTAATTCTGTCTGCTTTTGATTTTCCAGGAACGGTTCACTTCCAGGAAAATGCTTTTTCAGATTTTCTGCTTCTTCTCCCTCGGAGTCCAAAGCAGCTACTTTGCGCACCTGCCCCGGAGACTGTGCCATATTAAGGAGGGCATATGTATCGTAATAAAATCCCGGTGTCACATCTACCGGTACCCATCCCATACCATCCATATATACTTCCGCCCAGGCATGACCGTCAGAAGAAGAAAGGCCGATCCAGTCTCCGTGAGAATTTTCCGCCTGTTTGCCGGTAAGAAGATATCCTTCTGCATATCTGGCCGGAATGTGAAAACTTCTCAGTGCAAGTACGGCAGCAGAAGTATAATATGCGGAATTTCCTTCCCGCTCCCCCTGTAAAAATTCTTTTAAAAGATCGTCTCCCGCAGTATCTTCCTCAGAAAGATATTTATTATAATACGTATTTTCCTCAAGAACAGTACGGATCTGCTGTACAGCCGCATACACACTTAAAGATGCTTCTTCCTCTTCTTTATGAAACAGCTCTTTGATCAGACCAGACAACTGTGGATCTGCTGTAAGATAATTCACATACACAAAATCACGGTATACTGCCTCCGACTCCAGATACTGCTTCTGTTCATCTGTAACAGGAGCCTCTGTCCAGGTATCTAACCGCTGCAGTTCCCCCGGCATATCCGAAGACAGCTCGCTGATCTCATAACGTTTTGCGCCAAAGAAAGCAAGGGAACGGCTTCCCTCATCTCTTTCATTGGTAGAATTGGCAACTGCCTGGGAAGAATAAGGCTCATAGATATATTTTCTCATGGCACCTGTATTTACTACCTGGATGTGGTTGACCCACGGTGCATCCTCCGGCAAGGGATCCGTGCCGCTTCTTCCAGCTTCTTCATAGGCAATATACTGATGTTCCGGCTGAAAACCTCTTCCGTTCAGCCATTTTAAAAATCCCCATCTGTTTCCGCCATAAGCTGCTTTAGCCAGAGGTTTCCAGCTATCATTCTCATAAACAGAACCAGTAAAACCCTTTAAATATAAAGGTTTGATCTGTTCTGTCTTTACTCTGAGCCTTGGCTCGTCCCCCTGTTCTAAAGAAGCTGCCTGCGCCAGACTGCCGGAAGGCATATTATCCTCTCCATATCGCAGCTGTTCTGTCATCTGTGCTACGTCCTTTTTCACTTTCAGTACTGTCTGTGAGGTTTTTCCTCCTGATATCCAGAGCATGCAAAAAAGGATCAGTCCTGTTACGATCGTCCAGCCAGTACGGCGTCCGAAAGAGCCAGCATGAAAGGCAAACAGCCATACACCTGTAATGGAAGTGAGCATAAGAACGGCTCCAAAAAGGGAAGAACGTCCTAAGACGATCTCCGGAACAAACAGAACGAGGGCGATCAGGCTGATCCGGGTACATGCCTTTACACTGACCAGATACCATAAAAGAGCCGCCAGTATTAAAAGAAAGACCAGACTGTATAAAAACAGATTCTGCTCTGTTGCCTGTACATTTTCAAACAGACGCACTCCATCTTCATATTTTTCATTCCAGCTGTAAATACAGATATTTAAAAAGCTTAAAAATCCGTTTAATATCTGTACCGGTCTTATAAAGGTCAGTACTGCCGCACCGGCGGCAGGAATAAAAAATGCCCATTTCTTATCTTTGGAAGACAAGAGTCCATATACAGCAGTCAGACATAAAACAATTTCTGCTATCCCAAAAGCCGCAGCCTCAAAAACAAGGTCGATCGCCGCAATCTTAAACCAGGATAAAATGCTTCCTGCCACCAGTATCATGCACAATGGCAGCGCGTTTAAAATATCCCTGTTCTTATTATTTTTCCCTGATGATATTTCCTGTATCACACCCGCCATAGTTTATGTTTTGTCTTCCTTTCTACACAATGATATTCTGCGTGTCTGTGGTTAATTTTTCTAATGGGATCTCTGTTAATACGCACATACCTCTTTCTGTAGTACGTACCTCTCCCTCTTCATCTAAAATACACACAGCTGTTACACTTACATCTTTTGCCAGTTCATAAACCTCATCCGGACAGGTTCCTGCAGTAAAATACAGGATCCTGCGGTAATTACTGTGAGATTTTTCCGCAATAAGGTTCTTTAAGCCCATCCCCCGCTCTTTCTGAAGGGAAAGGTTCATCCAGGTATCCATGGTATTATCATATTCCTGCTGTCCTGTGATCTGGTTCAGATATATTTTATTTCCGGCCCACATGCCCAGATAATGAGGGACCTTATGTTCCATCAGTTTTTCACTGACTGCGGCTGCAGCGCTGACTGCTCCTGATAAAACATCCGGTTCATATGTGACCTCTCCAGAAGTAAGACCTGCGTCAAACATCACCAGAATATCATAACTGGACGTATCACTTGGTTCTCTTACCAGAACGGTGTCAAACTTTTCTGAAAGTTTCCAATGGATCGTTCGGATACTGTCTCCCGGCTGATATTCACGCAGCTCAAAAACTTCCGTTGCATCATAACCTTTTTTACTCAGCGTCTGCTGTCCTTCATTCTGGCGTCCTTTCTGATTTCCGGATGCCACAGGACGCATGGATATTTTCTCCGGATAAACCGTCAGATGCTGTACCTGATGAAATTCTGTCTTTATACAGTTTAAGCCAAAAATATCATAGCAGCGCACATTACTAAGGCTGAGGATCGCGCCTCCGCACATCTTCGGTTCCCAAGGGATCGATATACCAAAAGAACGTTTATTGACGTCAAGGGCTAACGGGATATTCCTGCTGACCTGGAACATTTTATTATCATAAGAAAGATCTGCCTGGATCCTGGCTGCTGCCAGACACCGCCATCTGCTTTTCACAGAGATATCGATCTCTATTGTCTGTCCGAGACGGCAGGCAGAGCGGGTATGCATTTCCAGCTCCATTCCATTCGTCTCAAGACGTAAAAAGAAACGTAAGACCACAGGCAATAAAATTTCTATTTTAAATACACCGGCTGTAAAATAAGAACCGCTTAAGAAAAACAGAACAGCTGTTGCCACTACTGCTGTACCGAAGCCGATCCTGATCCTTGTCATGCATTCCACCTCTTAGGGTCTTTCAAAGGTTTTGTTTCTTTTAATATATCCTGAAGGATCTCTTTTTCTGAAATTCCCTCTAAACGGGCCTGGGGCTTAAGGATCAGTCTGTGGGCGCATACATCCGTAAATACTTCCTGTACATCCTCCGGGATCACATAGCTGCGGTCTTTTAAGATTGCCCATGCCTTTGCCATCTTAGTCAGTGCCCAGACACCACGTGGGCTGATTCCCAGTTCTACTAAAGGATGTTCTCTGGTTGCCTCACAAAGGCGGATCAGATAATAAAGGATATCATCACTGATCTTAAGAGCAGAAAGATAGTTCTGGATCTCCAGAATGTTTTCTGCCTGTGCAGCTACCTGGATCTCTTCCAGAGGGTTGGAATATCTTCTGGCCTTTAAGATCTTGATCTGATCCTCTGCTGAAGGATATCCAATGGAAAGACGGACCATAAAACGGTCTAACTGGGAACTTGGAAGTGCCTGGGTTCCTGTTGTACCTAAAGGGTTCTGGGTAGCAATACAGATAAATGGAGTAGGTAAAGGTCTTGTTACACCATCTACTGTTACCCTCCGCTCTTCCATGGCTTCCAGAAGAGCGGACTGTGTTTTAGGAGAAGTACGGTTGATCTCATCTGCCAGCAGCAGATTGCACATAGCAGCGCCCTCATGATACTCAAACTGTTCATTCTGGCGGTTGTACATGGTAAAACCTGTAATATCCGATGGCAGGGTATCTGTTGTAAACTGTATTCTCTTGTAATCCAGTCCCAGTACTCTTGAAAAAGCAAGGGCAAGGGTGGTCTTTCCTACTCCGGGGCTGTCCTCAAGAAGAATATGTCCTCCTGCGTAAATCGTGGCAAGAACACGCCGTATGATGTCGTCTTTTCCCATAAAGGCTTTTTTCACTTCCTGAATGACGTGTTCAGACTGTTCCAGTATCATAGCAAATGCTTCTCCTCTCTCTTTTGCGGTTTTTCCGTTCTATAGTGGTTTTTATAAACTTTCTTCTGTATCTGAGTTTTCTTCTGTATCTAAAGTTTCTTCTGAAGACGCATCTTTTTCTTCTATGTCTTCTTTATCCTCTTCCATCGATCCACCTGATTCATTTTCTGTCTGATCCGTATCCTCCGATGGATCCGGGTTTTCCGGTTCCTGTGGCTGATCCGGCTCTTCTGGTGCATCCGGATTGGTTGGTGTCTCCGGTATTTCTGGTGTTTCCGGCGCATCTGGATCGGTTGGTGTCTCCGGTTTTTCCGGTGTTTCCGGATCCTGTGGATCTTCTGATGGCTCATCCGGATCCTGTGTGGTTCCATTTCCCTGATCCGGGTCCTGAGGAACTTCCGGATCTACCGGAACATCGGCAGGAACTTCCGGTATTTTATCCAGAACAACTGCCTGTTCCTCTTTTTCATTCTTTTCTTCCTCGATCCGGTCTCTCCAGGCATCTACATACTCATTGATATCCGGTTTTTCCAGACGGTCCGGATGATCCGGTACCTCTTTACCAAGGAGAGTATAAATTCTTTCCTCACCAGTGAATTTTATATTCTCAATCGTATACGGAGTACAATCATTTACGTACTCCAGGAATTCCGGCAGGTAGTTCCAGTCTTCATCTACAGGGAAGTCACCTGCTGCATCCATCCACTCACTTACAGCCGCATTTAAAACAGTATAGTAAATATTGCTTTCGATCTCATCATCGCTTTCATATCCCTGAATACTGTATTTCCATACATCCACATAGGCATCTTCATTTTCAGCCGCAGCACCTTCTAACTGAACCAGTCCCTCTGTTTCCACGCCAAAGCTGTAGAAAGTTCCACGTCCCGGATAAGTAAGCAGCGGTACATTCTCACCTGTAAAGGTAATAGACTGCATATCTGTATCTTCAAAAGCGCTGTAACCTACAGAACGAAGATCTTCCGGGAATTCAATTTCTGTAAGGCCTGTCCTTGCAAAGGCATACGGGTCAACACTAAGTCCCGGATCTGCATCTCCCAGATCGCTGGCAGGATTGGAAAATTTAACCTCTGTCAGATCCACACAGCCAATAAAAGCATCTGAACCGATCTGGAACAGATCATCAGAAAATTCAACCGTACCTGTAAGACCGGAATTTTTAAAGGCTGCACTCTGTATAGCACGGATATGTTCCGCTACTTCTGCAGGCAGTGTAAACTCTCCCTGGCAATCCTGTAAAGCGCCTCTGATCACATAGGTAATAACTCGTCCCTCCGGCGCCTGGATCTCTCCTGAGAAATCAGTGGTACCGTTAAGCAGATAGGTATCATCTCCATCCAGACCAAATACCAATGGTCTCGTTTCCTCTGTATCTCCTAATACAATGGCATCGCCACATCCTATTGCATATCTGGCAGCCGTTTCATCTAAAAGGCAGGCTGAGGTAACATAGGTCAGTGTATCCCTTGCCATCAACGGATCTTCCAGATCCAGATAGCCTGTATTAAAGGCCATATAGCGAAGTCCCACAAAGGCATCCTGTCCAATATAAATATAATCAGGTGCGTAACTTATTACACCTTCCAGTTTCTCACACTGGGAGAACGCATTTCTTCCTACTTTTGTAACAGTTTCCGGAAGTTCTGCCAGGATCAGGTCAATGCAGCCCTTAAAGGCACTGTTTCCGATCTCTGTCAGTTCTACGCCATCCGGCAGATCCAGTTCATCTAAAGAAGTAATATCTTCCGGAGCCTGGATCAGGACTGCAGAACCGGCAACATCCAGATAGATCATGCCAGCTTCCGTTTCTACCAGTTCACATTTTCCAACCTGAATCAGATTTTCAGCAGTCTCCTCACCTAAGATCTCTCCCCAGGCCTCTACATAGGCATCACGGTTGTCTTCTGATACATAGATGACCAGATTTTTTGTATCCAGATCACCAAAGGTATCTGCTGAGATCTCAGGAGGCACATCGCTCTGGAAATAGATCTCTGTCAATCCTTCTCCGTTCAAACTTTCTGACTCCAGAACCTCTACACCTTCTGAAATGACCAGGCGTTCCACATTCGGACATTTATCAGCAGCATAGGACTTAATACGTCTTACTGTATCCGGAACGATCCATAATCCGCTGTTATCACTGGAAATACGGTTTAAAACCGTACCACCGGAAGAAAGCACTGCTCCATTTACATAGGTATAATCTGTCTCCTCCGAAGAAGGGATCAGGCTGTTTCCACCCAGACTGTTTCTCCATGTAAGAAGATAATCTGCATAATACTCTGCAGGTACCACCAGCTGTGTACCGGATATCCTTCCCAGATTGATATCCGGAGGTGTTGGTGATGCGAAATTTATCTTTGTCAGGGAATTCCATTCTGGAATGACCACTCTCGTAACATCTTCCGGAATATCGATCTCTTCTAATCCTACCGGAATACCTAACAGTTCTGTTTTTGCCTTGTTATAAAGGAAACCGTCCACGGAACAGAAGTACGGGTTTCCCTCTGCCACCTCATAACCTTGTGTAACCATTATAAAATCATCCAGCAAAGTTGTAACAGACTCCGGGATATAGATCTTTCCTGTAACATATCCATTGAAGTTGACCTGCTGGATCCCCTGGGGGATCTCTACTTCATCCAGAAATTCACTGCACATATGCAGAAACTGCCTGTAAACATAATTACCACGCTCATCAAAATCCCAGGTCAGATAACCACCGAAATATTCCGGAATATCCACCCGGTCCATTGGATAGATCTCATATCTTCCCGGAGCCTCCGGTTTGTAATAATCTGTAAATACTTCCTGCTCTCCATTGACATACCATCCCGGAACCACCTGAAGAAGAGAGTCATACAGACCCATTCCCCAGATATTTTGCTGGGCTGTATACAACTCTTTCAGCTCCTTTAACAGGCAAATCTCTTCATCTTCTCCCAGATATACGCTGTCTAAGGTACGTCTGTTTCCAGCCTCATCTTCCGGTCCCATTACAACCATCTTGCAATATTTTACAGAAAATTCATGTTCGATCTCTGTCCACGGGCTGTTGGCATTGGGTCTAAAATAAAAGGTAACAGTAAAATCCCCCTCTGCTATCTTGGGATGATCTCCAATCTTAAAATTATCGTTATACTCTCTCAGACGATAAGTTCCCGTAGGTGTGTCTACATATGCATAAACAGAACACAGCAGTTTCCAGTCTGTAAGTACAGCGCCCCGGTAAAGTTCACCTACAGAATCTGAGGAACTTATAATAGAAAGTACTGCATTTTCAGCCTCATCCCCTTCAGGCAGTCCTTCACTTGGAAAATCCGGAAGCGTAATTTCTTCTCCACCAGGTAAAGAAGGGTCGCTTGGCAGGGTAGGCTGCTTGGAGTCATCCGGGTAATCCGGGTCTACAGTCGGCGTATCATCTCCATTATCCGGCTGATCCGGTGTTGGGGTTGGTGTAGGAGTCGGATCCGGCGTTGGAGTTGGCGCAGGTACGTCATTTCCACCGGGTGTTATGGTATTATCCTGATTTCCATTGGAACCGGAGCCACCACCGCCGCCAGTTGAACCGCCGCCGCTGATCGTAGTATCACCGCTGTCGCTGCCTGAACCATTGGAAGAAGCAGGGGTATCCTTATTTCCTGTATCTTCTGTAGTCAGACCAGAATGTCCTGCCGGAAGGTTGACCTTTTCCTGGGCATCCGGCGCCAGGACTACACTCTGTCCTTCGGGAGCCCAGTTTGTACCGCCTGTGCCTCCTGCATAATCAAAGGAAGGATCTGAGAAAATGTTTCTGGCACTTTCCGGATCTGCTTCCATCTGGTTATTGGCCAGTTCATAGGCAGCTTCGTTTTTCTTTTCCTGACCATAGGGATCCTTTGCCTCCGGGTCATGCTCCAGTTTTTTATTGTCATTTTCTCCCGGGTCATTTCCATTTTGCTGTATATTTTCTTTCTCCGGGAACATGATCTGGTTACCCTGCAATTCCCTGTTTTTTACAAACAGTTCCGGCTTAAACAGGTTACCCCTCTGATAATCTTCCCATAAAACATGAAAGCCGCCTGCAACAAGGACCAGGGATACAGCACCTGCTGCCATCCCTTTTACACCTGCTTTTTTTATAAGACTGCCCATATTTTTCTTTTGCTTTTTCAATATTTTCTCCGTCCTTTTAATATCTTGCCGATCTGCACACGCATCTCTTCAAAATCAATCGGTTTCGTAAAGTGACCATTCATACCGCTCATAGCAGAAAGTCTCTGATCTTCTACAAAGGCATCTGCAGAAAGAGCAAAGATAGGTATCTCTCCAGCATCTTTTCGATCCATACTCCGGATCTGTTTTGCCGCATCACGGCCGTTCATCACCGGCATCTGGATATCCATAAGGATAAAGTTATAAGTTCCCGGTGCAGAAGCTGCATATTTTTCCACAGCATCTTTACCGTTTACAGCTACATCGACTTTAGCACCCTCATTTTCCAGAATGCTGACTGCGATCTCCGCGTTGATCTCATTATCTTCTGCCATAAGGATGTGGCATCCGTTAAAGGTGAAGTCTGTTCCTGTCTCGTCTTCCTGTTCTGTTTCTATCTCAGAAACTTCTGCGATCGGAAGTGTCAGATATACGCTGAAATCAGAGCCTTTGCCAAGCATACTGTCAATGACGATCTCACCGCCCATCAGATGGACCAGACGGTCTGTAATAGACATACCAAGACCGGATCCACCGTACTGTTTGGTGATATCCTGGCTTTCCTGTTCAAAAGGCTTGAAAATACGGCTGATAAATTTAGCATCCATACCTTTTCCTGTATCATGAACACGGAACATCAGGCTTACTTTGCCATTTTCTTTCTGAAGCTGGCGGAATGTAACACGGATCTCTCCTTTTTCTGTAAACTTCTGGGCATTGGATAAAAAGTTTACCAGGATCTGGGAAATACGCAATTCATCGCCAACTATGTATTTTACATCTACATCTTTCATTTCCACATAGAATGCCACGCCTTTGGCTTCTACGTTTTTCTGGAACATGTTACGCAGCTTTTCTGCCAGCGCCGCAAGTTCAAATGGCTTGCTCTCCAGCTCGATCTTTCCTGCCTCAATACGGGACATATCCAGAATATCATTGATAACAGAAAGCAGATACTTGGAAAGCTGCTCTGCCTTTATAATATAATTTTCAGCACTATGGCCTCTTAACTGACCATGTGCCAGTGTCAGCATACCAATAATACCATTCATAGGCGTACGGATCTCATGGGACATACTGGAAAGGAATTCTGTCTTTGACTGGCTTACGCTTTCCGCGATCTTTAACTGTTCTTTTGCAGCTTCCAGTTCTTTCTTATCTTCTGTTATATCACGGAACTGGAATGTATCATATAAACCGTCCTTACTGCGGGTAATCTCCAGTCTGTACCAGCTTTTCATTCTCTCCAGATAAAAATCCGAAGTAAAGGGCTGTTTTCCATCCCAGGAACGATACTTTTTCCACAGCTTCCAGTCTTTTCCCGAACCTACTTTATCCAAAAATATACCTATATCTGTTTTTATGTCATCACCGGTAACGTCAAGCTGCTGTTCAAAGCTTTCTGTTATGTATACAGGATACAGATCTTTACAGCGAAGTATCATTACCGGATCTCCGTTTCCCGGTACACCAAAGGATCCAGAACCGCCTTTAAACACCCCTGCGGCTTCATTCTGTTTTTTGATCTTTAACTGAAAAAAACCGATGAGTAAACACACACCGGCAAACAATTCTACGATCAACAGCAAAAACAGGCCTCTGTGTTCTCCCAACCACACCAGCTGCCCTGTCACATGCTGTATAAAATTATTCATAGGAAATTCCTCCAATACGCATTAATGAAAGCATTTACAGAACTTTTACATTTTATTATAGGTTATTTTTTTCCAGTGTACAGCAGTTTTTCCATATTGTTGTAATACTTTTCTAATGAAAGAAAATGTGGTATCCTTATAAGAGCAGTCTGTTTCATACAGTATTGCCTATTTTTGATCGACAGGAGTGAATATACATGGCATTTGACGGTATTACCATAGCAAACTTAAGATGGGAATTTGCCCATACCATAGAAGGCGGGAAGATCGCAAAGATCGCCCAGCCGGAAAAGGATGAGTTGCTTATTACTATAAAAAACAACAGAGAAAACTACCGGCTGCAGATCTCTGCAAGCGCAAGTCTTCCTCTTATTTATCTTACTGCAAATAATAAGACCAGCCCTCTCACTGCGCCTAATTTCTGTATGCTTTTAAGAAAGCATATTGGCAGCGCCCGCATTGTTTCTGTAAAGCAGCCGGGTCTGGAACGTATTTTAGAGTTTGAGCTGGAACATTTAGATGAGCTGGGGGATCTGTGCAAAAAGCGCCTGATCGTAGAGATCATGGGAAAACACAGTAATATTATTTTCTGTAAGGAAGATGGAACCATCATTGACAGTATCAAGCATGTATCTGCCAGCATGAGTTCTGTGCGTGAAGTGCTTCCGGGACGGGAATATTTTATTCCGCAGACCATTGCAAAGGAAAATCCTCTGACCGTTACAGAAACTGTGTTCCGCAGCTGTATTTTATCCTCTCCTACTTCTGTGCAGAAAGCATTATACGGTCACCTTACCGGCATCAGCCCTATTGTTGCGGAGGAACTTTGCCATCTGGCTTCCATCGACTCCGACCGAAGCGCCGGCGAACTGACAGACCCGGAACTGACTCATCTGTATCATACATTCCAGCTGATGATGGAGGATGTCAAAGAAGGACGTTTCAGCCCTGCCGTTGTATATGACGGGGATACACCTGTAGAATATGCTTCTGTTCCCCTGACCTGCTATGAAGGAAAGGGATACCGCAGGGAAACGTTTGAGTCTATAAGTACTCTCCTGGAAAATTATTACGCCTCCAGAGATACCATTACCCGTATCCGTCAGAAATCTTCTGACCTGCGCCGTATTGTTCAGACTGCCTTAGAGCGCAGCTGCAAAAAATACGACCTGCAGTTAAAGCAGTTAAAAGATACCGAAAAGCGTGAAAAATACAGGATCTACGGAGAACTGTTAAACACCTATGGTTACGAGTTAAAGGGTGGGGAAAAATCTTTTAAATGTATTAATTATTATGATAATGAAGAGATCACGATCCCATTAGACCCGCAGCTGACAGCCCGTGAGAATGCCCAGAAGCATTTTGACAAGTATAATAAATTAAAACGCACTTATGAAGCCTTAAGCCAGCTGACCATGGAAACCAAAGCCGAAGTTGACCATCTGGAGTCTGTAAGTTCTGCCCTTGATATTGCCTTAGAGGAAAATGATCTGGTGCAGATCAAGGAAGAATTAATGGAATTTGGTTATGTGAAGAAACGCCGTGCCAACGAAAAGCGGCCAAAGATCACAAGCAAGCCTTTCCATTATATTTCTTCTGACGGATATGATATTTTCGTAGGAAAGAACAACTATCAGAACGAAGAGCTTACTTTCAAAGTGGCAAGCGGCAACGACTGGTGGTTCCACGCAAAAGGTATTCCAGGCTCCCATGCGATCGTAAAGAGCAACGGGCAGGCAGATCTGCCAGACCGGGTCTTTGAAGAAGCTGGTGCTTTAGCAGCTTATTATTCCAAAGGCCGTGAAAATGATAAGGTTGAGATCGACTACATCCAGAAGAAGAACATTAAGAAAGTGGCAGGAGCTGCACCGGGATTTGTAATCTATCATACTAACTACTCCCTGGTAGCTTCACCGAGATGTGACTTAAAAGAAGTAAAATAGCTAAGCATGCCCCGTCAGATGGCGGGGCATAAATCAAAACTTTATACAAAAATAAAACAGCCGGTCCATCAGGCAAACCTGACGACCGGCCGATTTATTTTACTTCAAGTGAACCAATTCCGTGCGAGAATTAGTTGTACTTACGCTTACGAGCAGCTTCAGACTTTTTCTTACGTCTTACGCTTGGCTTCTCGTAATGCTCTCTCTTACGAATTTCCTGCTGAATGCCAGCCTTTGCACAGTTTCTTTTGAATCTGCGTAAAGCACTGTCTAAGCTCTCGTTATCTTTAACAATTACGTTTGACATCGCTCACACCTAACCTCCCTCCAGTTGTGTAATTGTGCATAATACAACTGTTTGGGTATTTTTAGCACTGCTATGATTATAGCATAAAAATCCCATACGTCAAGAAAAAAATTATATTTTTTTCTTATTTTTATTTCCACAGTAAACTTTCGGGCAAAATGGATTATTTTGTCTGCTCTTCTACTGTTTCAACCGCTTTCTTAAGGGCCTCGTCTACTCCTGCCGGATTCTTTCCGCCTGCCTGAGCCATGTTGGGACGGCCTCCGCCGCCTCCGCCTACCAGACCGGCAATGGCCTTGATCAGATTGCCTGCGTGAACGCCCTTCTTCTGAGCAGCCTCCGTTGCGGCAGCCATCAGATTTACCTTTCCATCCATTACAGATGCGATTACAACTACACCCTCGCCCAGCTTATCCTTTAACTGGTCGCCCAGGTTTCTCAGGCCGTTCATATCTACATCCGCTACTCTGGAAGCCAGAACCTTTACGCCGTTTACTTCTTTTACCTGGCTCATTACATCGCCCAGGGAGTCATTTGCCAGCTTGCTCTTTAATTTTTCATTTTCAGAGCTCAGAGCCTTAATTTCCTCTAAAAGAGCCTCAATCCGGGAGGTTAAGGATGCAGGAGTGGTCTTGGCTGCCTTTGCCGCCTCATGAAGCTCCTCTTCCACCTCTGCATAGTGCTTCATCAGTCCGTCGGAGGTAAGAGCCTCAATACGTCTTACGCCTGCTGCAATGCCTGCTTCAGAAAGGATCTTAAAGGAAGCAATGGCGCTGGTATTTGCCACATGGGTACCACCGCAAAGCTCTGTGGAGAAATCTCCCATCTTTACCACGCGGACCTTCTCGCCGTATTTTTCACCGAAGAGGGCCATAGCGCCTGTCTTCTTTGCCTCATCCAGGGTCATAACCTGTGTTTCAACCGGAAGGGAAGCGCTAATCTCTGCATTTACCATATCTTCCACCTTTTTGATCTCCTCAGGAGTCATGGCGGAGAAATGGGTAAAGTCAAAGCGGAGACGGTCCCTGGTCACTAAAGAACCAGCCTGCTCCACATGATCCCCGAGAACGGTCCGGAGCGCCTTATGGAGTAAGTGGGTGGCACTGTGGTTTCTGGCCGTTAAGGCGCGGTTTTCCTCATCCACCTTTAAGGTCACGGTATCGCCGGTCTTGAACATTCCCTTTGTCATTACTCCCACGTGGCCTACCTTGCCGCCCTGGAGATGGATCGTGTCCTCCACGGTAAATTCGCCGTTTTCCGATACGATCACGCCGGTATCGGCCTGCTGGCCTCCCATAGTGCCGTAAAACGGGGTCTCCTCCACCAGGATGGTTCCCCTCTGGCCGTCCGTAAGGGCTTCCACGATCTCGTCCTCTGTGGTCAGCACTGTAATGGCTGAATCATGGACCAGACGGTCATATCCCACGAATTTTGTGGTGACTGCCGGGTCGATGGACTGGTAAACGGTCACGTCTGCGCCCATATAGTTGGTGGTCTTTCTGGCCTTTCTGGCCTTTTCCTTCTGCTCCTTCATGCAGGCGGCAAAGCCCTCTTCATCCACCTGGAAGGACCTTTCCTCCAGGATCTCCTTTGTAAGATCCAGCGGGAAGCCGTAGGTATCATAAAGCTTGAAGGCGTCTGCGCCGGAAAGGGTATCCGAGCCGCTCTTTCTCATCTCCTCTTCCATATCGGAAAGGATGGCAAGGCCCTGGTCGATGGTCTTATTGAACTTGTCCTCTTCCTCTGTAAGGACCTTAAAGATCATCACCTTCTTTTCCTCCAGCTCCGGATATCCGTCTTTGGATAATGCGATCACTGTATCGGAGAGGTTGGCTAAGAACTTTCCTTCGATCCCCAGCTTTCTCCCATGGCGGGCAGCCCGGCGTAAAAGCCGGCGGAGCACATAGCCGCGGCCTTCGTTGGAGGGCATGATGCCGTCGGAGATCATAAAGGTACAGGATTTGATATGGTCGGTCACGATCCGCAGGGAAACGTCTGTTTCATAGTCCTTCTGGTATTCTTTTCCGGCCAGCTGGCATACCCGGTCTAAAAGCGCTTTGTTGGTGTCGATGGTGAACAGAGAATCCACATCCTGGACCACAACGGCCAGACGCTCTAAGCCCATGCCGGTGTCGATAACCTTGGCGGGAAGTCCTTCCAGGCTGCCGTCCGCCTTGCGGTTGAACTGCATGAACACGAGGTTCCAGATTTCAATCACCTGCGGGTGGTCTTTGTTCACCAGCTGGCT
>ENA-OPWX01001407-OPWX01001407.1-human-gut-metagenome-genome-assembly--contig:-NODE-1407-length-16771-cov-3.454834_pt1 | contig 16771 bp, 10 predicted proteins | sample MGYA00241514_ERZ502020 | MGnify/ENA primary metagenome ERZ502020 (study PRJEB25962, sample SAMEA2042105) | human gut metagenome | biome: human gut; feature: human-associated habitat; material: faeces... | reverse complement strand
AGTATGTACCCCATGTGCTTCGGTATTATTCCGGCGGGGGATTGTTTGCCGGACTTTTTGGAAATGGGCAGCTCGTGACCATTGCAAAAAGCCAGTTGGGGAACGAAGGCGGCCAGAAGTTCTGGTCGTGGTATGGATTTGACAGCCGGGAAGAATGGTGTGCCTGTTTCGTGTCCTGGTGTGCAGACCAGGCAGGACTCATTCAAAGCGGCGCTGTACCCAAGTTCTCCCTTTGTACAGATGGAAAGAATTGGTTTCAGAACCAAGGAAGATGGCAGGGGGCTGGAAGTATGCCAAGTCCCGGTGCGATCATTTTTTTTGATTGGGATCACGATGGAACGTGCGACCATGTAGGAATCGTGGAACGCTGTGACGGAACAACCGTCTATACCATAGAAGGAAACTCAGGGGATGCGGTAAGAGAGAGAAACTATGCGATCAATTCCGATTCCATTATGGGATATGGAATGGTAGTTTATTAGAAACAGGAAAATGAATGATAGATGGAATTGTAGAGTTTGAATAACAATGCTATAATAGGAAAGGAAGGCAAGGTTATCCTGTGCAGAGATTCTTGCATGTATCGCAAATGATGAAATTGATACTTCTATTGGAAACCAGTCGGAGCTTCAGAAGGAGAAGGCACGCGATAATCTCGGTTTCTTTTTGTGGTTTTGTGACGGACATAGAAAGGCTTTGGAGGCGATTTCTACATTATATTTGAATAAGGATATAATATTTGATAAACGAAAATAAAACGGTTTGAAAGAGAGGAGAAAACAATGAAGAAATTAGGAAACGGTTGATTATAAATCAGCCGTTTTTTATATAATTATGTGTTTTGTCCAAATATGAAAAAATTGTCTATAAAGAAAATAAGTAGTTGACGAAATATTACACGATGTAATAGAATGAAATTACAAGACGTAACAGAATGAGGTGATATGAGATGGATGAAAATATGAGTATTTCTAATGCAGAGATGAAGGTAATGAATCATATCTGGAAAACAGGAGCAATGATTACAGTGCCGGAAATGCTGGCAATTTTAAACGAAGAAGGCGAAGAATGGACATACCCTACCGTAGCAACATTCCTGAGACGTTTGGAAGCGAAGGGTATCTTGGGAGTAACCAAAAAGGGGAACAAGCTTTGTTATTTTCCGCTGGTAAGCAAAGAACAATATGAAACAAAGGAAGCAGAAGGTTTTGTAGAAAGCAAATTCGGCGGCTCCTTAAAAAATTTTCTGGTTGCTTTCCGAGGTAGTGACAAAATCAGTAAGAAGGATATGAATGATTTGAAGGCGTGGTTAGATGAATTTGATAATTGAGCGAGCGTTTATTGTTGCATTATTGTTATCTATCAGCGGATTTGTATTCTGTGCGATTTTTTTACCATTTGAAAAGATTGCATATAAGTGGACTTCGGCAAGGACAATGGTCTATGTAAATACAATAGCTCTATTCTCATTTGTAACACCGCTGTATTTTGTTGTATCGCTAAGGGATGGCAGTGAAAAGGCTTTTATTCAGTCAGATTTATTGATACATCAAGATATAAGCGGATATGATGGCTTTATATATAATGTGCGAGAGCAAATACACATGGAATATCTCGGAACCATTTGGTTGATCGGGGTTATTGGTTTTTTCGTTTATTATGTATGGAAATATGCCAGCCTGTTGTATGCCGTTAAAAAGTCTATGTTCTATGTGCAGGATGATTTATGGCATGAAACATTCTGTAAGATTAAAGACAGTAATCAGGTATCAAACGTAAGCCTGATTGGGTGCTGCAATATATCTACACCATGTACAATCGGTATAAGGAAAAGATACATTGTGATTCCTGCTTATATGATAGCTTTCTTTGATGAAGAAGAAATTGGTTTTATCTTAGAGCATGAGTTTTATCATGTGAAGCATCGGGATTTATTGCGGAAGTTATTGGTGTTGTTCTTAAATTGCCTGAATTGGTTCAACCCATTATATTACCTTTTAATGAAAAATCTTTCAGAATGGACAGAAGCTGCTTGCGATGAAGATGTAACAAAAAAATATACGAAGGGGCAAAAACGAAAATATTGCGAGCTGATTATAAAGGTGCTGGAGCTGGAACAGGCCAGAAGCAAAGGAACATTTTTCAGCATTGGCTTTGTAGGATTGGAGATAAAGAATTATAAGTGGAGGATGATAAAAATTATGAAAAAGTGCAGTATGAACAGCAGACTGGGGAAGGTTACAGTGGCAACGATTGCGATGGTGGCAATGTTTTGTGGCAATGCATCGGCAAAGGAATTGGATGTTCCTGTAAATATGCTGTTTTCTAAGAATGTTGAATTTGTAAAAGCGGGCGAATTGGAAGAAGTAGCTGCTGATGATATTCAGATGGAAGGAGAATTTGAAAGTCACACACATATAAATAAAGACAGTCTGGTGGAATTTGAACTGTGCAATACAGATGATATTACATACGAAATTATTTATCAGGGGGAAGTGGCTGATGTGCCGGAACAGGTGCAGGCGCAGGTTGAACCCAGACATGCCCATAAACTTGTGGACATTACTTTAAAGGAACATAAGAAAAAAAGTAATGGTTCTTGTGTTACAACATACTATGAAGGGCAGAAATGCAGCACTTGTGGAACTGTTTGGAAAGGTGATGTAATCAATACTGTTACTATGGCAAAATGTACACATTAAGGTAAATAGCATTTATTAAATATGAGTGCTTTTTATAAATTACATAAATGAGAGGAGGCGGTGCTATGAATGGTAAGAAAAAATCGGTAATGGAGGTGATAAAAAAATCCTGAATGAAAAGGCAGAATCGTGCGGCTAACACAAAATCTGTTTCAATCAGGATTGATAGATATAGTATACAATAAATTCCTATTGTTTTCTATAAATTTATTCTATACGAGGGAGGAAAATATATGAAAGAAAAAATTATGGCTATAGCATTATCTATGGTAATGTTGTTGGGTGGAACATCAACTGCGTTTGCAAGTGGGTCTAATGATAAAGTAGTAAGCGAAGATTTGGCAATGGCAATTGCATATGATTTTCTGCTTTCAAGAGAAGAAAATGAAGATATAATTGAAAAATTGCCAAATGACTATAATTTGATTTTAAGTAAGACAATATATGAGACCGAAGGTGTTCCTTCTGCATACAAATTTGATATTGAAGATGAGAAGGATACTTATCATGGATATATTGTTATTGGTGCGCAAGAAGAATATGCACCTGTCATTGAATACAGCTTTTCTGATGAAAAAGGTTTTTTAGATTCTGCTGAAGCAAATGAAGAAATTTACTATGTCGGCGGGTATGATTATTTTGCGGTTAATGAAGGTACTGGTACAGTAAAAAATTTAAATACTCAAGAAGAAGTACAAAGCGTAAGTATCGATACGTATAACAATAGTACAGACACTTCTGATTATTCTGATATGTGGAAGGCAATATATAAAGCCTATGAAAAGAAGGCAGTAGTGCCCGTGTTTATTAAAGATCCTTCTCCAATGGAAGATGGCTATAAGTCTTTAAATATTAGAAATATTGTTGATTCTACGTTTGCACCATATAAAACAATGAATGATTTCGTTGGAAACATTGGGGATTGTGGACCGGTTGCAGCAACCAATCTTATGATCATGGCAAAGCATTCTTTCGGTGAGGATGTTTTATTAGATGGAACAATCAAGAATGTATACGATGAATTATTTAAAACAACGGGATGTGATCCCAAGAATGGAACATACCCTAATTTTCTGTCTTCTGGTATTAATCAGTATCTTACAAGTATTAATAAAAAATATACAGGTGCAACAAGAGAATTTCAGTTTGTGAGTGATGTAGGAGTAAATGGTATGATGAGTAATGTAAAAAATCAGATTTGCCAAATTATTCAGTTGGATAAAGGCAGCTTGTATGGTGCACATTATGTATACACATTTGGGTATGAAGAATACGTTCATACAAATAAAACAAATGTTTATTTTATGATTGCAGATGGATGGAATTCTGGCGTGAGATATATTCTGTATGACAAAGATAAGATGCTTACGTTAGTAACTGTTAAGTTTTAAATTATAAAGAAATAAAAATGTAGAAATTTTTTCTGACAATTTCCTTATTTTTATTTTATAGTGAAGGAGCGACGTTGAGAAGTGAAAAAAATCTTATATTTCTTATGTATAGTATTATTTTCTACAACGGTATATGCTGCATCGGATACAAGCAATGCAACATTGAATAATGCTCAGGTGCGTTTTAATAATGGCGAGATACAGACAATCCAGTGCTATAACATTAATGGATACAACTTTGTTAGGATAAGAGACATTATGAACCATTTAGATATGGCAGTATATGCAATCCAGAATGATAATAAAGGTGTGGTGGTAGATCCTTATGATATACCCACGTCCAACGAGCCGCTGAAAGAATTAACCCAACAGACCGCTAAAGTCAAAGTGGAAAAAGGCAGACTCATTTATGATGATTCTAGCAGTGAAGCCGAGTATTTTCTTTTGAACGGAAGATATTATTTTAAGCTAGCTGATATAGAAAAAGCAACAAATAAAGCATGGGGTTCTATTATTGTAAGCCATCAGGTTGTTGGAATGGCAATAAATAATGGTTATGTATTTGAAAAATTCCCAAGGATCGATATAACATGGAATGATTCTGAAAAAATTATTAATGTCAATATAATTCAAGAAGATATTCAAAAGATCGGTAGTAATTTTTTGAAAAAAACAACCGAGAGAGATGGTTATGAAGGTGAGAGTTATAATTTTGATGCGGATTTCATCTGTATTCAGCAAGGATCGGATTATATATATATAACGAATGAAGCTGATATCAATTTGGTGCTCGATGAATTGTCTGATTTATTAAACCAAGGGGAGATTGTTGAATCCCCAGGAAAGAATGTATTAAGACCAACAGCAAATTTTATGTATCGAATAGTTTGGGTTACAAACGAAGAAATCAAGGATTTTGCTATTTATAAAGATGACAGAGTATATCAACATATGTCTGATACTGAAGGAAACGATATAGCTGTATCAAAGACAGAATTAGATGTTTTTTTGAAAATTGTAGATAAGTTATTTGAAAATGCCGGAGATACATACCACCAAGATAGTTATGACACATGAGAGGTATTCCTCGTAGTAGCTTTTAAGGAGCAACAGCTTAAGGGGTGCTAAGCACAATTTTTTGTGACAGTTTCCTTTAGACTTTGAAAATAATATTTTCAAAGTTACTTTTCATAAAATTTTTCATCCAGCAGCTCCGGGGCAAAGTGCTCTGGGGCTGTATTCCTTTGTATAAAAAAATGGGAGGGCCTATGCTCACCCATTCGATTTTTAGAATTTTTTGCTATACAAGTGTTGCATTAATATGGGAACGAAGATGGAAGGAAGGGAAAAGTGGCTGAAGCTGATTAAGAACGTCCGACAAGGGGACAGAATCGTTTTTGATTCTGTCAGCCGTATGTCGAGGGATGCGGAAGAAGGATTCACAGCCTATGAAGAATTATATCATAGGGGAATTGATTTGGTATTTCTCAAAGAGCCGCATATCAATACCAGTGTCTACAAGAAGGCAATGGAGTCCGGCATTGAAATGACAGGTACTACTGTAGATTATATTCTGGAAGGTGTAAACAAGTATATGCTGGCTCTTGCGAAGGAGCAGATAAAAATATGTTTTGAGCAGGCAGAGAAGGAAGTTAAGGATTTGCGGAGAAGAACCATTGAGGGAATCGAAACGGCTCGTTTGAATGGTAAGCAGATAGGACGAGCTGCCGGCACAAAAATTGAATACGAAAGTACAAAGCAGAAAAAACGGGAAATATATAAGTATTCCTCGTCCTTTAACGGTATGCTGAAGGATAAGGAGGTTATAAAACTGTTTGGAATTAGTAGAAATTCCTATTACAAATATAAGAGAGAGATAAAAGAAGAAATAGGGTGGAGAAAGTGTGTGGGGAAAGAACCAATAAAACTATCATAATTCTTATAATTTTTAAGGTGTAAACAGAAAAAATGTTTTAAATTATATAGTTTTTTGTTATAATAAATAAGAAAGGTGATGATAACATGATTTTTAGACCGGATTATATCGAAGCAATAAAACCATTTATAAATCAACCTCTGGTAAAAATTCTTGCAGGTATCCGACGCTGTGGAAAATCTACTATTTTTGAAATGCTAAAAGAAGAATTACTTAGCCGGAATGTACCGGAATCATGTATTATAATGAAGAGATATACAGAAATGGATATTCCTGAGAATATTACAGCGAAGCAGATGTATGATGAACTTATTGCAGAAATTGCAGGAAAAGAGAAATGTTATATACTTCTGGATGAGATTCAAGAGATTAAAGGTTGGGAGAAAGCAGTTAATAGCTTGCTTGAAGGTACAAATGCGGATGTTTATGTAACCGGCTCTAATTCCAAACTTATGTCCAGTGAGATTTCTACTTATTTAACAGGGCGGTATGTTTTGATTCCTGTATTTACATTATCTTTTCGGGAGTATTTAGATTTCAAAGCGAACAGTACATTGTCCAGACGAGAGCTACTTGAAGAGTATATTTGTTCTGGTGGATTTCCGATAATTGCAATCGGAGATTATGAAACGCAGCCGGCATATCAAATTGTCAATGGCATTTATCATACGGTTGTTTCTCGTGATATAGTGAAGCGACACCGCATCAATAAACAGGATTTGTTTGATCGTGTGGTGAAGTATGTCATAGAAAATATAGGGAAAACATTTTCTGCGAATTCTATTTCTAATTTTCTTAAAAATGAGCATAGAAAAATATCTGTAGAGAGTATTTATAATTATCTGAGATGGTTGGAGCAGGCATTTATCATTTATCCTTGCGCAAGGTATGACCTGCAAGGGAAGAATATTTTGAAAACACAGGAGAAGTATTATCTGGCTGACTTTTCTCTTAAATATGCTCTCATGGGGTATAATCGCAAAATGCTGGACGGAGTAATAGAAAATATAGTTTTTCTTGAATTAAAACGGCGGGGATACGATGTATTTATCGGAAAGAACGATACCAAGGAAATAGATTTTGTGGCAATCCGACGAGATGAGAAGATATATGTGCAGGTGTGTGTGCAGCTTCCGGAAAAGTCTGATCGTGAAGTGGGAAATCTAATGGAAATTAAAGACCACTATCCTAAGTATGTTGTTACTTTAAATGATTTGGATGTGGGAATTGAAAATGGTATTAAAATTGTCCATTTGTCAGATTTTCTTCTTTCATCACAGTGGTAAAATGGTAGAGTAGACGGAGTCAAAAAAGAAGAATACGGATAACGTGATGAGGAAAATATTGAAATAAGTGTAATTGACTTTTATGCCCTGAAACATTGTAATTGAGGGCATGAAAGTCAATTTTAATTTTGAAAGAAGGTAATTGGATGAATGTGTTGTAGACAATCACCCTCAATATGCAGTCAAATTTTCAAAAATGGGATATAGAAAGGACGGTAATATTACCAATATTCCATTATATCTAGTCGGAAAGACCAAGGAGCTTTTAGAGGGTGAGAGAGATTTGGAGTGAATATAGAAATGGTTTTGTGACAGATATAAAAGAAAAATTATAGCTTAGTAAGAAAACGGTTGATTATAAATTAACCGTTTTCTTGTGCCTTTATAGGAAATTCCGATTTTTTTATAAAATTTTCTGAGAAAAAACCGTTTGATTTACAGAAGGGGGATTCTGTCAGTCAGCAGAGGAAAGCATAACCGAGGCATAGAATACTCCTTCCCTCCATTCAAAACGAGCATCCCCATTATAGCGTTCCGCAGTCATTCGTACAGATTCCGTCCCAATCCCAAAGCCATCGTGCTTGGAGGAAATGAGCCGTTTTTCATCGGAGAGTGGCGGTTGGTCGCTGGTGTTATCCATCGTCAGATAAAGGGTTCCCCGCTGGCGAATGTGCAGACGGATGAAGCGTGGTGTTTTGGAGGCGGCGCAGGCCTCAAGGGCATTTTCCAGAAGGTTTCCCAAAAGCGAACAGAACTCCGGCTCCGGAATAATCGTCTGCTCCTCCATTTGAACCACAGCCTCCAAATCGGTTTTTTGGAGGAGGGCCTGCTCTGCATAGTGGTGCAGAATGGCATCCACAGCATAATTTTTGCAAAATTGATGAATTGTATCGGGTGGGAGACTTTCTCCGTATGCTTTCACATAGGCCGCCACTTTGGAGATATCGCCGCTTTCCACACAGCCCTGCAATGCCTTGAAATGCTGATGCAAATCATGTCTGGCACGGCGGGTGTCGGCAATACTCTTTTGCAGAGTGCGATACTGGGCAGTTTGCATTTGCAGCAGTTTGTTTTCCTGCGAAAGACGGATATTTTTGGCAATTCCCCTTGCCATCCAGTAAAACAGGGCATAATAAAGCAGCATCAGCCCAAGAAGTGCAAGAATTAAAATCGGATAGAAGTGCATCACACGGTTGGTATAAAGCGTGGAATATTTCCTGGGGCGAAGGGTGGTATTCAGACACCAGAACACCAACGGCAATATCCAGAATATATACCAGGTTTCCGGTGTTTCTACCTCATCCAACAGCCAACGGGCAGCGTGTGTGGCAGGGTAGCATAAAATTCCCAGCAGCAGCCAGCACAGTAGGACATAAAGAATGGTACTGTTTAGGGAAAGCACAACTGCACCACTCCGCCGAAACAGAAGGGCATCTATCAGAATTGCCAGATTATACATGCAGGAAAATACACCGCAAACCGCCAGAAATACGTTGACGGTTTTCCACCGAGATAGCGGAACTGCTTTGCAATAAAACAGCAGAAGCAATACCTGCGTTAAAAGCATACAGAGCTTTGTGCTATAACGAAACCGCCAGCAGAGCCAGCCCATCCCTACACACCACAAAATCAGAGTGGGAATGCCCCACAGCAAGAGGAGCCTTCCCTTGCCGTTCAGATGGTTTTTCATCGGCAGAAAGCACAGAATGATAGCGGGGAGAGAGACGGAAAGCTCCAGCATCGGGTGGAGCATATCATAGAGTTCCATTTGTGAAGCCTCCTCTCATGCGGGCATAGGCAAAGGAAAGATATTTTTCCCGCACCTCCTTATATTTTAATCGGCTGACAGGAACAGATGTCCCATCTGACAGAAGAAAATGACTTGCCGTTAAGCTTTCCACCTGCTCCAAATTGACCAGAACGCCACGCATACAGTCGCAGAAATAGGGATACGCCAACAGCAGAGCCGCAAAATCAGCCTGCCGCATGGAGATGAGGCGTGTTTTTCCGCCAAGCAGATGAACCTCTACATTGCGACTTTGGTATTCGGTATAGGTAATTTGATGGAGCAGAAGTGGTGGCTGTTCTGCAGCACCCGGAATGATTACACACTGGCTTTGCTCCAAAAGCTCCGCACTGCAGCGTGAAAGTGCCTGTGTTAGATTTTCATAGGAAAAGGGCTTTACCAGATAATATGCCGCCCCAACTTCATAGCTGTCCACAGCGAACTCTCCGGTGGTGGTTGTAAAGATTGGCTGACAATGCGCATCCAGCTCCCGAATTTTTCGGGCAGCCTCCATACCGGTTATGCCGGTCATATAAATATCCAGAAAGATTATATCAAAGGCATTCGGAGCGAAATGGGCAAGCAGAGCCTCGCCGCTTTCCAATATAACAGGGGAAGGAACCAGAGGAATCCCCTGTTCCGATGCCCAACGGCAGAGAAACTTCCGCAAAGCTTCGGCATCGGTGGAAAGGTCATCTACAATGGCAATCCGCATAATTTTCGCCTCCTAACTTAAGAATTTTGCTTTTCAAGAACTATTGTATCATATTTTTTTTGGTTTGACCTACATTTCATGCGGATTTTTAACATCTCATGCAAGACCTATTGACAGAGTGGTAAAAAATGGTATCCTAAATTTAGTCGGTTCTGTAAAAGAGTCGATTTTTTTTATGCTTTTTTAATCTGCTGTGGAAGGGAGGGGGCGTGTTGAAGATTGCACTTTACAATGAAAACCTTGGAGAACTGGAAATTTTGTTAGGACAGCTTGACCAATGTGCCAGAGAATATCTGCGTTTTGTGGTGATTACCCCCTATGTGAGACAGGAGGATTTTTGCAGCTTGGTGCGGGATGGGCCTGAGGTTGATTTATTTGTGGTGGCGCAGGATGGCACCTTTAGTCTGGAAATTGTGGAGCTGCTGTGGGAGAAAAGACCGCATGCGCATATTTTTTGGTTTTCGGATTTGGATTTTGCCCTGCGTGCCTATCGGTATAATGCGGACTGGTTTGGGAAAAAGCCTGTGGATATTCATAGCCTGCGGAAAGCCTTTGGACAGGTTTTGTATCGGAGAGAATGCTTATGACAGTGTTATTGAAAAAATGCACCGAACAGGGTGCAGAATCAAATACAGGAAAAAAGAGGAGGTATTGAGTATATCCGACAGAAAATGAGGAAAAAGAAGGGAGAGAGTATAAATGGGAAATCGAAAGAGATTGACCGCATTTTTATTGACAGCGGTAATGATTTTGACCATGCCGCAAATGCAGATAGCGGCGGCAGAGGTTGAATCCCCTGCTGATGTAGGCTTATGTATACACCACACGCAGCATACAGAGGATTGTGGGTATACGGAAGGAGAGAAGGGAACACCCTGCGGGCATGTGCATACAGAGGATTGCTATGCACCGATAAAGCAGTGTGTGCATGAGCATGGGGAGAGCTGTTATCCTGTTGCGGAGGACGGTGCGTCAGAGAATACGGCGGAGAATGTGGCGGAAGGAGAGCCGCATACATGCACCCATGAATGTAGTAAGGAAAGCGGCTGTATCACAGAAAAATTAGACTGCCGACATGAGCATAATGCGGACTGCGGCTATTCCCCTGCTACAGAGGGAACGCCCTGCACCTATGAATGTGAGGCCTGCTCAGGACAGGAGCAAATCAATGCACTGCCGAACGTAGAGGATAGCCCCAGAGAAAATGCCGAAGAAATTGCAGCTCTGCAGGCTGTTGCGGCAGATCCTGCGAACAAGCCGACAGAGGGAGAAGGCACAGAACAATCCCCCTACCAGATTACCAACGCAGAGGAGTTGAAATGGTTTCGGGATACGGTGAATAGCGGAACAACCGATATTCACGCCAGACTGCTGCATGACATTGACCTGAAGAACGTCAGTTGGGAGCCCATTGGAACCCAGAAAAAGCCCTACAATGGCACCTTTGACGGAAACGCCTATACCATAAAGAATTTTCGGCTGGGGGACTACACTAAGCCGGACCCAATTTCTGAAAAGAGCCTTTTCGGCCGGATTGGATCGGGCGGTACAATACAGGATCTGGTTGTGAAGGTTGACTACATGGGCTCTACGATGAACGCCAACAATTTCAATGTTACCAAATGTGGACTGATTGCGGCGTATAACGGAGGCACTATCCAACGCTGCAGCGCCAGAGTCAATTATATGCTCTATGTCACGGGGGAGTTTGGTGTCATCGCCTACCACAATAGCGGTACAATCGAAAACTGCCTGAGTGCGGTGGGGGCGGGAACTTCGGGTATTCTTATTCCGGATGATGCCTCTGCTGCGGGCATTGCCTATGAGAATTCAGGCACAATTAAAAACTGCCTGTTTGACGGTGAACTCCGAACGGATGGGGGCACAGGCAATTCCTATACAGCGAAAGACTATGCCATTGCAAAAGACGGTAAAATCACAAACTGCTACTATTACCACTCCAAACCAAGAGTCGGCGATGCAACATACACCGGTGAGCTATACAAGGACGGAGACAACTCTACTGTAATACCCAAGACGCAGAAGGTGATGGGCACCGGCGAAGTGACCTGGCTGTTAAATGAAAATGGGAAGAATGACATCTGGCGGCAAAAAGCAATCGGCTCTGCGGACATTTCTCTGAATAAAAGCTACGGCAGGGTCAAGCAAAATACTGATGGGACGTATTCCATTGTTACCCCTCATATACACCGACTGGATAACGGCACGCAGACAGAATTCAAGGAGGTTAACTCTTTGGATGAAATCACAGGAGACATATCAGACACAAAATACTACTGTCTGAGCGAAAATGTTAACCTAAGCACAGCATGGACAGCTCCGAATCGGGATATTATGCTTTGCCTGAACGGAAAGAGCATCACAGCCCCTAACGGTGCTTCTGCAATTACCGTAGGCACCGACAGCACCTTCACTCTGATGGACTGTGGGAAAGGCAAAATCAGCGGTGGTTCCTCCGGCGTTGCGGTGACAGGCGGCACGTTCAACCTGCACAGCGGCGAAATCAGTGGCAATACCACCGGTGTACTGCTTGATAGCGGGACATGTACGATGAAAGGCGGTTCCATTACCAAAAACACCATAGGCGTGGACTATCGGGATGGCACGCTTACCCTCAGCGGCGGAGCAAAGGTAATTGAGAATAAGACGAAAAATATTCTGCTTCACACAGGGAAAACGCTCTCCTTCGGGAAGCTGAATGACGCTGCACGCTTTGGCATTTCTGTAGGGAATTCGGATTCCTCCGAGGCACCCATCCCCGTTACTGACGAAAACGGCGGGAAATATTTCAACAACCTCTTCCCGGATGATGTGCTCACAAACGAGCTGTATCGGGAGAACGGTGTGGTGTGGCTTCGCACACAGGGGCATACGGCGCACTGTGTCTGTGGTGGTACACACAACACCGCCATTGTCAATCATACGGAAGAAAATAAGTTGAATTTTCAGCCGTGGAATCCCTATAAGGAAAATCCCGCAAAGCCTCAGATGCCGACCTCTATGCCTGCAGGTGTGGACGGCTACTACCTGACACAGGATGTCACGCTGAATAGCACTTGGAGCCCGTCGAATGTGGTGCTTTGTTTGAATGGACATAAGATGACCTTCTCCGGCAAGGGTTTCGTGGAGATTCCTGGAAACGGAAAGTTGACGCTGACCGACTGCGGGACAACCGGCAAGCTTTGCAGGGAAGGCAGTGAAGTATACAAGAAAGGTGGCATTTCCCTCTCAACAGGAAGCACCTTTGACATGTACGGCGGCACGATTACCGGCTTTCAGCACGGTGTATCCACCGACCAAGTGGGTGGAACAATCCATCTGTACGGAGGGACGATTACCGGAAATGAGACTGTCCACGGTGCCGGCGTGTTTTGCTGGGGCAGTAGTAGCAATCCCTCAACATTCATCATGTACGGCGGAAAAATCACAAATAACCATGCAACCTATTCAGGTTCAGATATCAACGTAAAACCGTCAGGCGGAGGCGTATTTCTGAGAGAGTACAGTAAATTTGAAATGTACGGCGGCGAGATTACCGGCAACACCGCTACTTATGGCGGCGGTGTGTACTGCGGTGCAATCATAAGCCCCAACACCGCAGAGATGATTCTGCACGGCGGCAAAATTACCGGCAACACCGCTACTTATGGCGGCGGCGTGTACTTCAAGGACAAAGCCTTTCAGGTCACCGGCAAAGGCAAGGTAACAATTACCGACAACACTGGAAATGGCGGAAAAAATGTGGTTTTGTTTGATGGGAAAATCATTCAGGTGACCGGTAAACTGCATGAAGATACCCGCATCGGTGTGAGATCCTTTCATAATCCTACAGATGGAAACCCGATCACCATCGCCAAGGCAACTGATGGAGGCTGGATTCAGAAAGGAAACTTCACCTCTGACATTCCCGACTATGGTATCGCCCTATCGGAGGACGGCAAAATCGTGCAGCTTCAGACACACCAGCATAGCTGGGAGTACATCGTCAGTCAGGACGGTACAACTATTACGGAACATTGTACGGCAGAAAACTGCGGACTGCCCGAAGGCAACGGTGGCAGTGTGATTATCAAGGCTCCTGCGGATAATTTGATCTATGACGGAAAAGGAAAGGCCGCAGTTCTGGAAAAAAACCTTATCTCCGGTGTGACTGTATCGGACATTACCTATACCAAGGGCGGCACTGCTATTACCGGAACGCCCACCGATGCGGGCACCTATACCGCCGCTGTTACCGTGGAGGGACAGACGGCAACAGTGCAGTACACCATTGCGCAGTCCGGGACTGAGTTTAGCGGCGGAGTGAAAGTGAGTTTCTATGCCTACGGCGATCCTATCTACGTCACTGTGACACCTAAGGCAACCGGCAAGGCTCCTATTAGAAAGGTGCGAGCACTTAGTACACCTCAGGCGGGCCAGATGGCAATTTACGAAGGAGACAGGCAGCTTACTGAGGCGAAAGATGTAACCTCCGGCAAAGAGCTGACCTTTACCATCGACACCGCAAAAGCGAATCTCGAAAATGGATGGCACACGCTCATCGCAAAATTTGTAGGATCGCAAAATATGGCAGAGCAGGCAGAAACGAAGAAAGTATTTATTCGGCAGGCCGGGATTGCAAGAGCGGATGTTGCGGTAGCGGGCGAATCGTTTATCTATACAGGCTCTCCGATTACCCCTGCTGTAAGCGTAACATTAAAGAACACACAGCTTGTTGAGGGCCGCGATTATACGCTTGCCTATACGGATCACACCAATGCGGGCACAGCAACCGTGACCGTTACCGGCATAGGCAACTATATCGGTACAGCAAAAAAAACCTTTGTCATCAGCAAGGCAGCGGCCCCTGAAATCAGTTGGCCAACGGCAAGCGCAATTACCTGCGGGGAAAAGGTGTCTGACAGCCGCTTGAGCGGAGGCAGTACCCAATACGGTACATTCACTTGGTCGGATGATGTAAAGGATACGATTCCCACAGTGGGAACTTCCTCGTACAAAGTGGTGTTTACTCCCAGCGCAGATACAAAAAACAACTATGAAACGATTACCACAACGGAGAAGGGAATTTCTCTGACTGTCAATGCAAAAAGCTTGACCGATGCCCAAGTGACGGTATCCGGCAGCTATACATATACCGGTCAGGCTCAAATTCCGGCCGCTGATGCGGTAACGGTTCAGTTAGACGGTGAAACGATTCCTAATGACCAGTACACAATTTCTGCCAGAGATAATACGAACGCCGGACAGGCCACAGTGACTGTTACCGGCATAGGCAGCTATACCGGCACAGCAAGCGGAACCTTTATTATCGGCAAGGCAACGCCTACCCCGGAGACACCGACCGAATTGAACGCCGTCTATGGCAGCATACTGAAGGATGTACCTCTGCCGAGCGGATGGGCTTGGGATGCTCCCGATACCTCTGTTGGTAATGTGGGAGAGAAAACCTTTGCTGCTACTTACACCGAGGACAACAGCGGCAACTACAACACGGTACAGAAAGACCTTGCAGTGAAGGTGGCGAAAAAAACGGTTACCGTTACGGCACTGGACAAGAACGCCTACATCGGCAGCGATGTGCCGGTTCTGAGCAATCCGGAAGCAGGTAAGGATTACAAGGTAGAGGGCTTGGTCGGTACAGATAGCCTGAACGGCACTGTAACATTGACCTATGCGCAGACACCGAATATGAGCAAAGCCGGCAAAACCACAATCAACATTACTGGTACGCTGTCAAATGATAATTATGATATTATTTATGCCAATGGAACACTGACCGTTTCCAATCGACATTCCGGCGGCGGTGGCGGCGGTGGCGGTAGTAGTAAGCCTGCGGAAAAACCTACAGAAAAACCCGCAGAAAAGCCTGCTGTATCTCCTACCGTAGATGGCAAGAATGATACCGTAAAAATAGCAGAAACCACAGCAGAAGCAAATGCGGCGGCGGCAAATGCAGCGAAGGCGGATGATAAGGTAACACTGGTAACGGAGGGTACAAGTGTTTCCGGTAAGGATTTTACGAATCCTGCGGTTTTGAAAATTCCTGCGGACACCAAGGATGTGAAGAATGTAAAAAATCTGACCTTGGCAAAGCTGAATGCTGAAACAGGTAAGCTGGAAATCGTTGGCGGCAGCTATGATGCAAAGGCGAATGCGGTTGTTGGCTATGTGGCAGAGGAAGGCAGCTATTTCGTTGTGGAAAAGGAAGGCTTAACAACAATTAGCATGCAGATTGGCAACAAACACGTTGCACTGAATAATGAAAACAAGATTCTGGATGCGGCACCCTTGATTTCTCAGAACAGAACAATGGTTCCGCTGAGATTTATTGCAGAGGCGTTCGGTGCAGATGTAAGCTGGGCGCAGGATACAAAGACAGTTACCATCGTGATTGACGGCAAGGTTTTGACCATGAGAATCAATCAGGATTTGGAAGGCTTTGGCGCAGCACCTATTATCAGCAGCGGACGCACGATGGTTCCCATCAGCTATATTTCCAAGGAATTGGGCGCAAATGTGATTTGGGTTCCTTCCACAAAGACAGTTGCGATTGCAAGATAACTATGCTTGGGAAAAAGAAAGCAAAATGAAGTATCCCAAAAAGTGAGAAAAATATATTTAATGTAAATTATTTTAGGGGCGAAAAGGGCTTGCTATCTGTGTATTGCAGATAGCAAGCCCTTAAGCCTTTTCGGCAGCTTAAAAATGGATGATTTGGAGCCTTTATCTCAAACTTAGGTTAAAGTCTATTTTTTATATGCTGAGATTGATGATTTCACAACTTTTCTATGTGGAATTGGCACCAGGAAAATGGACTCGGAACGGCGTAAACAAAAAGCTTCTCTGGGTAGAATACTGTGAGGAGTGTCGCATGAGCAACGAAGAGCCTCTAATGTATTCTCAGTTCTGCTACTACATCCAGAAGGATGAAGAA
>ENA-OPWX01001400-OPWX01001400.1-human-gut-metagenome-genome-assembly--contig:-NODE-1400-length-16835-cov-3.107211_pt1 | contig 16835 bp, 17 predicted proteins | sample MGYA00241514_ERZ502020 | MGnify/ENA primary metagenome ERZ502020 (study PRJEB25962, sample SAMEA2042105) | human gut metagenome | biome: human gut; feature: human-associated habitat; material: faeces... | reverse complement strand
ACCTCGCAGCAAGAATGCCGAGGCATTCTTGAATTACAGTATAGATTTGTAATATAGATTTACAGGATAAACCTCCTAAACCTACAGTTTAACGAATTACTGTGTTCGTGTATTGACGCTTTCTTAAGAAAAGCTTATAATGAACAAGGGTATTGCCTGCTTAGATATTGCCTGCTTAGATATTGCCTGCTTAGATATTGCTTGCTTAGATATTGCTTGCTTTGAATCTACGCTTTAAGCATAGATAATATAAGGAAAGCAGGCAGATTATAAAGACATGTAATTGTATATGGATACAGATTATGTAAAATATATGCTAAGGAGAACAAAAAATGAAGAAAATTATCTTAACCGGTGACAGACCAACAGGACGTCTTCATGTGGGACATTATGTAGGATCACTGCAGGAGCGTGTGAAATTGCAGAATTCCGGTGATTATGATGAAATCTATATTATGATTGCAGATGCTCAGGCATTGACAGACAATGCGGAACATCCAGAGAAAGTAAGACAGAATATTATGAATGTGGCACTGGATTATCTTGCTTGCGGAATCGACCCGGCAAAATCTAATATTTTCATTCAGTCTATGGTTCCGGAACTGACAGAGCTTACATTTTATTATATGAATCTGGTTACAGTGTCCAGGGTACAGAGGAACCCTACAGTAAAAGCCGAGATTCAGCAGAGGAATTTTGAGGCAAGCATTCCGGTCGGATTTTTCTGCTATCCAATCAGTCAGGCAGCAGATATCACGGCGTTTCGTGCAACAACTGTACCGGTAGGAGAGGATCAGCTGCCGATGCTGGAGCAGTGTAAAGAAATCGTACACAAATTCAACAGCGTGTATGGTGAGACACTGACAGAGCCAGATATTATTCTTCCATCTAACAAAGCATGCCTGAGACTGCCGGGAATCGACGGTAAGGCAAAGATGAGTAAATCACTTGGAAATTGTATTTATCTGTCAGATGAAGCAGAAGACATTAAGAAAAAAGTTATGTCCATGTTCACAGATCCGAATCACTTAAGAGTCGAAGATCCAGGGCAGGTAGAAGGCAACCCGGTATTCATTTATCTTGATGCATTCTGCAAGCAGGATTATGTAGACGAATTTCTTCCAGATTATGCAAACCTGGAGGAACTGAAAGAACATTACAAACGCGGTGGACTTGGAGATGTAAAAGTAAAAAAATTCCTGAACAATGTAATGCAGGCAGAACTTGCACCAATCCGCGAGAGAAGAAAATCATGGGAGAAGAGACTTCCGGATGTATACGACATTCTCAAAGAAGGAAGCAAGGTTGCAGAGGCAAAAGCTGCAGAAACACTTCGAGATGTAAAAAATTCTATGAAGATAAACTATTTTGAAGATCCAGACTTTTTGAAATAATTGGAATTGTTTTGACGATTACAAAAAGGGACAGGTTAAAGTTTAATTGGGGACGGGGTTTTTTTGAAAAAACCCCGTCCCCAATGATATATTTTCAAAATTGTATATATAATATTACTAGCGATTTTGAGTAGAAAGAGGTTTTTAAATGCATACGTTAAAGAGATTTATTCAATATTATGCGCCATACAAAGCTGTTTTTTTCTTAGATCTTGCCTGTGCAGCGATAATCAGCCTGGTGGATCTGGCTTTTCCTCAGATTTTACGGACACTTACGAGGACGTTGTTTGTGGAAAATGCGTCTTCAATTATGCGTAATCTTGTACCGATTGGGATTGTGTTGTTCTTGATTTATGTTCTTCAGGCATGTTGTAAATATTATGTCAGCTATCAGGGGCATATGATGGGAGCGCACATGGAGCGCGATATGCGCCAACAATTATTTGATCATTATGAAAAATTATCGTTTTCTTATTATGATCAGAACAATTCCGGACAGATGATGAGTAAACTGGTATCGGATCTGTTTGATATTGCGGAGTTTGCGCATCACGGACCGGAGAATTTATTTATCTCGCTGATTAAAATTATCGGCTCTTTTGTATTTTTATTCCTGATCAACTGGAAGCTTGCAATCCCGCTTCTTGTAATGGTTGTATTTATGATTTTCTTTTCGGGCAGCCAGAACCGGAAGATGCAGACAACATTTATGGATAACAGGCAGAAAATCGGGAACGTGAATTCCAGTTTGCAGGATACGCTTGCTGGAATCCGTGTCGTACAGTCTTTTGCAAATGAAGAGATTGAGCGGGAGAAGTTCATGGAGAGCAATCATGGATTTCTTTTATCTAAGAAAGCGAACTATCAGTGTATGGGAAGCTTTATGAGTGGAAATCTGTTCTTTCAGGGCATGATGTATCTGATTACGCTTGTATTTGGAGGCTGGCTCATAGCCCATGGTCAGATGGAAGTAGCTGATCTTGCTATGTATGCGCTTTATATCGGAATCTTTATCAGTCCGATTCAGATTCTTGTGGAGCTGACTGAGATGATGCAGAAAGGTCTGTCCGGATTTCGGAGATTTCTGGACGTGGTCGAGACAGAGCCTGAGATTACGAATGCACCGGATGCAGAGCTGCTTGATGACGTGAAGGGAGATGTGAATTATGAAAATGTTTTCTTTCATTATAGTGATGATGACACGCCGGTTCTGGAAAATGTATCGTTCCATATTCCGGCTGGAAAATCAATTGCGTTGGTTGGTCCTTCTGGAAGCGGCAAGACAACAATTTGTTCCCTGCTTCCAAGATTTTACGATGTAACAGGTGGAAAGATTACGGTTGACGGAAAAGATGTGAGAAAGCTGACCCTTGAGAGTCTGCGTAATCAGATTGGCCTTGTGCAGCAGGATGTTTATCTTTTCTGTGGAAGTATCCGTGAAAATATTGCATATGGTAAGCCTGACGCTACGATGGAAGAGATTGAAGATGCGGCAAAGAAAGCCAATATCCATGACTTTATTATGGAACTTCCGGATGGATATGAAACATTTGTCGGAGAAAGAGGAACCCGGCTTTCCGGTGGACAGAAGCAGAGAATTTCTATTGCCAGAGTTTTCCTTAAGAATCCGCCAATCCTGATTCTGGATGAGGCGACCAGTGCATTGGACAATGAAAGTGAACGTTGGATCCAGCAGAGTCTTGAAGAGTTGGCAAAGAATCGTACAACCATTACAATTGCACATCGTTTGTCCACAATCCGTAATGCAGATGAGATTCTGGTCGTTGCTGACAATGGAATAGCAGAGCGTGGAACACACGATGAGTTAATCGCACGTGGCGGTATTTATGCACATTATTATGAAATGTCATAGTTTTTACAAAATGTAGATAAAATTGGCACATAGATTTAGATAATATGGAAATTGATGTGTCACTTAGAAAATGTTATTATAATAACAATCTTTACGATTTAAAGTATTTAGAGAATGAGGTACGTACTATGAGTTCATTGGATAAACAGATAGATTTTACAGAAAACTCATGCAAGGATTTTATTGATGTCCTTGCAAGCAGTGCCCCGATTCCGGGAGGCGGCGGAGCGTCTGCTTTAGTTGGAGCAATCGGAGTGGCACTCGGCAATATGGTGGGAAGTCTTACTGTCGGTAAGAAGCGTTATGCAGATGTAGAAGAAGATATTATCCGTTGTAAAAAAGAAGCAGACGAAATTACAAAGCGGCTTCTTGAACTTGTGGCAAAAGATGCCGAGGTCTTTGAACCATTAAGCAAAGCGTACAGTCTGCCAAAGAGTACGCCGGAAGAACTTGCAAAAAAGGAAGAAGTTATGGCAGTTGTGTTAAAAGATGCATGTGAAGTACCGCTTGAAATTATGAAAACCTGTGCAAGAGGATTAGACCTGATGAAAGAGTTTGCTGAAAAAGGAAGCCGGATTGCACTTAGTGATGCAGGAGTCGGAGCAACACTTTTGAAGTCTGCACTGCAGGGCGCGTCATTGAACATTTATATTAACACAAAATCTATGAAAGATCGTGTATTAGCTCAACAGTTGAATGATGAGACAGACAGTCTCAGAAAAACTTATGAGAAGAAGGCGGATGAAATATTTGAAAACGTATGCAATGAGATTCGTTAAGTCACGGTAATGAAAAAGGAGAATCGTAAAATGGCACAGATACTGTTAGGTAAAGAAGTAACTGCTTCATTGAATGAGGAGATTGAAGAAAAAGTAAAAACATTAAAAGAGCATCAAGTGATGCCGAAACTTGGAATTATCCGAATTGGTGAAAAACAGGATGATATTGCATACGAGCGCAATGCTGTAAAGCGTTGCGAAAAATTATCTGTGGTATATGAAAAGTTTCTGCTTCCGGAAGATGCAACGGAAGAAATGGTGATTGATACGATCCGGAAACTAAACAAGGCGGAAGATATTCACGGAGTATTGGTTTTCCGCCCGTTGCCATCTCATCTGGACGAAGAGAAAATCTTAAATACATTGGATGTAGAAAAGGACGTAGATGGAATTACCAATCTTTCCATGGCAGGTATATTTGCCGGAAAGGAGATGGGCTATGCGCCGTGTACCGCAAGTGCATGTATCAGGCTCCTGGACCATTATGGAATTGACTGTACCGGGAAAAAAGCAGTGATCGTAGGACGAAGCCTTGTAGTCGGAAAGCCGGTATCTATGATGCTTCTGAAGAAAAATGCAACAATTACAGTCTGTCATACAAAGACTAAGAATATAAAGCAGGAAGTACAGGCTGCAGATATCGTAGTTGCGGCAGCAGGAAGTGCAGGATTTATAAAGAAAGAACATTTAAGAACGGGGCAGGTTGTTATTGACGTGGGAATCAATGTGAACGAAGAAGGCAATCTGTGCGGAGACGTAGCATTTGATGAGGCAGAACCGATTGTAGATGCAATTACACCGGTTCCAGGAGGAGTTGGCGGAGTCACGACTTCAATTTTGGTGGAGCATGTGGTAAATGCAGCACTTTTGAAAATGAAAGCCAGTGAGAAATAGTATAACAAATATGTGAAAAGGTTAAAAAACATCAAGGAAAAGGTTAAAATTATTTCTTGAACTTTCTGATAAAAAACGTGCTGTGCAAAGAAAGGTTGTTCTTTTTGAAAAAATAGTATATAATATCTTAGTGTTAACCCCAAAACAAACAAGAAAGGATTACATTTATGAACATGCATAAGAAACGGATCGCAAGACGTGGGGCAGCCTTTGTCTGTGCGTTCGGTGTCGCACTGTCAGCAATGCCGGTGCATGCAGCGGAGGTCAAAAGCCTTGAAGATAAGACCAGTAATCTTCAAAGTCAACTGGAAGGGATTAATCAGGATTTGGTTACGATCAGCAATAAGATTGCTGAGACAGAAGCGGAAATTGAAGAGTCGAACAATGAAGTATACCGCCTGGAGGCATCACTTCAGATTTCTCGTAATAACGAGGAAAAGCAGTATGAAACGATGAAGACTCGTATTAAGTACATGTATGAAAATGGTTCAGAGACAATGATTACTATGCTGTTTACTGCAGACAGTATGGGAGACTTCCTCAACAAAGCCGAGTTCATTCAGAACATTACCGATTATGATAAGGAAATGTTGGAGAACATGATGGAGATACGTCAAGGTATCGAGACGCAGGAAGAGGATCTTAAGAGCCAGCAGCAGGAACTGACAGATTTACAGAGTCAGTTAAATACTGAGCAGCAGAATCTTCAGGCGAAAGCAGCAGCAACTTCCACAGATCTTGCGACTGTGAATGCGCAGCTTCAGGCAGCGCGTGAGGCAGAGGCAAAGCAGGAGGAAGAAGCGCAGAAAAAAGCACAGGAAGAAGCGGCAAAGCAGGCATCAGCTTCCACTGGAAATAATACTTCCGGAAGCAGTTCCAATAATAACAGCTCTTCCAAACCTTCTAATTCCGGAAGTAATAATAACTCCGGGAGCAGTTCCAGTCATGGAAAGTATAATATTCCTTCCGGTGGTCTGACACCATCCAAAGGGAGAATCTGGTTTAACGGACATACTGAAACCTATTATTCACAGAAGGTACTTCCGGGAGCAGGACTTAACATTCCGGGACGTCATATTGCGAGTGACGGAACAATCCGTGACAAAGATGGTTATATTGTACTTGCCAGTGATGACTATCCAAAAGGAACCGTGGTCGAGACATCTCTTGGAGCTGGAAAAGTCTATGATAGTGGAAGTGGAAAAGGTAATATTGATTTGTATACCGACTGGTAGGAAAAGAAAGAGTGAGAACTCATATGACAGAAAAATTGCTCAGACCGTGTAAGGTCTGAGCAATTTTTTGTCATATAGAATGTGTACTAAATTTTTGGCTGATACCGCATATTGGAAACGTTGTAGATTGTGATAAACGCCTTAGGATCCACCTGATTGATGTATTTCATCAGTTTCTGGTATTCTGTTTTATCCACAATGGTGATAATTTCGTTATGCTTTTCCATTGTGTAAGCACCGATGGCTTCATAGATAGTAGCCCCGCTGTGCAGTTCATATAAAATGAAGTGGCGCAGCTCTTCTTCTTTCTGGGTGATGATGCAGACGCGCCGTTTCATATCTTGATTGAAGATAAAGTGATCCAGTACGATTCCGTTAAAATAAGTACCGAGGACACTTAAAACTACAGTTTTCTTATCGTACACAAGTGCTGCGGACAGAGCCACACACATACCGGACAGTGACATAGCTTTTCCGAGATCCATATGCAGATATTTGTTCATGATTTTGGCAACAATATCCAGTCCGCCAGAAGAGGCATTTCGATTGAACAAAATTGCAAGTCCGACGCTTACGACCAGTATATAACAGAGTACATCCAGTTCCTGGCTGTCGGTCATGGAGTAAAAATCCGGGAAAATCTTTTCGAAAAGCCTCAGAAACAGTGGAAGCATAATGCTTGTATAAACAGTTTTTGCTCCGAATTCCCGACCGCATGTAAAGAATCCGATAATCAGAAGCACTATATTTAAGATCATAGTGATTGCTGACAATGGAAGCGGTACAAAGTTTGACAGAATGATTCCAAGACCAGAGATACTGCTGACAGAAGCGTGGCTTGGTACAAGGAAGAAGTAGACTGCAGCGGCAATAATTGCCACAGCAAGCGTCAGAATCAACATTTCCTTTACAGAGTCTGCGTATTGATTTTTCTTATTCATATGTAACAATCCCCCACAAATAACATTTGCAACATTCATTTGCAAAGTATATTTTAACTGGTTCTGTGTGGAATAACAAGGTGTCTGTTGTATAAAATTGACAGAGATTTATAAAGAGCAGTATAATTAAAAAAGTAATAGCAAATGAGGGGATGGATTGGGAGGAGATGTATGGGAAAAAGAAAAGCCGTTTATTGGATCCTTCTTGCTTTGATAATGGTTACAGTGACAGGTTGTGGCTATACGCTGGAAGAAAAGAGAGAAATGAAGCGTTATGAAAAGCAAGGACGGGGAAATGCGAAAAATTATATAAGAGAAAAATATGGAATCGATGCAAAGATTACAGAGATAAACTGTGAGAAATACAGTTCCAGTCCGGTGCCGGATTTTTTCCCTTCTCCCACCGGAAATGTATTCGTGAAAATGAAGTACAAGGGGGCAGATTTTTTAGTTGCGATATCAGGGCAGAAAAAGAATACGGACGGGCTTGATAATTATCAGTTTCAGGAGATTGCCACAGCATTTGCACAAGAAATGTATAACATCACAGGACTTCACGCAGAGAGTGACTATGTATGTTATGGTGAGTATGGAACGGTAAAAGACGAAAAAAATGGAATGATCCACACATTTTATGATGGGGAAAATCTGGCAGAAGTCTTACAGAAGGAATCTGCAAGAGCTGTTGTATCTTATGCCAATCAGGACGTAGAACAGATTCCTGTATCGCAGATAAGCCAGAAGACAGGCGTTGATACAATATTGCTTACGGATTACGAGAGCCGGGAAGCATATCAGACGGTTCAGTGTCCATATTATAATCTGGCTGGCTGGCCGATTGAAAATGGAATAGAGAATCAACTGTATCTGATGAATGGATATCGTGTTGTGGGTGCGGGTGAAGATACCTATGTAAAATGTGAGAAAAAAATTCAGGATGATATTATCCTGATTACAGAAAATCCAAAGGATCAGATCATACTTGAAAAAACCAGTCTGGATTCACAGGAGAATTGGAATGGGAATGGATTTATTGATGCGAAGCAGGTAGCCAGTGCCTATGCATTTGATACAAATTCTGAAAAAGTATATGTGTATTTTCCGGTGGAAAAACTGGACACGAAAGAAGTGAAAGAAGCTCAGTTAGTCAAGCAGTATCAGTACAAAGGAGAAACATGCTATGACAATATCATCAGCAAAGTGACTGATGATGGCAAGTATATTCATGGCATCGTCTATACAAGAGACGAGACGGAGATAAAAATATCCGTGTTTATAGATAAGTAGGTGAAGAAAGCAATGAAGAAATTACCGAGTGCTCTTGACACAAAATAAAAATCGATTTATACTAGGCATTGTAAATAAAAGGGGAGCTTGTGATAGCAGGCTGAGAGGAAGTCTTCAACTTCGACCCAGAACCTGATTTGGATAATGCCAACGTAGGAACGTATAAGATAATGTTACGGGAGATACATTGGTGTATCTCCTTTATTATGCATAGAAAACCACGTCTTTTCTTCTAAGCCAGGTGCGAATCATAGAATATAGGAAATTTTGAGAGTGAACAGAGTTCATGAAGGGGTGCACCACCGCGGGTGTATTTCTTTGTGAGCTCTGTTTTATATAATAGGAAATTACATTTCTTTTTATATAAAAAGCCTCCGACAGGATGCGCACTCGCATTTCCGGAAAGGAGCAGCCATGATTACAGTCAATGGAGAGAACAGAACGCTGGAACATCCAGTGTCGGTAACGGAATACTTGAAAGCATGTAATTATATTCCGGTGCAGGTAGTAGTAGAATTGAATGAGGAGATTATCAAAAGAGAAAATTACGATACAACTGTACTGAAAGATGGAGATGTTGTAGAGATTCTGCATTTTATGGGCGGCGGAAGCTTCTAAGCTTCACGATATGCGAATAGCAGGTATCATAATTTATGAGTAAACAAAGAAAGGTGGATAAAAAAATGACAACAACAAACACAAACGAAGACAAATTAATCCTGGGAGGACATGAATTTACTTCCCGTTTTATTATGGGATCTGGAAAATTTTCATTGGAGCTTATGAAAGCATGTATTGAAAAAGCAGGAGCACAGATCGTAACACTTGCTTTGCGCCGTGCTAATGAAGGCGGACTTGATAATATTCTGGATTATGTGCCGAAGGACGTAACACTTCTTCCGAATACATCCGGTGCCAGAAATGCGCAGGAAGCAGTTCGTATTGCAAGACTTTCCAGAGAGCTGGGTTGTGGAGATTTTGTAAAGCTTGAAGTTATTCACGATTCGAAATACCTTCTTCCGGATAATTACGAGACAATCAAGGCAACAGAGATCCTTGCAAAAGAAGGGTTTGTTGTTATGCCATACATGTATCCGGATTTGAATGCAGCCAGAGATTTGATAAATGCAGGGGCAGCCTGTGTGATGCCTCTTGGTTCTCCAATCGGTTCAAATAAGGGAATCTGTACAAAAGAGTTTATCCAGATTCTTATTGATGAGATTGATCTTCCAATTATCGTTGATGCAGGAATCGGTCGTCCGTCACAGGCATGTGAAGCTATGGAAATGGGTGCGTCAGCAGTGATGGCCAATACTGCTATTGCGACAGCAGGAGATGTTCAGGTTATGGCTGAAGCGTTTAAAAAGGCAATTGAGGCAGGAAGAAGTGCTTATCTTTCCGGATTAGGAAGAATACTGGATAAAGGAGCAAGTGCGTCTTCACCATTAACAGGATTTTTGCATGAGTAAATTGCACTGATAACAGAATACAAGTATAAAGATATACAAGAAAAGATATACGAGAGGATCAATGTAACAGCGATGGTAGAAACAATGCAGACCAGTAAAAAAGATGGTCATTTTAATGAAAGTATTGTAAATGAAGAAATACTGGAAGATATGAAAAAGAATCGTATCGATCATATGAAGTATCTTCCGGATATGGAGCAGTTGGAAGAATCTGATGTGATGGATCAGGTTATTTCTGCAATGAAATCATATGATTATGATAAATATACAGAAGCAGATGTAAGAAGAGCACTGGCGCATGATAACCGGACACCAGAGGATTTTCAGGCACTGCTTTCGCCGGCAGCACTTCCGCTTTTAGAGGAGATTGCGCAGCAAGCACAGATTGAAACAAGAAAGCATTTTGGAAACAGTGTGTATATGTTCACGCCAATTTATATTGCAAACTACTGTGAAAATTACTGTATTTACTGTGGATTCAACTGTCATAATAAGATTCGCCGTGCACAGCTTAATGAAGAAGAGATTGAAAAAGAGATGGCTGCTATTGCCAAGACCGGACTTCAGGAAATATTGATTCTTACAGGTGAGAGTAAGACAAAATCTAATGTGGAGTATATTGGAAAGGCATGCGAGATTGCACGAAAATATTTTAAAGTGGTAGGTCTTGAAGTATATCCGATGAATTCGGATGAGTATGCATACCTTCATAAATGCGGAGCAGATTATGTGACAGTCTTCCAGGAGACTTACAATTCAGATAAGTATGAAACATTACATTTAGCAGGCCATAAAAGGATTTTTCCATATAGATTGAACACACAAGAACGTGCACTTAAGGGTGGCATGCGAGGTGTTGGCTTTGCAGCGCTTTTAGGACTGGATGATTTTCGCAAAGATGCTTTCGCGACAGGTTATCATGCATATTTGCTTCAAAGAAAATATCCGCATGCAGAGATTGCATTTTCTTGTCCAAGATTGTGTCCGATCATCAATAATGATCGCATTAATCCGATGGATGTTCATGAGCCGCAGTTACTTCAGGTAGTTTGTGCATATCGTCTGTTCATGCCATTTGCAAGTATTACGGTGTCTACAAGAGAATGTGCCCGTGTTCGTGATAATCTGGTAAATATTGCAGCGACCAAGATATCCGCAGGAGTCAGCACAGGAATTGGAAGTCATGTGGAAGATATCGAAGATAAAGGTGACGACCAGTTTGAGATTTCAGACGGAAGAACGGTGGATGAAGTGTTCGATGCGCTGAAAAAGAATGGTTTACAGCCAGTTATGAAGGATTATATATATTTGTAGATGTGAAATGTCAGACTACAAATAATTATTTTTTTTAATGATTGCAGGGAACGGAGGTTTTTAGTATGAGAACGCGAGAAGAAGTTTTGCAGTATGTGCGATCTTTCCCGAATGTGTATGAAGAAAGACCATTTCGCGATCAGGGCTGGCAACTGGTAAGAGTAAAAGGAAGTAAGAAAACATTTTTATGGATTTATGAAAGAAATGGATATGTTAATTTAAATGTTAAAGTTGATCCGCAGTGGAGAGATTTCTGGCGCAGTACTTATGCCTCTGTTATTGCAGGGTATCATCAGAATAAGGAACATTGGAATACCATCATTTTAGATGGTTCTATTCCTGAAAATGAAATTCAAAGAATGATTTCCGAGAGCTATGATCTGATTACGGACAGCCCGACGAAAAGAATCTATGAGGCAGTGAAAAAGATTCCAAAAGGTCATGTTGCGACTTATGGTAAAGTTGCAGAGCTGGCAGGAGATGCAAAGATGGCAAGAGCAGTTGGAAATGCGCTTCATAAGAATCCGGATCCGGAACATATTCCTTGCTTTCGTGTGGTCAATGCGAAAGGAGAATTAGCCGGTGCATTTGCCTTTGGAGGAGAAAGTGTGCAGGCACAATTGCTGGAAGCAGACGGGATTGAGGTAATCGATGGAAAAGTAGATTTAAAAAAATATGGGATATAACAAAAAATAAAAAGTAAAAGAACCCAACGTGCCGTTTAAGATGTGGAATGCGTTGGGCTCTTTTATTTTTTTCGCTTTAAAGCAGAAAAGAACAGACAAGAAAAAACAAGGCATGATATTATAAAAATAACATTTGTGGCAAAACAGACGAAAGTCCGCGGCGCAAAGCTACAGGGCCTGTGAAATGGCAGCAAATTAGAATCATTTAAATTTGATGTAAAACGAAGAGGTAAAATCAGGATTGAAGTAAGAAATCTGCATCAGTCAACACCAGATCTGGAACAGATGAACGGTGAAGAGTTCCCTGTTACATTGGGAAAGCAGGTGGAAAAAACCCGGCAGTCACTTCATGCATTAGGCACTGCCTATTACCATATCTCCAGATTGAATTTAAAAACAAAGAAGGTTGAACTCGTCAAAAGATCCAGGAAGATGGATATGGATTTTGAAGAAAATAGAGTAGATTGGGATCCTCAGTTCGATATTATTAAAGATATTATAGAAAAGCCATTTGTACAGAAGTATATAGATTTTTTTGATATACAAACCATGGCAGCACGGCTTCATAATAAAGAATCTATGTCTTCCGAATTCAAAAAGAAGAATGGATCATGGTTTCTTTCCATGGTCGTTCCTCAGAGTTATGACATAAATGGAAATGTTACATCAGTGCTGATCGCAAATCGAGATGTGACAGATGAAAAACTGCGGGAATTAAAACAAGAGGAGGAATTGCGGGAAGCAAAATTAAAAGCAGAATGTGCAAATAAAGCAAAATCAACATTTCTGTTCAATATGTCTCATGACATCAGAACTCCTATGAATGCAATCATTGGCTATGCAGATCTGGAGTCCAGACATTTGAATAGAATAATGGGTGAGAATATGAAAGAAAAAACATCATTTGTTGTGAATGAATCCTTGCAACTATTAGAACAAAATGTATTGGATAAGACTGGAATTCCAAGGACACTATTGCATAATAAAGCTTTTGCAGAATTTTTAAAAGGTGAGAGATACGTGCAGCCAAGATTATTAATTAAAAAGAAATCAGATCCTGGATATGTAAGAAGAGATAAAATAGAACAGGCATATATTGAGGCTGATATAAAAGCAGAATTTCAAAGAATAGCTAAAGAAAAAAATGTACAGCATCAGATTTGTATTTTCAAGCATTGTTGGATTATTGTTGCAAGCAGATAAAATTATTTGAATTAAATTTATAAAGTGGAGGGTGCAGAAGACATTATGTATTTGGAAGAGGAAATGGAACAATTGTATAAAATCATAAATAAAAGATTGTATAATAATGATCTTCCAGTTCCATATTTTCGTATGCATAATGCAAGATACAGAAAAAAAGGGTGGAATATCCAATATAAGCAAAACAAGGTATGCCAAATAGATATAAATCAGAAAAGTTTAGATAACGATAAGAATATTGTATTAGAAATGATGCATCAAATGGTGCATATATATTGTTGGAAGCAAAATAAAAAAGATACTAGCCGAGGAGGTCAGTATCATAATAAGATTTTCAGAGATATAGCAAATGAAAAAGGATTGGTTGTTGATTATAATAAAAATAGTGGATATCAAGTAATAGATATAAGTACGAGCTTAATGGAAGAAATTTTAAGCGAAATGAGCATAGAAAAAATTTTAGATAATATAAAAAAATGCGTAGATTATGAGCAACTAGATTATAAATCTGTACAATATTATTGTCCAATATGTAAAAAGAAAATATATGCAGCTCCAGGAAGTAATATTATTTGTGGATACTGTATGGTCAATTTTATACAAATGTCTTGCAATAAGTGAGAAAATTAAAACGGAAAGGGAAAATATAAGATACATGAAGCGGAGATTAACTTTACACTGTTCCTCCAGTTCACGTAATGATATATAGCTATTCGACATAAATCTGTCAAATGTCAGCACTGAATCACAGAGATCAAGATAATCCAGATAATCTTGAATCAGCAGTGGAAAAACTTCTTGTTTTGGGTTAGAATAGATTATGTTAATATTTTTGTCACAAATTAATTATAACAGAAAGAAGGATCTCAAGGTTTTGTAATAAACCCTAGGTCCCTTTTTTTCGGGACTATTCTTTTTCACATCCCCTTATAAATTATATAAATAAATACTGTATAATATTAAAAAAAATACTTTGACTTTTTTATACTACTGGTGTAGTGTAAAAACAAGAAAACTGCAGTTAAATACATTTGTACAAATTAAGGAAACAAAAAACAATTATTTTTGTAGGAGGTACAATTTAAGAGCGAGAGGAATAAAATTATTTGGAAGTTTCAAATCTTTAAATTTAGGAATCTTATAATATACACGAGAAAGAGAAAATTAGTACTGTAAAGTCAAGAGAAACACAGTGTAATGTTTAATTCGTGGTATGTAGTTAAAATTTAGAAGACAATCTATAAAGAAAATTACGGAGGAAAATCAATGAAAAGAAGAGTCGCATTAGTAAGTGCAATTGTTTTGACACTAGTAAGTAGTATTCCAACTTATGCTGGAACTGATTTTTTAGTGCCAGAAGATAATTCTGAAGACAGAGTTGTTTCGCAGAAAGTATATGATGATGTTATAACAGAAGAGTTGGCTGCTTTAGAAGACAAGTATGATATGACAAAGAATATGCCGGAGGAAGTTCTGGCAGAGTTAAGTGAAGTAGCAGAGGTGTCTAAGGAAGTTGAACAGTTAGACGACGAGTATATGCAGGTATCATATAATATATTTTCAGAAGAGCCAATTATGGAAAGAACATATAATTCTGGAAATACAGAGGAATTATATAATGTTACTAACTATACATATGTTGTTCCATTAGCAAACAGTTCAGGAAGTACTACTGATCAGTCTAAGCAGAGTGATATAACGATAAAAAATGTTGCTTATTATAGCTATTATAATAATAGTGGAATTAAGATGTTAAAAGTTAAAAGAGGAACAACAGCGATTACAAGATTTGTGAAGAGTAACTTACGTAATTTGGTTCTCAATGTTCTGAGTCAAGGTGGAAGCAGCGGAGGTGCTAAAAATGAAAGTAATTCTAAAACAATTGCGAGTCCGCAATTGAATAGAAATTATGGACTCACGACAGGAATACAATATTTTTATGCAACTAATGCAGCAAAAATTCTGTATGGTTCATCGGTAACATATACAAGTGGAGGAAAATCTTATACAGCAAGAGCACAGATTAGTTTAGGAAATTAATTTAGAAAAATGGAATGATATGTATGAGGAGGAATAGCATGAAGAATAAAATTAGATTTTGGGGACTCTATTTGTCAACAATAGTTATCTTCATATTTCGTTATCTTATAACAAGGATAATACAGTTATATGAGGCAAAGCTATGGGAATGCTTTAATCCTAAAGCCGCATGGCTGGGATATTTAAGGAATGGAGTTGATGTTGTATACTATCTAATTATATGTATTATCATGATTCTTCTGTGTGCAGAAAAAGAGTTTAAGTGTGGTTTAGAAATAATATTTTTTGTATTTCCAGCAAGTGTTTTTCTTTTTGCAAGTGTAATAATGATTAATCCGTTTATATGGGTATTTACGAATTCTGTTTATTGTATACCGTTCGGAGCGATGTTATTGATTGCATTTTTATATAGGTTTTATGCTTATAGAATTCAGAAAAAATAATATTAATATATAAACTAAAAATTTTAAGTAGACTTCTCCTGTGAGTTTTCATCATGGGAGAAGTTTTTATTTAAACAATTAACAAAATAAGTGAACGATTTGTCATATTATTAGTAAAGAAAAAGAAAAGAGGGTATTTTATGAAAAAACTATTATATGGATTTGATAAAAATCTAGAATGGAAACGCTATAAGGAGGTATGTAATATAAAACTATTGAGAAAAAAATATTTGAGAAAAGAGTGTAATAAAGTTGGTACTTATGCAGAATGGGAAAATGATATTTATAAAAATTATCAAGAACATAGTATAGAGTATTTGATAAATTTCTCGAAGTTTTTAAATAATGAAATTAGAAAATTAGAACCTGGTAATATAGCATTCGGACATTTTCTCACACAAATGTATGCAATTTTGGTTCCTATAATATTTAATACATTGTTTATTTCAAAGTTATTGGAAATTCTGAAAATGAAATTATGCGAAGTAGTATTATTTTCGTTGATGGCATTAGTAATTATATTGCTCGCACTTTGGATATTTACAAAATATGTAATGTGGTCGTTAAAAAGTAATCTGTATAAAGTGCATATGTATGAGGATTATAAAATAATAATTGACGAAATGATAGAGAAAAAAGGTTTTAATTTATAAGAGAATTTTGGTATTAAATGAAACAAGTTGGTCAAAAAAATTAATCATATATTTGGGATCATATATTTGGTAGCATAATACAGATTGACAGATATATACTACTGTGGTAGTATGATATTAGAAAACTGCAGTAAATAAAAAAAGGAGCAATTATGGTACCGAAATTTCAAGATTCAGAATTAAAAGTCATGGCAGTATTATGGAAAAATGGAGATATGAAAGCTAGAGATATTGCCGGAATATTGGAAGAAGAAAATGGGTGGAATCTTAATACAACATATACTTTGATTAAAAGATGTATAAAGAAAGGTGGGATTTTAAAAAAAGAACCTAATTATATCTGTCATGCACTTGTTCCTCAGGAAGAGGTTCAGAAAGTAGAAACGAAAGAGTTCATAGATAAGATATATGATGGGTCAGAATCAAAATTATTTGCGGCATTATTAAAAAAGCACAAAGTAGAAGAAAAGGAAATTGCAAAATTAAAAGATATTATAGAAAAATGGGATTAAGGAAATACAATGTATGAATATTTTTCAAATGAGTTTTTTAGGAAGTATATTAATAAGTATTATGTTATTAATTCCAAAATTATATATGTCTTTTTGACTATCTTTTTATATC
>ENA-OPWX01001338-OPWX01001338.1-human-gut-metagenome-genome-assembly--contig:-NODE-1338-length-17649-cov-3.091906_pt1 | contig 17649 bp, 12 predicted proteins | sample MGYA00241514_ERZ502020 | MGnify/ENA primary metagenome ERZ502020 (study PRJEB25962, sample SAMEA2042105) | human gut metagenome | biome: human gut; feature: human-associated habitat; material: faeces... | reverse complement strand
AGCTTGGTGGACTTGCCGCTCTGTCCGGAAATGATCAGAGGTGTACGTGCCTCATCGATCAGGACAGAGTCGATCTCATCGATGATACAGTAGTGAAGATCTCTCTGAACAAGCTGTTCTTTATAGATGACCATATTGTCACGAAGATAATCAAATCCCAGTTCGTTGTTTGTTACATATGTGATATCGCATCCGTATGCTGCACGGCGCTCTTCTGGTTTCATATCATTCAGGACAACACCTACAGTCAGGCCAAGGAACTCGTGAACCTTACCCATCCACTCAGCATCTCGTTTTGCCAGGTAGTCGTTGACGGTTACGATGTGGACACCTTTTCCCTCAAGGGCATTCAGATATGCAGGAAGTGTGGAAACAAGAGTTTTACCTTCACCTGTTTTCATCTCGGCGATACGGCCCTGGTGAAGGATGATACCACCGATGATCTGTACACGGTAATGCTCCATTCCAAGTACACGTTTGGCTGCCTCACGTACGGTGGCAAATGCCTCCGGAAGAAGATCATCCAGTGTTGCACCTTCTGCAAGACGTTTCTTATATTCTCTTGTCTTGTCTCGTAACTGCTCATCCGTAAGCTGCTGCATCTGAGACTGATAGCTCTCGGTTTTTTCAACCAGCGGCATGATACGTTTTACCTCACGCTGGCTGCGGGTTCCAAATACTTTTGAAAAAACATTCATGTTTCTGCTCCAATCATTTTATTCGAATAAGACTGCTGTCTCTGATCTGTCCAATTTTGGATCATTCCAGTTCTCTGTTGATATCCGTTATACTGGATCACATATGGTATATATTCTACCACTTTCCTGTTATAAAAACAATGAACAATTATTTAACAAATCATGTCAGGAACAACAGAGTTATTGTTCACTCCGTTCTCAGTAACACAATAGAAAATATCCCGCATAGGACCCAGTTTTCGAGGATCCCGCGGGATATTACAGATCTTATTTCCTTACTTTTGCATTTTTTACACTGCTCCAGGCACCGTAATATGTCTTTCCGCTCACTTTTTTGTATGCACGGATACGAACATAATAAGTGCTTCCCTTTTTCAAACCGGAAAGTGTTCGGGTCAATGCACTGGCGGACACTGTCCTGGACCCTCTCATGGACCTTGATGCCGCATACTGGATCTGATAGCCGGAAGCGCCAGCTGCTTTTTTCCAGCGGACAGTCAGCTTCCCTGAAGCCTTGCTGGACGGTTTGTACTGCACCGGAGCTGTCAGGCGGACGATCCTGCTGCCGTTTTTGTTATAAGCACTTAAAGCAGAGCCCTTGTATGCGCGGACTGTATAAGTATACATGGTTCCTGCTTTTACTGATCCGTCTGTGTAGACCAGCGTATTGCTTCCGCTTACGGTAGCGATATTGACCCACTTGCTGCTGTTTCCGGTCCTTCGATAGATCTTATAGCCGGAAGCATTTGCAGCTTTTTTCCATTTGAAGACGATGCCGGCAGGGCTGTTGGAAGTGCCGGATAACCCGGGCCTGGTAAGCTTTACCGTTGTAAGGGCCGCGGACCGGAACTGGTATACGGCTGACTGTACTTCATCAGTCTTTTTCCATTCAGATTTCTGATAAACATACTTCTGGAAAAAGATATACATGTTATAAGTTGCGGCTTTGTTTATTCCTTTGGCAGATCCGATCCGCCATGTAGTATTCTTCCTGTTATCGGTTGGATTTGGTGAAGTACTCCAGTAAACTGGCACCCACTTCACATCTCCAGGCCCGGGATTTAAATTTGTAGTTCCCGCACCGGTCACGGTAAAATTATAATATTTATTCGGAGTAAATTTCAGCGGAGAATCCAAACCTCTTACAAAACTATCTTTAACATCCGGTATATAAGGTGTATAGGCTGGCGTCGGCGTCACATCATATTTCGGGCGGGTTCCCCTGTAATTCAACTTTAATTTTTTCAGGTTGCTGGTTCTTCCGTCTGAACCCAATACCTTAAGATACAGATCAAATTCTTTCTCTGTATCCAGATTCTTAAGATATATCACAAAGCTTCTGTTTGCAGTAACCGCCACACGAGAGTTTCCCGTATCGACCCTCGGAACATCAGATGTTCCGTCCTTTTTTCTCGCTACAGCTTTGTAGTAGCAGGCTCCGTTTGCATCAACTTTAAGTGTCACATTTACAGAACTGCGGCTTACCCATTTTTCTCCGGTCCATTTTACGTTTATTTTTGGCACCGGTGTTGGTGTCACTGTCAGTTCAGGATCCGCTGTCGGTGTCACTGTCGGTTCCGGACCCGCTGTCGGTGTCACTGTCAGCTCTGGAGCTGACGCTGACATAGCTTCTGCGTTTTCTTCTATACTGTCTCCTGCTTCTTCAGGTATTAGTTCTGTCAATAATACTTCCGGATCATCCTCACTGGAGATCTCTTCTGAAACTCCTTCCTCAGCTCCGCCGAAAGCATCCTCGCTGTTCTCCGCATTTTCCGCGTTTTCCACATCTTCCATGGTTGCATCGGAAGAGTTATCCACCATTTCCTCAGAAATATCCTCACTGTCTTCTGCAGGCTGCTCAGTCTCTCCCATAGACTCTGTAGTTTCCTCTGCGGAAAACATTTCCTGGCTGTCCGCAGCATTTTCTGTGATTTCTGCATCACCGCTGCCATACTCTGCAGCCATACCGGTCGCCGGAAGCACCGTCACACAAAGTGCAGCACTTAAAAAAAGTGCCAGAACTTTTTTCTTCATTTACCTTCCTCCTTTTCTCCGTGAGTTACATATTTGTTATGTCAAGGAGATATTCGCACTCCACACAGTATTATTTTTCAGAAAGTGGGGCTGACTGAAACTTGTACTGTACAGACTGTATCTTATCCGTAGATTGCCATTTGGAATCCTTGCAGGTATATTTGCGGAAGAAAACATACAGATTAAAAGTTCCCTCCTGGTCGATTCCTTCCTTGGAACCGATCTTCCAGGTGCTTCGGATCCGGTTGGAATTCGGATTCGCAGATGTACTCCAGTAAACAGGCACCCACTTAATGTCTCCGTTTTCCGGATCCTCATTATCGGTACCTGCACCGATAACCTTAAAATCATAAAATGTATCCGGGTAGAATTTCAGAGGAGAATCCAGCCCCTCTACCGTACTGTCCTCTGCCTTTGGTTTGGATGCTTTATGTTTTTTCTCAGAATCTGTTTTTTTCGCCGGGCGGCTGTCCTGATCCAGCTCCATCCGCTTCAGATCACTTAATTTCCCATTCTCATCCTCAATCTGGATATACAGATCAACTGCCTGGTCTGTATCCAGGTCTGCAAGTGTGATCCCGAACTCTTCATCCTCACTGATCAAAACCTCATCATTCACGGTATTTCCGGTCTCGATCTGAGGCACCTGGGAATTTCCGTCTTCCCCCCGCTCTGCCCATTTATAATAGCAGACGCCGTTAACGGCTGACGTAAGCGTTATCTCTGCCTGGGAATAGCTGTCCCATTTAAACCCTGTCCATTGTATTTCTGACTTTTTGGAATCCTTTGTATTGTTTTCTCCGGAACTCAGTTCCAGATCCTCCACAGTCTGTTCTTTTATGGTGTCACCACTGTTAAATTCCGCTGCCATACAGGTAGCCGGTATCATGGTCATACCAAGAGCTACACTTAAGATTACCACAGGAAGCTTCTTTTTCATTTTTCCTTTCTCCTTTCGCATATGTCTTCATTATATAATTCTCCCCTATTGCTTGCAACAGAAAAGAAGCCTGATTTTGCTGTGACATAAAAGGCTCCGGAAACCTGCCGATTTCTCACACAGATTCCCGGAGCCTTCCATTCAATATTCAGTTGTGATAATAAAATTCCCTATCAGAACTCTGGTTCGATCAGTCCGTAAGTATTTCCTTTACGTTTATAAACTACGTTAACCTGCTCTGTCTCAGCATTAAAGAATACAAAGAAATTATGTCCGAGAAGCTCCATCTGTACGCATGCATCTTCCGGATACATTGGTTTGATCCCGAATTTCTTGGTACGGATGATCTTAACTTCCTCATCCTCTTCATAATCCTTATCAAGGTATGCCTTCTGGAAGTTTGTGGATTCCTGCTGCTTGTCAACGATCTTGTTCTTGTATTTACGAAGCTGACGCTCAATTACCTCTTCAACCAGATCGATGGATACATACATATCATTGCTTACCTGCTCGGAACGGATAATGTTACCTTTCACAGGGATCGTTACCTCGATCTTCTGGCGATCCTTCTCAACGCTTAAGGTTACTGAAATCTCAGTTTCAGGAGTGAAATACCTTTCAAGTTTACCAAGCTTGTCCTCAACAGCTGTTTTAAGTCCTTCGGTTACTGCTATATTCTTTCCACTAATAATAAATTTCATGACTTCCATCCCCTTTGCTGTTTTATGTTGCTATTATAACATATTAAATTGAATTTTAACATCACTTTTCAAAAATTTCATAAATTTTTTCCAAATTTATTCGATATATTCCTTCAAAATGTTTTTTTTGTCGTGAATGCGCAACTATTAGAGTATTTCATCTAATTAATTCATTACAAATGTATATCTGCACACCAGTGCCAGAAGATTGATGGGACAAAAGCATCTGCTTCACTATTTGTATATACTATTTCATTTTAGCCAGAGCTTCAAAGGGTATACTTCCGCCAAAAATATCCAAAGCACTGCCAACAGTCACATCCAGTCTGCCCTGACCTGCTTTTCGAAGCTCTTCAATATCTGCCATAGAACCCACACCGCCTGCATAGGTCACCGGATGGGCTGTATATTGTCCCAGAAGCTTTGCAAGCTCTGTTTCCACACCTCGGGCCTTTCCTTCCACATCCACTGCATGGACCAGAAATTCGTCGCAGAAGCTTCCAAGCCTTTCCATCAGCTCCGGTGTCACGATCTCTTCTGTAAATTTCTGCCATCGGTCTGTGACAATATAATATTTGCCATCTTTTTTGCGGCAGCTCAGGTCAAGTACAAGATGTTCTTTCCCTGTAGCATCACGGATCTTCTCCAGATTTTTCCAGGAGATCACTCCGTTTTTAAACACATAGGAGGTTACGATCACGTGGCTGGCGCCAGCCTCCAGATATTCTGCCGCATTCTCCGGGCAGATGCCGCCTCCGATCTGAAGCCCTCCGGGATATTTTCCCAGAGCCTGAAGTGCCTGGGCTTTCGTTGCTTCATAGTTCGGGGAATCCTTTCCGTTCAGAAGGATCACATGACCGCCCTTTAATCCTGCCTTCTTATAAAGCTCTGCATAGAATGCCGCATCCTGCTCTGACACAAAATTTTCTGCCGCCTGATCCCCCTGATCCTTCAGGCTTCCTCCTACGATCTGTTTTACTTTTCCGTTATGTATATCAATGCATGGTCTGAATTTCATAATCCTGTCCTCCATTTTCTTTCCATGCACTGATAATAGCATCTGAAACAGTTTTATGCAATGCTGTGGTAAAATATCTGTTATCTTCCTTCTACCGCATTTCCCACTGCGTTTCCGATATCATCCACTGCATTACCTACGCCGTCGCCAAGGTCCTTTACACTGTCACCCAGCTCACCGGATACAGTTCCGTCATTTTCGTTTCTGTCAGCATCCGCAGCTCCGGGTGCTGCTGTCCCGTTATTTCCATTTCCTGCAGGCGTCACGGTAATATTTCCATCGGACATCTCATTGTTATCCGTGCCGGAATCCTTAATGCTCTCTCCATTGTCCTTCACACCGTCATTGTCTGCTTTTTCTTCCATAGTTTCATCTTCTGCGGCAGTATTTTCGTTTGTATCTTTTTCCTTATCCTTCGTGTTTTTATCTTTTTCATCCACTGTTTCATCCGCATTGTTTACCTCTGTGCCGCAGGCTGTAAATGTACACAGAGACAGGGTAAGCAAAGTACCAAAAAGAATCGCCTTCCATTTTTTCATATGATCTTCTCCTTTTTCTAAAAAATTCTGTATTCCTAATATGGCACTTTTTCCGCTATCCTATTCTGGGAAAAATTTCAAAAACCGCAATTTCATCAAAAAAAGACGGGGTCCGATCTTACACGAACCCCGTCTGTATTACCTGTATTTTATTCTGTTGCGGCTCAATCTGTCAGAATCAGCCGATCACGTCACTCATATCATAACGTCCTGCCGGTTTGCCTGCAAGGAATTTGGCTGCTTCTACAGCACCTTTTCCAAAAATAGCCTTGGAATATGCAGTATGCTTGAACTCGATCACTTCGTCCTGACCTGCAAAAATTATCTCATGCTCACCTACGATAGTTCCACCGCGAACTGCGGAGATACCGATCTCCTTATCATCGCGTTTTTCACGTTTCTGGCTGCGGTCATATACATAATGATACTGATTATCCATAGCTTCATTAATGCTGTCTGCCAGCGCAAGTGCAGTACCACTTGGTGCGTCTAATTTCAGGCGGTGATGCTTCTCTACGATCTCCATATCAAAGCCTGCAGCTGCAAGAACCTTAGCTGCGTCCTGAACCAGCTTCAGAAGTGTGTTGATACCAAGAGACATGTTTGCGGATTTCAGCACTGCTACCTTTCGGGATGTTTCTTCCACTTTTGCAAGCTGCTCCTGGCTTAAACCGGTACTGCACAGAACAACCGGGATCTGGCGTGCCGCGCTGTACTCAAGAAGCTTGTCTGTTGCCTTTGCGGAAGAAAAATCAATGATCGCATCTGCCTCTACCTGACATGCGTCAATATCGGTAAATACCGGATAGCTGTTTTTTCCCTGATCTGCAATATCAATACCTGCTACGATCTCAGCATCCGGATCTTTCTCCACAATGCCGCTGATGACCTGGCCCATATGTCCGTTGCAGCCGTGCATGATGATTTTTACCATAGTATATTCTCCTTTACCTTTCGCTTACAGTCAGATCATTTAGCAAGCTTAAGGCCGAATTTCTCGATCTCTTTTGCAAGAGCTGCCTTTGTGTCCTCTTCCATCTCGCAGAGCGGCATACGAAGCGGCCCTACGTTCATTCCCATAAGGTTCATAGCTGTCTTAACAGGAATCGGGTTTACTTCGCTGAACAGCGCATTGATCAGCGGAAGAGCTTTCAGCTGATCCTCTGTTGCTCCCTTGGTGTCGCCGTCGAAATATTTCATGACCATGTCATGTGTAAACTTCGGTGCAACGTTGGAAAGCACGGAAATAACTCCAAGTCCGCCAAGAGAAAGAATCGGAAGTACCTGATCATCATTTCCGGAGTAAAGCTCAAGCTGTCCGTCTGCCAGAGACATCATCTTGGCGATCTGGGAAAGATCTCCTGTTGCTTCCTTGATTCCGACAATGTTCTTTACATTCTTTGCAAGGTAAGCTGCTGTAGCCGGCTGGATGTTGCAGCCTGTACGGCTCGGTACGTTGTACATGATGAGCGGAGTTTCCGGAACTGCATTGGCAATTGCTGTGTAGTGAGCGATAAGACCCTTCTGTGTAGCCTTGTTATAGTAAGGTGTTACAATAAGAAGAGCGTCTGCGCCATAGGAAGCTGCTTCCTTGGACATCATGATCGCTGTCTCTGTACAATTGGAACCTGTTCCTGCAATAACAGGCACACGTTTGTTAACTTTATCAATTGTGAACTTAATTGTCTGAAGATGCTCTCCGTGTGTCAGAGTAGAAGATTCTCCTGTTGTTCCACAGATAACGATGGCGTCTGTGCTGTTCGCGATCTGATCCTCAAGGATCTCCTCAAGTTTCTCAAAATTCACTTTACCGTCTTCATGCATAGGTGTTACGATTGCAACGCCTGTTCCTTTAAAAATTGCCATTTGTCTTCCTCCTTCTTTCTTCTGTGAAATATTGCTTATTCCCGTTCCTGGTCAGTCAGCTCTGTTGTTATCGTGGTAATACTATCCACATAGGGCTTCAAAGCATCCGGAAGCCAGCGTCCGGTCATAATTATATGCATACTTTCATCCTTCTGCTTAAGCATATCGATGATCGTCTCAACTGGAGCGATTCCTTTATCCATAAGCCCGAGGATCTCATCCAGTAGCAGAAAATCACACTCTCTGGTAGCAATTACCTTCCGTGCGAAATTAAGGCCATTGAGAATATTGGTTCTCTCTTCTGCCTTTTCCTGCTCACTTAGGTCATTATAGCAGGTGTCCATTTTTTCGAAACGGAAAATCTTGAAATCAAAATTATCCAGTTCCTCAAGGAAATCCAGTTCTCTGCGTTCCCTGCCCTTGAGGAACTGTATGATGATCACACTTTTTCCCTGTGTAGCAAAGCGCAGCCCCCGGCCTACAGCCAGAGTTGTCTTTCCTTTCCCGTTCCCGCAATAAACCTCTGTTATTTCTCTTTCCATGATTTTTCCTCTTACTGTTAGTGAAACCGGTAATTCCCCATTTTTCTGATTTTTTTAATATTACCGCAGATTGGCTGGAAATGCAAGTGTTACCTTAATGTTCTCACCACTATTCCAAAATATATCCAATGTTACTCAACATATTCCAATTTACTCACCGAAACTTCATAGGCAATCCTTTTTTCTGTTTCGTTTTCACTAATCCGTTTCATGTACTCCCTGCTCTGGATCCTGCCCCAGATCAGTACATGCCCGCCTACTTCAAAAGCAGAAGCATATCTGGCATTTCTTCCCCAGCATATACATGGTATGTAATCGGATTTTCCGTAAGGTCGATTGACTGCCATCAGAAGATCTGCGATCTCTCTTCCCAACGGTGTTTTTCTGTATACAGGCGGTTTACAGATATATCCGTCCAGAAAGATCTGATTGACCGGCACAGTTTCTTCTTCCTCCCCCACAAACTTCACTTCCCGGGCAAAGACTGAAAGCACAAGCCGGTTTCTCTTTTCTTCATGACGGTTATAGGATCGGAACTGTCCGTGGATCTCGATATATTCTCCCACATAATCCTGTGTGATATCGATCAGCCGCTCAGACACCATCACCGGGATCCTGTCCTCCGAATCGCTGAGACGTTTTACCAGGATATCCATCATGTAAAATCCTTCTCCAAAGACCTGATGGCTGAAAGTAAACCCCGTAGCGATCCGTCCCATAACGGATACCTGATTGTTTTCAATAATTTTATCTGCCATAATAAGTAGCTCTCCTTCCTCTTCGTGTATTTCGTCTATATCAATCTATGTGTATTTGCGGTATAATATGCCTGAAAAATGAAAAACCAAAAATATTTTTTTATGTCTTGTAATCTCACAAAAATGTGATAGACTATAAATTTGGACATCATTTTTAACAAAAAAGATTACTTATATATGGAAAGAAAGGATTTGGATTATATGAAGACCAAGCGTGAAGATGTTCGTAACGTGGCCATTATCGCCCATGTCGATCACGGTAAAACAACACTTGTTGACGAGCTTTTGAAACAGAGCGGTGTTTTCCGTGAGAACCAGGAAGTCCAGGAACGTGTCATGGATTCCAACGATATTGAGCGTGAGCGCGGCATTACGATTCTCTCCAAAAACACCGCAGTTCATTATAAGGATGTAAAAATCAATATCATCGATACTCCAGGTCATGCGGACTTCGGCGGCGAGGTAGAGCGTGTGCTGAAGATGGTAGACGGCGTTATTCTTCTTGTGGACGCCTTCGAGGGTGCCATGCCTCAGACTAAATTTGTACTTCGTAAAGCTCTCGAACTGAACCTGCATGTTATTGTCTGCATCAATAAGATCGACCGTCCGGAAGCACGTCCGGAGGAGGTTGTCGACGAGGTTCTGGAGCTTCTCATGGATCTGGACGCATCTGACGAACAGCTGGACTGCCCGTTCCTGTATGCCTCCGCAAAGGCCGGCTACGCAGTTCGTAACCTCGATGATAAGCCTGAGAATATGGCTCCTCTTTTTGAGACTATCCTTGATGCGATTCCTGCTCCGGAGGGAGATCCGGACGGAGATACACAGGTTCTTATCAGCACCATCGACTACAATGAGTATGTAGGCCGTATCGGTGTCGGTAAGGTTGAGCGCGGAACCATTTCCGTGAACCAGGAGCTGATGCTTCTGAACCATCATGACCCTGACAAACACGAGCGTGTAAAGATCAGCAAACTCTACGAATTTGACGGACTGAACAAAGTTGAAGTTAAGAGCGCTACCATCGGAGCTATTGTTGCAATCTCCGGTATCGCGGATATCCACATTGGAGATACCCTCTGTGCAGGAGACAACCCGGAGTCCATTCCGTTCCAGAAGATTTCCGAGCCAACAATCTCCATGAACTTCCTTGTAAACGACAGTCCTCTTGCAGGACAGGAAGGTAAATACATCACTTCCCGTCACCTTCGTGACCGTCTCTACCGTGAGCTGAACACAGACGTCAGCCTTCGTGTAGAAGACACCGATACAACCGAGTGCTTCAAGGTTTCCGGCCGTGGTGAGCTTCACCTCTCCGTTCTTATTGAGAACATGCGCCGTGAGGGATACGAGTTTGCAGTCAGCAAACCGGAGGTTCTCTATCACACAGACGAGCGTGGACGTAAACTGGAGCCGATCGAAATCGCATACGTTGACGTTCCGGAAGAATTTTCCGGTACTATCATCCAGAAACTCAGCGAGCGTAAAGGTGAGCTTCAGGGTATGAGCACAGCAAGCGACGGAACTGTACGTCTTGAGTTCTCCATCCCCTCCCGTGGACTGATCGGATTCCGTAACGAATTCCTTACCTCCACCAAGGGTACCGGTATCCTGAACACCATGTTTGACGGATACGCACCATACAAGGGAGACTTCCCGTACCGTAAACAGGGTTCCCTCATCGCTTTCGAGGCAGGCGAGACTGTAACTTACGGTCTTTTCTCCGCTCAGGAGCGTGGTACTCTCTTCGTCGGACCTGGCGAGAAGGTTTACAGCGGTATGGTCATCGGACAGAACGGAAAGGCCGAGGATATCGAACTGAATGTCTGCAAGACCAAGCACCTTACCAACACCCGTTCCTCTTCCGCTGACGATGCACTGAAGCTTGTTCCGCCAAAGATCTTAAGTCTTGAGCAGGCCATTGAGTTCATCGACCAGGATGAGCTTCTTGAGGTAACACCGACAAGCCTTCGTATCCGTAAACGTATTCTGGACTCCAGAGACAGAAAACGTGCCGCATTCCGCAAGAGCTGATCGAACCTGGCTATCATTTACTGTTGAGCAGAAACCTTTTACAGTAATTCGGCGCAAAGCCGCATAGTGAATGCGGATGCTTTTATCCGCCTGACCTATATTTATATAAACTGCCATATGGGAAGCATTTCCTGTATGGCAGTTTTTTTTCTGCATTTCTGAAAAAAATCCCGATAATTTCCGCCTAATTATTCTGGAAATTTAAATAATTTCAAGTTTTTTGGTTTCTTATGTTATCACGCTTTACTTTGCCACAATATTTTTGTGAATTTTTTATCAAAATCATTCCGTATTTTTGTGAATTATTTATCAAATTCTCTATTGACGTCTGAAATCAGTTAAATTATAATGTGTACATGATCGTTTGACAAAAGTTTAACGTTAATGTTTTAACTACATGCTGCGTTTTATCTTTTGCCCACCCTTCATATGTGTGCATGTTTTTTGTCAGTGCTGACAATTTTTTAACATGTTTTTTGTGCACAGTGCTGAATTTCAAAAATTTTTTTTAATATTTTTCCAATAATTCAGCGTTCTGCAAAGTAAAATTTACAGTATTTTCCCCTAATTTTTTGTTCGTCATTTTGCACATAGCGACAAAATTCAGAATTTGCGTTTTTTTCAGAATTTTGATACTATATCAGTATCGAAACTGAAAATTCAATCAGATTGAATCAACAACGAAACGCAGCGCGGGGACTTACAAAAACTCTGCAGCATCTGCCGGCGAAAAAAGGATAAGCCCGCAGGACCACAGACCATTATCATATGAAAACAGGAGGATTCCACATGGCAAAGAAAGAAACTATCCCTACCATCATCGACACTCCAGAAGCCCTGACCGCGAAAATGGCTGCAATGAAAGAGGCACAGAAGATCTTTGCTACCTACACACAGGAGCAGGTCGACAAGATCTTTAAGGCAGCTGCTACTGCTGCTGACAAGATGCGTATCCCACTTGCCAAATTGGCTGTTGAGGAAACAGGCATGGGTATCATGGAAGACAAGGTTATCAAGAACCATTACGCAGCAGAGTATGTTTACAATGCATATAAGAACACTCAGACATGTGGTGTTGTAGAAGAAGACAAGGCATACGGACTCAAGAAGATCCTGGAACCTGTAGGACTGATCGCTGCAGTTATCCCTACAACAAACCCGACCTCCACAGCAATCTATAAATCTCTTATTTCCCTGAAAACCCGTAATGCGATCATCATCAGCCCGCATCCGCGTGCTAAGAAATCCACTATTGAAGCTGCAAAAGTTGTTCTGGAAGCAGCTGTTGCCGCAGGTGCGCCGGAAGGAATCATCGGATGGATCGATATCCCAAGCCTTGACCTTACCAACATGGTAATGCAGAACGCAGATATCATCCTTGCCACCGGTGGTCCCGGAATGGTCAAAGCAGCTTACTCCTCCGGTAAACCGGCTGTTGGTGTAGGACCCGGAAATACACCTGCCATTATTGATGACAGCGCAGATATCCGTCTTGCAGTTAACTCCATCATCCACTCCAAGACCTTTGACAATGGTATGATCTGTGCTTCCGAGCAGTCCGTAACTGTTCTGGAGAGCATTTATAAAGAAGTGAAGGAAGAGTTCCTTTACAGAGGATGCTACTTCCTTAAAAAAGACGAGATCGAGAAGGTCAGAAAGACCATCCTTATCAACGGCGCACTGAATGCCAAGATCGTAGGACAGAAGGCTGCTACTATCGCTGAAATGGCAGGCGTTACTGTACCGGCTGAGACCAAGATCCTGATCGGTGAGGTTGAGTCCGTTGATATCAGCGAAGAATTCGCACACGAGAAGCTTTCCCCTGTACTTGCCATGTACAAGGCCAAGAATTTTGACGATGCTGTTGCAAAGGCTGCGCAGCTCGTTGCAGACGGCGGCTATGGTCATACCTCTTCCCTCTACATCAACGTAAATGAAACAGAGAAGATGGATAAATTCGAAGCAACTATGAAAACCTGCCGTATCCTTATCAATACACCTTCTTCCCAGGGTGGTATCGGTGACCTTTATAACTTCAAGCTTGCTCCATCCCTTACTCTTGGCTGCGGTTCCTGGGGCGGTAACTCCGTATCCGAGAACGTTGGTGTCAAACACCTTCTCAATACCAAGACTGTTGCTGAAAGGAGAGAGAATATGCTCTGGATGAGAACACCGGAAAAGGTTTACTTTAAGAAGGGCTGTATGCCGGTTGCTCTTGATGAGCTCGGTACTGTTATGGGCAAGAAACGCTGCTTCATCGTAACAGACTCCTTCCTCTACAAGAATGGCTACACCAAACCGATTGAAGATAAACTGGATCAGATGGGCATCGTTCATACATGCTTCTCTGATGTAGCTCCTGACCCGTCTCTCGCTTCCGCCAAAGCCGGTGCCAAGGCTATGACAGCCTTTGAGCCAGACTGCATCATCGCTCTTGGCGGCGGTTCCGCAATGGATGCCGGCAAGGTTATGTGGATGCTTTATGAGAATCCGGACGCTGACTTCTCCGATATGTCCATGGACTTCCTGGATATCCGTAAGAGAGTTTATACATTCCCGAAGATGGGTAAAAAAGCTTACTTCGTAGCGATCCCGACCTCTTCCGGTACAGGCTCCGAGGTTACTCCTTTCGCCATCATCACAGATCAGGATACCGGCGTTAAATGGCCACTGGCTGATTACGAGCTTCTCCCGGATATGGCGATCGTAGATACCAATAACATGATGAGCGCACCGAAGGGACTTACCCGTGCTTCCGGTATCGATGTTATGACACATGCCATTGAGGCTTATGTTTCCATGATGGCTTCCGATTACACCGATGGTCTTGCACTGAAAGCGATCAAGCTTGTATTTGAGTATCTGCCGCGTGCATATAAAGATGGCAATGACGTAGAGGCCAGAGATCACATGGCTAACGCTTCCTGCATGGCAGGTCTTGCATTCGCCAATGCATTCCTCGGCGTTAACCACTCTCTCGCTCACAAGCTCGGTGCTTTCCACCACCTGCCACACGGTATCGCAAACGCAGTTGTTCTTCTGGATGTTATGCGTTACAACAGTGCTGAGGTTCCGACTAAGATGGGTACTTTCCCACAGTATCAGTATCCGAAGACACTTGCACGCTACGCTGAGATCGGACGTTCTGTAGGTCTTACAGGCAAGAACGATGCAGAAGTATTCGAAAAACTTCTTGCTAAACTGGATGAGCTTATGAGAACTATCGAGATCCTGCCGACGATCCGTGATTACGGCGTAGATGAGAAGCATTTCCTGGAAACTCTGGATGAGATGTCCGAGCAGGCCTTCAATGACCAGTGTACCGGTGCCAACCCGAGATATCCGCTTGTATCCGAGCTGAAAGATATCTATCTGAAAGCTTATTACGGAGAAATGCCAAATAAAGAAAAGAAAAAAGCCAAATAAATGTGGAACATCCTTTTAATGAAACACAGTCGGGAGTCTATTCACTCCCGACTACGTTTCATTTGCTTATTCCCTCTTGCAAAAGATCCCCGATACAGGGCTGCATGAACAGACTGTACCGGGGATCTTTTATTCAACTGCTTTGTAATGATCGTTTATTTCAAGCCATACTCTGCTGCAAGTTTTTTAAATTCAGGAAGAGAATTCACAATTGTCTCATAAGATACACAATATGCAAGTCTCACATAACCGGGGCATGCGAAGGAGCTTCCCGGTACCATAAGGATGTTATATTTCTTACCGGCTTCACAGAAGGCTTTTTCGTCTTCAACCGGAGATTTTACAAAGAGATAGAAGGCACCCTGTGGTTTGATGCACTCAAATCCGCATTCTTTCAGGCCATCATAAAGTGCCTGACGATTTTTATCATAAGCTGCAAGATCCGTCTTGGCGTCTACACATTTTGCAACTACCTTCTGGATCAGGGACGGTGCATTTACACAGCCAAGTGTACGGTTTGCAATGGTTGCTGCAGAGATCAGCTCTTCGCTTCCGTCTGCCTCATCAGGGATCACCAGATATCCGATACGCTCTCCAGGCAGGGAAAGGGATTTGCTGTAAGAATAGCAGATGACCGTATTATGGTAAAATTTCGTCACATAGGGAACCTCTGCCCCGTCATATGCCAGCTCTCTGTAAGGCTCGTCAGAAATCAATACGATCTGTGTGCCAAATTTCTTTTCCTTTTCTGTCAGGATTTCCCCCAAACGCGTCAGTACAGCTTCTGAATAGATTACTCCTGTTGGGTTGTTGGGCGTATTGATAATGACAGCCTTCGTACGGTCTGTAATCCGCCTGGAAAATTCTTCCAGATCCGGCTGGAATGTTTCTGTGTCCGCCGGAACTACCTCCAGTATACCATCATAATTTCTCACATAATTGCCATATTCTACAAAATAGGGCGCAAAGGTCACAACCTGATCCTGAGGATTTAAAATCGTCTTTAAAATCACATTCAGGCCGCTGGCAGCGCCTACAGTCATCAGGATATTTCCCTGATGGAACTTTGTTCCAAAACGCCGGTTTAAGGACTGTGCGATGGCCTCCCTTACATCTTCAAAGCCTGCATTGCTCATATAGCCGTGAACCATAACAGATGGTTCCTCATTCACAATCCTGCAGATCGCCTCATTGACCGCCTCAGGCGCGGGCACATTGGGATTTCCCAGGCTGAAATCATACACATTTTCTGCTCCATATATGGCTGCCAGCCGTTTTCCCTCCTCAAACATGGCCCGGATTGCGGAGTTATTATTTACAAGCGGCTTCATCTTTTCTGATATCATACTCATGTCCTCTCTTTCCCGGTAACGTGCAGCGTTCTGCCCTCTGACCGCTCCTTTTCTCTGTACAGGAAAAATGCAGAAGCTGCTGCTCATTTGATTGTATCCTTGATGGGAAAGATTGTCAATACCATCAAAAAGCCATATCGAGACCCGGCCTCAGACAGGCGCAGGTTTGATATGGCTTTGAATGAAACAATAGTTCCGGCTACCGAAGCCCTTTAAAAAGAGCTTCTATTTCAGGCGTGACATCATCCGGCCAAAACTCTGCCGAAACTCTGCTTTCATCTAAGGTCAATGTAACATAGAGATCATACCTTGCAGGCTGTTCTGGCTCACGCATACCATTCATATCAGCAAGCTCCCTGTCACGCAATGCTCCCATAAGAAGCTCGATCTGCTCCTGTTCTGTAAAAACAAGCGTTCCATCTTTCTGATAGAAGGGATTTTCCGTCTGGATCTGCTTTAAGGCTTCTCCTTCCGGAAGTCCGTCACCGTATTCTTCCCCGTTCACAATTGAGGATACATCCACGGAAATCCGGCTTACATGTTCAGCCGCAAAATAAGCTCCCGGCTCAACCCCCATTTTCTCTAAAACCTGTATAGTATTTGTAAAAGAGGGATAAACCGGCCATCTGCAAAGCTGATCCAGATGGTTTTCCATATACCGTTCCATCTCATCCGCAGAAGGCATTTCATTATAAGAATCTTTCAATGTTTCCGGGCCAAGAAGCATTTTGATCAGATCTCTCTGATATTCAGAAATATAACCGTCGTTTTTTCCCCACCGTTCCTGAATATACAGGCACAGCTCCTTTTCTGCAAACTGAAGCGCTCCCACCGGATCTTCTCTCATCCGGTCCTTAAGTTTCTGCCCCTTAAGATCGGTCTGATAGGCTCCAAGAAGCTCCTTTATGGCATCTTCTTCCATTGTATTAAACAGAGAATGATTTCCATTTCCCTGGTAGGAAACGTATCCCATCTCCTCCGGCTGCTGAGAAAGGATCGGATAAAGGCCCTTTTTATACGTTTCATTATTATAAATGTTCTCATAAGTTTCCAGCACATCTTCTAAATCCATGTGATACCTGCGGCTGACCTGCCGGCCGTTCTTTAAACGATAGCGGATAAGGATCTGGCTGAAATACCGGTCATACGCTTCATCTCCCTCTTTGCCAGCCACAAAAACAGAGGTTGGACCATCGGCTCCTCCAATGACAGATATGGCTGAGGCATCCTTACTGCTATAATGGTTCACAGACATGGAAACTTCGTTTAAGCTGATCTGCGCTTCCCAGCGGTTCAGCTTTTCTTCCCTGTATCCTGCCGCTTCTCTGGAAGCAGCCTCTGCCAGAGCAATAACAGAGGCAGGATCGGTAAGCTCCATCTTCTCTTTTATAAAATCTCCCGCACTTTCATATATCAGTCTCCGGGTATCTCCCTGCCGCATCACTCTTGGCATATTGTCGGCAAACGAATGATCAATGGATAAATCCACACTGGCAGAAGCAATTTTCTCCTGAGATGGCACATAGGAATCATAGCCATACCAGTCATAACGGAAACTGCAAAAAAACAGCATTCCCGCTCCCAGGCACAGCGCCAGCTGCATTTTGTGTGAAAAAAGCTTTTTAAAATCAAAATGATAGATGATTTCCACAATACAGTGGGTCAGCACCACCGACACCATGGTTCCGAACAGTCCCCAGCGCAGCCTGCTCTGCAGCGACCAGAAGAACATGCCTCCGGC
>ENA-OPWX01001293-OPWX01001293.1-human-gut-metagenome-genome-assembly--contig:-NODE-1293-length-18279-cov-2.727283_pt1 | contig 18279 bp, 18 predicted proteins | sample MGYA00241514_ERZ502020 | MGnify/ENA primary metagenome ERZ502020 (study PRJEB25962, sample SAMEA2042105) | human gut metagenome | biome: human gut; feature: human-associated habitat; material: faeces... | reverse complement strand
TCCCAGAGTCGCACCAATGGATACGTCAATCTCTCCTGTCAGGATCACAAAAGCAATTCCTACCGCCAGAAGCGTAAATACGACCGAATCATTTAAACAGTTCAGCAGACTGGCAGGCTGCCAGAAATCCTTATTCACCAGGCCTACCAGCAGGATCAGCAGCACCAGGAAAAGCAAGCTTCCTGCTTCGCGGGCCTTCATCATTTTCTTTACTCTATTCATGTCAGCCCTCTCCTTCTTCTTTTACATCAAACGATGCATTCATCAGTGTGTTCTGATCGATTTCCGACTTTGACAGCGTTCTTGTCACATGCCCCTGGAACATGACAACCGCCCGGTCAGACAGTTCAATAATCTCTTCCATATCCGAAGAAATCAGCATGATCGCCACGCCTTTTTTCTTCAGTTCCAGGATAATCGAATATACATCACCTCTGGCTGCTGCGTCAATACCACGGGTCGGTTCATCTAAGATTACCAGCTTAGGAAGAGAGGAAAGGCATCGCCCAATCACTACCTTCTGCTGATTTCCACCCGAAAGGCTGCCGCAGGACTGCTCCTGTCCGGTTACCTTTGTCCTGAAATCATCAATATATTTCTGAGTGATTTCCTGCTCTTTCTTCTTATTAAGAAACACCTTTCCCATCGCGATATTAAACAGCAGAGAGGATGTCGTGTTGGCTGCTACGCTGCTCATTCCAAACACACCGTTCTGCCGACGATCCTCAGGTACATAGTTAATACCTGCCGCAATCACATCTCTGGTCGAAAGCCCTTTTACATCCTTTCCCTCCAGAAGCACTTTTCCTGAAAGTGGTTTTTCCCGGCCAAAAATCGTAGTTGCCAGTTCCGTCCGGCCTGCTCCGACCAATCCGGCCACACCCAGGATCTCTCCTGGATAAACCTCAAAATTGATATCCTCAAATCCATAACCCGAAAAATGCTCCAGCTTTAAAACAGGCTTTAAATTTGTATAATCAATCGTAATCTCTTCTGTTTCGCGCTTCTCTACCTCTTCCATATTAGGAGGCAAAAGCCCCTTCACCAGCATCTCTCTTGTAAAATCACCAATGGGTCCCTTCAGTGTGATCACGCCGTCCCGCATGATCGCCACATGAGTACCAATGGTAAATACCTCTGCCATGCGATGAGTGATATAAATAATGCCGATCCCGCGGCTTTTAAGATCTGTCACTACCTTAAATAATGCTTCCACCTCATCAAAGGTCAGCGCCGATGTAGGCTCGTCCAAAATCAGCACCTTGGCATTTCTCATCATACCTCTGAGAAGCTCTACGATCTGCTGCTCTGCAATAGACAAACTCAGCGCCTTTCTGCTAAGATCCAGATTCCAGCCGATATCTTTTACAATTTTTACCAGACGGCTGTGCAGCTCCGACTTCACTCCGGTAAACCCGATAAGGATGTTTTCCTCTACTGTCATATTAGGAAACAGCATGGGCTCCTGAGGAACCATGTAAATTCCCTTTTGAAGGGAAACAACGGGCTTAAAACTGGAAATGCGTTCTCCGTCTATGTAAAGCTCGCCCTGATCCGGCTGATAGATTCCCATAATAATCTTCATGAGAGTCGATTTTCCGGCTCCGTTTCCGCCGATCAGCGTCAAAACCTCTCCTCTTCCAACACTTAAATCAATTCCCTTCAGCACTACGTTCAGACCAAATCTCTTTGTGATCCCGCGTACAGAAAGCAATTCTTGCCCTGTCTGTTCCTGGACGGTCTGGCTCATGTCAATCCCCTCTCCGATTTTGTATTTTTGTTTGACTCTCAAACATTTTTACCACATACTCAGTATAATCATATCGCCCATGTTTGTCAAGTTGTTTCTATTTTTTAATATTTAAAATGCATAATACTATTGATTTTTTTATTTTTTTGTTATATATTTTATACATCATACGGCTGTTTTCATTATCTTGCTCATTTATACAAGCTGTATTGACACCTTTTTCCCTTTATGGTATATTTATTTGCATATCGAACATATGTTATGTATAATATCATTTGTTCATAATTAACTGTAATTATAAAATATTCAACTAAGGGGTAAATACAATGAAGTATGATGATGAACTGATCTTAAAGGCCGCCTGGTATTATTATATTGAAAACATGACCCAACAGGCGATCGCATCCAAGCTGGAGATTTCCCGCATGAAGGTAATACGCCTGCTGGACGTTGCCAGAGAAACCGGAGTAATCCAGTTTCGGATCTCTCCTGATTTGGGGAAACACCTTCCGGTTGAACAGGCCCTGCGGGAAAAGTGGGATCTGAAAGATGTTCTCATCATTCCAACACCGGATGACCGAAATCAGCTGAATGAATACCTGGCTCTGGCTGCCGCCAACTATCTGGCAGACCGTATCTCGGAAAACACCTTTATCAATATGGGATACGGCGATACGCCGTCACGGGTGTTAAACCACCTGGCCAATATCATTGACACGCCGGTTTCTGTCGTATCCTTTACCGGAGGCGTCAACTACTATCTTCCTAACAGCACTTCAAATGTGTTTAAGGCAAGACTCCATTTATACCCCGCTCCCCTGCTGCTTTCTTCCAAAGAAGTCTGCCAGGCGATCTTACAGGAGCCGAGTATGATGGAGATCCGGCGGATGGTAGGACTTTCCTCCTTTTCCATTGTAGGAATCGGAGCTATGAATAATGATGCAACCATCATCTCCAACGGCATTTTAAGCAAAAATGACTTTACCTATCTGACGATGAAGGGCGCTGTAGGAGACGTACTGACCCACTTTATCGACAAAGACGGCGCTCCTGTTGTTACCAATATTGAAGACCGTCTGGTCAGCACCCCGCTGTCCACTTTAAAAGAGCTGAATAATGTCATCGGCATTGCCGGAGGCGAACAGAAAGTTACTGTGATCAAGGCAGCTTTAAAGGGCGGTTACATTGATTCCCTGATCACAGATGAAGAAACTGCAAGAAAATTGATAGGAGAATAAAACTATGGCAAAGTATTTAATGGCGATCGACGCCGGAACCGGCAGCGTCCGCGCTGTCCTCTTTGACCTGGAAGGAAACCAGCTGGGATGTTCCCAGCAGGAATGGGAGCACGCTGAGGATCCCAGATATCCCGGCAGCATGGACTTTGACTGGGTACATAACTGGGATCTGGCCAGAAGTTGCATCCAGGATGTGATCTCAGAAACCGGAATCGATCCAGCCGAAATCGGCGCTGTTTCCACTACCTGCATGCGCGAAGGCATCGTTCTCTATGACAAAGACGGCAACGAAATCTGGGCCTGTGCCAACGTAGACGCCAGAGCCAATGATGAGGTAGCCGAACTGATCCATTCCTATCCGGGCCTGGAAAAGGAACTCTATCTGGAATCCGGCCAGTCCTATGCACTGGACGCCCTTCCAAGGCTTCTCTGGGTAAAGAACAAGCTGCCGGAAATCTATGAAAAGATCGACCGTATCGGCATGTTTAATGACTGGCTGATCTACAAACTGACAGGTATCCTGGCGGTAGAGCCTTCTAACGGCTCCACGACCGGTCTGATGGATTTGAAAACCAGAACCTGGGATCCGTCAATTCTGGATCGCTGCGGATTAAAGAGCAGCATCTTCCCTCCGGTAAAGGAATCCGGCACAGTCGCCGGAACCGTCACTGCCAATGCAGCCTTACAGACAGGCCTCACAGAAGGAACGCTCGTTGTAGTAGGCGGCGGCGACGCCCAGCTGGGATGCATTGGCGTAGGCGCTGTAGATGCCAATGATGCCGCAATCTTCGGCGGAAGCTTCTGGCAGTACGAATACAATACAGACCGTGCTGATACAGACCCCCAGTGCCGCGTTCGCGTCAACTGCCATGCAGTAAAAAACATATGGCAGTATGAAGCCCTGGCATTTAAGCCCGGTCTGGTGATGCGCTGGTTCCGGGACGGCTTCTGCCAGCTGGAAAAACAGATTGCCGAAAACTCCGGCTGTGACGTCTATGACCTGATGAACCGGGAAGCGGAAAAAATCCCTGCCGGCTGCTATGGCATGATGTGCACCTTCTCTGATGTAATGAACTTCATCAACTGGAAGCACGCTGCCCCTACATTTACAAATTTCCAGCTGGATCCGGCTCATTTTAACCGCTATACCTTTTACCGGGCAATTCTTGAAAACACGGCTCTGGTTACAAAGGGACACATGGAGCTAGTACAGGAATCTACCGGACATATGCCATCTGAGGTTATCTTTGCCTCCGGCGCTTCCAAGAGCCCGCTCTGGAGCCAGATCCTGGCGGATGTACTGGGCATCCCGGTAAAGGTTCCTGCCGTCAAGGAGGCCACCGCTCTGGGAGCAGCCCTGATCGCAGGCTATGGCGCAGGAATTTACCCGGATATCTCTGCTGCTGCTAAAAGACTGGTAAAGATCGACCACACCTATCTACCGAATATGGAAAATCACAAAGTATACTGTGAAATGTATGTGCAGTGGAAAAAACTCTATGCTGCCCAGCTAGCTCTGGTAAACGAGGGACTTACTACCCCTATGTGGACCGCACCTGGCATTTAGTATCTGTTTCATTACGATAAATCAAACTGTGCTGTTGCACAAAAGGAGGATTCTATGTATATTATAAATGAAAACGAGAGAGAATACCGCTTCGGTGACAGCGGTCCCAAATACCTGATGAAGGGCCCGCGTATGAATTTTGCCATCGTACAGTTCATGCCCGGTCAGGATTTCACCGCTCATTACCATAATGTAATGGAAGAAAACTTCTTCATCCTGGAAGGCAAGATCGACATTGTTGTAGACGGAAAAGTAAACACGCTCTCCGCCGGCGATCTGATCCATATCGAACCATCTGAGGTTCACTACTGCATCAACAATTATGACGTTCCCGTTAAAATGATCTCCACTCTGGCTCCTTATCAGGAAGTCGATAAGGTGGAGGTAGAAAATTACACTTACGAAAAATAAACCATATTCAAATGACGCCGCGTGTCATCACCGGCGTCATTTTTTTCTTCCCATTATCTTACAAAATATGACAGCTGCAATTGTACTGGCGGCTGTAGCCGCCAGACACGGCCCGGTTATCGCCGCAGGAGACGGGCTTCCGTACTGGCTCCGATAGGCGATCATATTTACAGGGATCAGCTGAAGGGAGGAAATATTTAGTATCAGAAAGGTGCACATATCCGTAGTTGCTGTAATAGAATCATCGGCGGATCTGCCATTATCTGATACCCTCCCTTCTTTTTTTAATTCCTCCATGGCCTTTAATCCCGCAGGGGTAGCCGCCCAGCCAAGTCCTAAGATATTGGCAATAAAGTTAATAGAAATCTGTCTGGCAGCCTCACTGTCCGGAGAAAGATGCGGAAAAAGAAAATGCAGCACCGGCCTCATCATTCTGGAAAGACGTTCGATCAGCCCCGCTCCGCGGCCGATCTCCAGTATTCCTGTCCACAGCGACATAACTCCCAGCATAGTGATGCACAAGGACACCGCCTCTTTCGCCGAGGCCAGCGCTCCCTGAGTAACCTGATCCAGTCTCCCGTGGACAGCCGCCCACAATATTCCCGATAAGATCATTCCCGACCAGAGGGCATTCAGCATAAAGCCTCTCCCTATTTCCTATCCTTCCGGATATTCTATGCCAAAAAATCCCAAAATATTCCTTTTGAGACGCCCCTCTTGACACCTCCCCCTCTCTTCTGGTATAATGGTATTACTATATTTCAGAAAGGATGTTTTAACATGTTGCAGCTGAACAGGCTGTCAAACACGATCAAACGAGAGCTGAAGGAAACCTTCGTTCTCAAAACCACTGTTTCTATTATCATTGGCACAGCTATTACCACCTTTGGACTTTACAATGTCCATCAGCAGGCGAATATCACCGAAGGTGGTATCCTGGGACTGATTCTTTTACTGAATTTCTGGCTTGGTATGTCTTCCTCTCTGCTGTCCCCAATACTTGATTTTCTCAGCTATCTCATGGGATTTAAGTATCTTGGAAAGGAATTTTTAAAAACCTCCATCTTTGCCACCTTGTGTATGGCCGGTTTTTTCCGTTTATGGGAGCTTTTTCCCCCGCTCCTTCCCAGTCTGGCAGATATCCCTCTTGCCGCCTCAGTCCTGGGAGGCTGCTTTATCGGAATCGGCTGCGGCCTTGTAGTCCGTCAGGGAGCTTCCTGTGCGGGAGATGATGCACTGGCCCTTGTAATTTCCAAGATAACCGGCTGGCGGATTTCCAAAGCCTATCTTTTTACAGACCTTACGGTGCTCGTTTTGTCTCTGTCCTATATTCCTGTAAAACGGATCATATATTCTCTGATTACAGTTACGATCTCGTCTTACCTGATTGATTTTATTACTAATTTCGGACGGGCGAAGGAAAATACTGCTGCTGAAGCATAGTATTGTATATATTAAGTTATCCACAACCTAAATATAGTATTTTGTCGAATTTTTACCATATATCTTGTGTTTATTGGTGGATAATGTGGATAACTTTGTGGATAACCTTGTTTATACTCTGGGGAAAGGCCGGGGAAAACATGGGGAAATGTGTAGTTTTATGTGGAAACGGCAATTATTGTTAAATATTTATCCACAATTTTACCCTGATTTTCCTGTTTCTGTAAAATTATTTACATTTCTTTACGTTTTTATAAACTCTATTGACCTTAGAGCCACTCCACCCTTTATCCTTACCCTGTCAGTAATGACGCAGACCCGCCAGGGAGAAACGCTTCTCCCGGCGGGTCTTCCCCTTTTTATTCCCTTGTTCACCGATGGTAGCCGCTCTGCACAACAGGCATATACAGCTCCAGATAATAGATATTTGTCTCCTCTCCCAAAAAGGAACTCATATTATTAGAATACAGAATTCCTTCCGGAACAAGCCCATGGCTGCGTCCCCACTCCTCCATCCTTTGAGCCATGGAAGCATCGGGAAACAGCTCCTCTGACGACTCTATGGTATAAATACAGGATACAGGTTCTGTAGACGGGTAGCTTGAAAGATCAAACTGCTTGCTGATAAACGGCTCCAGGCCTTTATATACCAGCAGCTTAGTCCCCCGGCTCTCCAGCTGACCATTTCTGACGGAAAACTGATTATAAAAATACGTCATATCCAGCCCGCTTACCTCGGACGACATGGAAAACCACTGGCGAAGCCCCTCATATATATCCTGACAGGTATCCAGAATATATGCCTCCGGAAAGCTTTTTAACGTATACCTGCCGGAGCATTCTTCAATACGGTCCATATCTGTCAGAGTCAGTTCCAGCCTTGCAATTGTCTGCCTGTGGCGCCGAATCTCCTTCTCCTCTTCCTGAACTCTCTTTTTTAAGTGCTCCCGCATATTAGCGACGCTTTTATCGTCTTTTACAAAATCCCTGATTTCTTCCAGGCTGTCGTTCATTTTCCTACGGTAAACAATACACATCAGCCGGTAAATGTCATCCTCTGAAAAATATCTGTAGCCATTTTCCTTCTTCTGAGAACGAATTACGCCCTTTTTTTCATAAAAACGCAGGGCATCCCGACTCATCCCCACAATGCGCGACACATCTCCGATGAGATACTCCTTTTTCTTCTCTGCCATTCTCCCATCCCCTGTCAGCATCCTTCAATCTCCCGAATTAAATTCAACCAGTTTCTCCCAATCAATCCTGCCGTCCTCCCTACAGAAACTATTTGCGAACTCTCTAACCAACCGATTGGCTGCCCGGTTATAGCTTTCTTTATAATCAGCAACATATTTCTCCGGCATCGTTCCCATGTATCCAATAAGCTTTATGTAAAAATCCTCGTCTCCTGTTAATTCTGCCCAGAAACTTTTTCCAGCCAATTCCTGATACATTTTAGGCTTTCCTCTGCCAGATTCTTTCTTTTTCCCATAACAATAGCCGATATACGCTTCGTATCTTACTTTTGCCTGCTTTGCTAATTTAGAAGCAGCTGTAAAATTCTGCTCCTGTCGTTTTTTACTGTCTGCATTGAATACAGACGGCCCGCTTTTAACAGCTATTGCAGAGATGGTATTGGTCTCATTGTTTTGGATCATAATATCAATACCTTCTGCCAGGGCTTTATTTCCGCCACTTGCAGCAATAGCAATCGGTTCAAAAAAGCAATTACCAAAGATTGTTTCTTCACTGGAACTCACAAATGCCGTAAGCACTGAATCTACAATTTCGGCTGCGCTCTGCATGGCTTTTGCACGGTATAAATACGGATTTTTACGTTTCATAACCTTCTGTATGTTTAATCCATCTATCTTTTCAATTAATGTTCCATAAAATGTTTCCAGTGCAGATGCGATTGCCTGAATTACTGCCTGTTCATCATATGAATTATTTAACGGCATATAAGCTTCCCCCCAATTCTATTGCATTTCTAATCCTATTATGCACATTCGTACCCCTAAAGCGTTTTGTTTGAACCAAAGCTGTATTATCAGCTACAGAAAGTACCGTTTTCCCAATAGCTTCAGCTAATCCTACCGGAACAGCATTACCAATTTGACGGTATTTTGCCGCTGTTGTCCCGGTAAATACCCAACCATCAGGAAATTGCTGAATCCTTGCATATTCCTTTACACTTAACGGTCTGTTCTGTGTAGGATGGCACATCATCGTTGCCTTCTGAACCGGAGAAGTAACTACCGTCGGTGAAGGCTGGTCATATGATAATCTTCTATAAAATCCAACTTTTCCGCCTCCGGATTCATATGCACCCCCCATTGCAACAGGGATAATATCCTCTGGCAAATCTCTCCAGTTTCCACCCTCTGGAACCATTTTCAAAAATTTCAGCCTTTCTTCACTGAATACTGCACATTCTCCACGGTCAGATTCTAAATCTTCTATTGCGTTTCTAACCGTCTGCCATTGATATTTCTTATCCTGATGCATCTGAAAATGTGTTGGAATTGGCAGAAAAATATCCTCATCATCACGGCTTCCAATTAATACAAATCTCTCTCTAAACTGCGGAACACCATAGTTTACAGCATCGAGTACCCCATATACTGTTTTATATCCTAATTTGCCAAATTCAGATAAAATTACATCAAGCACTGTACCTAACTTTTGATCAGGGTCACTTTCATCCCTCTCCGATAAAGGTACGTGTTTTAGCGGTGACGACATAATTCCTTTTACATTTTCCATTACAAAAAAACGAGGCCGTATATAATCTATCATACGGATAAAATCCATAAACAAACTTCCTCGCGGGTCATTTATCCCCAATCTTTTTCCTGCCGTTGAAAAGGGCTGGCATGGCGGCCCTCCGCAGATCAAAAATGGTTCTCCCACTGATAATCCTGCCATATCCAGTAATTGCTGCGGCTGTATTTCCCTAATGTCCCCACCCAGTACTTTATGGCCATTAGCTTTCATAGTTTTTACGCATGCTGCGTCAAAATCCTGTCCAATTACTACATTTAAACCTGCTTTTCCCAGCCCAATGTCTAAGCCCATTGCCCCGGAAAACAAAGAAATAACATCTCTGTTAGAAGCATATCTGCTATAATCATTCTGTTTTATATTTTCATGCATTAAACTTTCTCTCCGTTTTTTAATACGAATTTTCTTTCAAAAGAACTGTTTACCGCACCCGCTATATCTTCCAATTCAGCTATGGTAAAACTCTCTCTTTTCATTTTCCCGCTAAAATTCTGTGGTGTCGTCCCTATTCGCCGTGCAAGCTCAGCTACACTGATGTCCGACCTTACACACAGCACCTTGATTTGTTCAGAAATCGTCATTTTGGGTACCTCGTCATTTAATCAACTTTTACTTTACCAGTATAAATTATAGTGTTTATATCGTCAATCAAATAATTCACACTAAGCTATATGGGATAGTGCCTTTTCCGATGGCACGATTGAAATTTCAGCTGAAATCGCGCAAACATAAGAAAAAGGCTGAAACGCAACTCTTCAGCCTTTTTCAAACTCTTTTCACTTTTTATCCGATCAGCAGCGCATTCATAACCTCTTCTACCGTCTCAATGCGGTCTGAACGGAAGGCATTGCTTCCGCAGAACAGCAGAGCCGCATCTTCATCTCCTTCTGCGGCATTGACTAAAGCTCTGGTGATGCAGTAGGGAATGGTCTTTATATCGCAGTGCTCCAGACACTGGAAGCAGGCTCTGATGGCAGGACGTTCTCCTTCTTTGATCTTCTTTAAGAAGGGATTTAAAATCGCTCTTCCGGGCATACCTACCGGGCTCTGAGTGATGACGATATCCTCCTTTGAAGCCTGAATATACGCCTGTTTATAGACATCCGGCGCATCACATTCCTCCGTTGTCACAAAGCGGGTAGCGACCTGGACTCCCTCTGCTCCCAGCTCAAACTGGTGCTTTACATCCTCATGGGTGTAAATGCCTCCGGCAGTAACCACCGGGATATGGGTATCGTATTTCTCCTCATATCCCTTTACCACCTTCATAATTGCCTTTACTTCCTCATCATAAGCGGCCTGGTCATAGGTCTTCTCCACATCTGCACTGTCCGCTCCGTACTGCGTCAGCTGCTCCTTGGAAAAGCCCAGATGGCCTCCTGCCAGAGGTCCCTCTACCACCACAAAATCCGGTACTCTGTGATACTTTCTGTCCCACATCTTGCAGATTACCATAGCTGCCTTTGCCGTCGATACGATCGGAGCCAGCTTGGTGCGACGAAGGAACTTTTTACCCATGGCTTTCATTTCCTCATAGGCTGCTTCTGCATACTCCGGCAGAGATACCGGAAGCCCGGCTCCTGATATAATAGCATCAGCGCCTGCCTTCACAGCCTCCTTCACCCACATATCGTAGTGCTTTGTAGCCACCATGATATTAAAGCCGATGGCTCCCTCAGGAGAAATCTCTCTGGCCTTTTTAAACTCATTACGGATCGCACGCAGATTGGCCTCAACAAAGTTCGTTTTAAAATCCGGCTCTCTGAAACCGATCTGAGCAGTGGAGATAAGCCCCATTCCGCCGGCCTTTGCCACGGCTCCGGCCAGACGGTGGAGGCTGATTCCAACCCCCATTCCACCCTGGATCACCGGTTTTTCTATTTTAAGATCACCAATTACCAATGGTTTGAAATTACTCATCACATTCTCCTAAATCTCTGATATCTGTGTTCTGCCAGTTCCTCTTCTGTCATGGCCTGATAGGTTTCAAAGAATCCTGCCATGGCCTGATCCATAAATCCGGCAATACGGTACAGGGTATCTGTACTTGCGGGATCTTTTTCCGGAATAATCTGTTCAATCAGCCCCAGCTTCTTTAAATCTGCCGCTGTTACCTTCATGACCTCCGCTGCTTCAGGGGCCTTTTTACTGTCCTTATAGAGAATGGAAGCAAAGCCTTCAGGAGACAGGATGGAGTAGATCGCATTTTCCAGCATCCATACCTCATCTGCCACAGCCATAGCCAAAGCGCCGCCGCTTCCGCCTTCTCCGATCACGATGGAAAGAATGGGAACCTTCAGATCTGACATTTCAAAGAGATTCCTTGCAATGGCTTCTCCCTGTCCTCTCTCCTCTGCCTCCAGGCCGCAGAAGGCTCCGGGTGTATCTACAAAGCAGACAATTGGACGCCCAAAGGCTTCCGCCTGCTTCATCAGGCGCAGGGCCTTGCGGTAGCCGTCCGGGGATGGCATACCAAAGTTGCGCTTAATATTGTCTTTGGTATTTTTTCCCTTCTGCTGACCGATTACCGTAACCGGCATACCGTGGAACATGGCAATACCGCCTACGATCGCCCCGTCATCCTTGAAATAACGGTCTCCGTGAAATTCGATAAACTCGTCAAATACAGCGTTGATATAGTCAAGAGCCGTAGGACGGTCGGCTTTTCTGGAGAGAAGAACCGTATCCCAAGCTGTTTTTTCATGGTGTTCTCCTGCTTTTGAACGATGACCAAAGGATTCAGAACCGGCTGCATGAGTTTTCTGCGCATCAGGCTCACTTTCCTGCCTCAGCATCCCCGGCTCCACAGCGGTCATCCCATGCTTTCTGTGCATATAAAGGATCTGGCCGATCACACGCTTCTGATCTTTTCTCTCCAGTATCATATCTACAAAACCGTGCTCCAAAAGGAACTCTGCTCTCTGAAAGCCCTCGGGCAGCTTCTGTCCGATGGTCTGCTCGATGACCCTGGGGCCTGCAAAGCCGATCAGGGCATGAGGCTCTGCGATAATAATATCGCCCAGCATGGCAAAGCTTGCAGTCACTCCGCCTGTGGTTGGATCTGTAAGTACGCTAATAAAGAGCTGTCCGGCCTCATGGTGGCGCTTTAAGGCAGCGGAAGTCTTTGCCATCTGCATCAGAGAAACGATCCCCTCCTGCATTCTGGCTCCTCCAGAACAGGCAAAGAGGATCACCGGAAGCTTTTCCTTCGTAGCCTGTTCTACTGCCTGGGTAATCTTTTCTCCTACCACATGGCCCATACTGCTCATAATAAACCGGGCGTCACAGACGCCGATGACGGCAGGATTTCCCTCAATCATGGCCTTACCTGTGACGATTGCTTCGTTTAAATGACTCTTTTCTCTGGCAGCAGCCACCTTTTTCTCATAATTTGGAAAATCCAGGGGATTGGAGAAGGGCATTTCCTGGTTCCATTCCTCAAAGGTGCCTTCATCGGCGAGCATTTCAATCCGGCGGTATGCATGAATGCGGAAATAGCCGTCACATTTCGGACAGACGTAATAATTGTTCACTACATCCTCCACATAGATCGGCTGCCCGCACTTATTGCACTTGCGCCACAATCCCTGAGGAATGGAGGGCTCTTCGCTGTCTCCGGCTTTCGGCCTGTAGATCGTATCGATCTTGGTATACGTTTTTTTGAACATATTACGCAGCATAAGGCTACTTCCTTTCTAATCTCTGATTATTTTACATACTCCGGAAAATATTTCTCGATAAATCCCGTATCTGTATCACCGCTTCGGAACGCTTCATTTTCCAGAATTTCATACTGGAAGTTGATATTCGTCTCAATTCCCTCGATGATCACCTCGCCAAGGGCGCTCTGCATCTTGGCAATAGCAGCTTCACGGTCTTTATCGTATACGATCAGCTTCATAAGCATGGAATCATAGTTTGCCGGAACCTTGTAGTCACTGTAAATATGGGTATCCACCCGGACGCCGTTTCCTCCCGGAAGATGTACGGTCTGGATCCGTCCCGGACAGGGCATGAAATGCTTCTGGGGGTTCTCTGCATTGATACGGCACTCAATGGCATGGCCGCGGATCTCTACCTGATCCTGAGTCACGCTTAAGGGTTCTCCCGCTGCAACGCGGATCTGCTCCTTGATCAGATCAAGGCCGGATACCATCTCTGTTACAGGATGCTCCACCTGGATACGGGTGTTCATTTCCATAAAATAGAAATTCTTGTCCTTATCCAAAAGGAATTCTATGGTTCCCGCATTTTCATAGCCAACAGACTTTGCAGCCCGTACAGCTGTCTCACCCATCTGTCTGCGAAGCTCCGGAGAAATGACGCTGCAGGGTGCTTCCTCTAAAACCTTCTGGTGGCGTCTCTGAATGGAGCAGTCTCTCTCTCCCAGATGAATCACATTTCCAAACTTATCTGCCATAATCTGGAATTCCACATGGCGGGGCTTTTCAATATATTTTTCAATGTACATAGTATCATCGGAAAAGCCCTTTACAGACTCCAGCATTGAAGAACTCTGTAAAATCCTCTTCGCTTCTGGAAATACGCATTCCCTTTCCGCCGCCGCCGGAGGATGCCTTGATCATCACAGGAAAACCTATTTCCTTTGCCATGGCAAGTCCGTCTTCTGCTGTGTATACAGCCTCCTTGCTTCCGGGAACCACCGGAACTCCGGCCTCGATCATGGTCTTTCTTGCCTCGGATTTATTTCCCATCCGGTTGATGATCTCTGCGGAGGGGCCGATAAAAGTAATATTACACTTGCTGCACAGCTCTGCAAAACGGGCATTTTCAGACAGGAAGCCAAAGCCCGGATGAATGGCGTCTGCCTTCATGGCTACAGTTGCCGACAGGATCCGCTCCATGTTCAGATAGCTTTGAGTAGATGGAGCCGGGCCAATACAGATGGCTTCGTCTGCTAAAAGAGTGTGAAGGCAGTCTCTGTCTGCCTCAGAGTACACAGCTACCGTCTGAATCCCCATCTCACGGCAGGCGCGGATGATGCGGACTGCGATCTCACCTCTGTTTGCAATCAAAATCTTGTTAAACATTCTATTTCTCCCTATCAGCCGATCATAAAGGTCAGCTCTCCGGTAACAGCTACCTTTCCGTCTACCGTAGCTGTGGCCTTTCCGATGCCTACCGGGCCCTTCTGGCGGATGATCTCGCACTCTAAGCGCAGACGGTCTCCCGGAACTACCTTGTGCTTGAATTTCAGCTTGTCAATTCCGCCGAAATAAGCGGTCTTTCCCTTAAAGCCTTCCTGAGACAGGATAGCCACTGCGCCAGTCTGAGCTAGCGCCTCTACCATCAAAACTCCCGGCATAACGGGCTCCTGTGGGAAATGGCCTCTGAAGAAGGACTCATCATAGGTGATGGCCTTGTAGCCTACGGCTCTGACGCCGGGCTCCAGCTCCTCAATGCAGTCCACCAGCAGGAATGGATGGCGGTGGGGAATGATTTCCTGAATCTCTTTAATACCCATTAACATATCGTAATCCTCCTGATGTATGCTTTATTTAATGCGGAACAGAGGCTGGCCGTACTCTACCACATCCTCGTTGTTTACAAGAACTGCCTCTACTACGCCGTCATATTCGCTCTCAATTTCATTCATCAGCTTCATTGCCTCAATGATGCCGAGGATCTGTCCCTTTTTCACGGTATCGCCTGCTTTAACATAAGGCTCTGCATCCGGGGAAGAGGAGCTATAGAAAGTACCTACTAACGGAGAAGTGATTACTTTATCAGAACCAATGTCCGTTCCTGCATCCTTCGCCTCTGCAGGAGCTGCTGTCTGTCCTGCGGGCACACCTGCCGGAACCTGTACGCCGGAAGCGGCCACTGTCTCAGGAGCCGGAAGAACGTGGGCCGGGGCGGAGGCTGCAAATACAGCCGGGGCTGCGGGAGCGCCTACGGTCACAATCTTTGCCTCTTCCTTTTCTTTTCTCAGGGAAATAACCGTATCTCCCTGTTCCAGCTTAAAGCTGGTTAAACTGGAATCAGACACCGCCTGAACCAGTGTAAGGATCTCGTCGATATTCATGTTCATGTCCTCCTGTTCCTTACTCTGTAAATTTCTTTACGATCAGGCTGGCATTGTGTCCGCCAAAGCCCAGTGAGTTGCTGATAGCATAATTTACATTCATTTCTACGCCGTCACCCTGAGTGTAATCCAGATCGCAGCCCTCGCCCGGCTCCTCAAGACCAAGAGTAGCATGAACATAACCGTCCTGAATGGATTTTACACAGGTAATGAACTCTACGCCGCCTGCTGCTCCCAGAAGATGACCGATCATAGACTTGGTAGAATTAATCTTCACCTTCTCTGCCTGATCGCCCAGTGCCAGACGGATGGCCTTTGTCTCAAAGAGGTCATTATGATGAGTGCTGGTGCCGTGAGCATTGATATAATCTACCTGCTCCGGCATGATCTCTGCGTCCTTCATGGCAAATTCCATGGCCTTTGCAGCGCCGCTTCCGTCCTCAGCAGGGGAGGTGATGTGGTATGCGTCACAGGTTGCGCCGTAGCCCACTACCTCTGCCAGGATATTTGCGCCTCTGGCTTTTGCATGCTCTAAAGACTCTAATACAACAACGCCGGCGCCTTCGCCCATTACAAAGCCGTTTCTGTCCTTATCAAAAGGAATGGAAGCGCGTTTTGGATCGTCTGTTGTATTTAATGCAGTCAGGGAGGTAAAGCCTGCAATGCCGATGGGAGTAATGCTGGCCTCGGTTCCTCCTGCTACCATCACGTCTGCCTCGCCGTACTGGATGGCGCGGAAGGCTTCTCCGATGGAGTGGGTACCCGTTGCACAGGCAGTTACCACATTGATGCATTTGCCCTTAAGCCCAAACTGGATGGCTACATTTCCGGCAGCCATATTGCAGATCATCAGAGGAACTAACAGAGGTTCTACACGGCTGGGGCCTTTTTCCAGAAGCTTCTTCTCGCTGCGCTCCATGGCCTGGAGGGAACCAATACCGGAACCTACGCTGACGCCCACACGGAAGGGATCCTCCTTTTCCATGTCAATGCCGGACTGGTCTAAGGCCTGCTTTGCCGCAGCTACCGCAAACTGGGAAAATGGCTCCATACGGCGAGCAGTCTTTGGATCCATGTACGCCTTAGCGTCAAAATCCTTTACCTCAGCCGCCAGCTTGCATTTAAAATCTGCCGTGTCAAAATAGGTAATGGGGCCAATGCCCAGTGTCTTATCCTTTAAGGCCTGCCAGAAGCTCTCCACATCATTTCCGATGGGCGTGATGGCTCCCATACCTGTTACTACTACTCTTGTCTTCATATGATCCGCTCCTTCTCTTTCCGGTTTGAATTACATAGCCATTCCGCCGTCTACGCTGATGACCTGGCCTGTGATATATCTGGCGTCCTCAGATGCCAGGAATGCGACTGTATTGGCAATATCTTCTACTTCCCCGAAGTTCTTCATGGGAATCTGCTCCATCAGAGCTTTTTTAATGTCATCCTTTAACACATCCGTCATCTCTGTGCGGATAAAGCCTGGAGCAATAGCATTTACGGTAATCCCGCGGCTTGCCATCTCTCTTGCCACGCTTTTTGTAATTCCGATCACACCTGCCTTTGCAGCACAGTAATTGGCCTGTCCTGCATTTCCAAGAACGCCGGATACGGATGAGATATTGATGATCCTTCCGGATCTCTGCTTTAACATCTGACGGGAGATATGATGAATGCAGTTAAATACACCTTTTAAGTTGGTCTGGATCACTGCGTCAAAGTCCTCCTCGGACATCTTCATCACCAGATTGTCCCTTGTGATGCCCGCGTTATTTACAAGGATATCAAGACGGCCGTACTTTGCCACGATCCCGTCCAGCATCTCCTTGCTGCTGTTAAAATCGGAAACATTGCACTGCACTGCCTCCGCGATGCCTCCGGCCTCCCGGATCTCCTGTACTGCTTCCTCTGCCTTTGCAGCAGAGCCGTTATAATTTACAATTACTGTAGCGCCTTTTGCAGCCAGTGTCTTTGCAATCTGGCGGCCAATTCCGCGGCTTGCGCCCGTTACCAGTGCGATCTTTCCTTCCAGCATATCTAGTTCTCCTTTAAAGCTTCGATTACTTTGTCAATATCTTCTAATTTTTCTACATTCAGGCTCTTTACACTGCGGTTGATCTTACGCATAAAGCCAGTCAGCGTACGTCCCGGTCCAATCTCGATAAAGGTATCCACGCCATCTGCCAGCATAGCCTCTACGCTCTGCTGCCATTTTACAGAAGAAGATACCTGACGGATCAGAAGCTCCTTTACCGGAGCTGCCTCTGTCACATACTCTGCGGTTACGTTGGCAACATACGGGATCCTGGGAGCATTTACCTCTACTCCTGAAAGTACCTCTCCCAGCTTTTCTCCGGCTCCTGTGAGCATACCGGAGTGAAAGGGACCGCTTACATTCAGTAAAATGGCTCTCTTGGCTCCTGCTGCCTTTAAGCGCTCGCAGGCCTCCTCTACCGCAGCCTTCTTACCAGAAATAACGATCTGGCCCGGACAGTTGTAGTTGGCAATCCATACGCCTTCCATAGAAGAAGTGATTTCCTCGATCACAGAGGCATCCAATGCCAGAACAGCCGCCATAGCGCCTTCTCCTGCCGGAACCTCCTCCTGCATCAGGATTCCTCTCTGGCGCACTGTGCGGATGGCGTCATCCTCGCTCATCACGCCTGCTGCTGCCAGAGCGCAGTATTCTCCCAGGCTTAAGCCGCCACATCCGGATGGATCCCTCTTTCCTCCAGCACCTTCATCATGGCAATACTGGTTGTCACCATAGCTGCCTGGGTATATTCGGTAATATCCAGACGGTCATTAGGCTCAAAGCACAGCTCGGGAACAGAAAAGCCTAAAAGATCTGAGGCTCTGTCAAATACCTTTCTTCCAGTCTCTGTCTGCTCATAAAAATCCTTTCCCATACCGCAGGTCTGTGCGCCCTGACCTGGGAAAATAAATGCGATCCTGCTCATTTTTTACTCCCTGTTTAAAAGTTTCTTTGCCTGCTCCATCATCTCGTCGATCATTTCCTTACAGGTCTGCTCTTTGGAGATCATTC
>ENA-OPWX01001236-OPWX01001236.1-human-gut-metagenome-genome-assembly--contig:-NODE-1236-length-19005-cov-3.961847_pt1 | contig 19005 bp, 19 predicted proteins | sample MGYA00241514_ERZ502020 | MGnify/ENA primary metagenome ERZ502020 (study PRJEB25962, sample SAMEA2042105) | human gut metagenome | biome: human gut; feature: human-associated habitat; material: faeces... | reverse complement strand
AAATCGGTATCAATATGCAGAGCCTTTCCAAGATTGAACGTGGTGTGAATTATCCTACCTTTGATACATTAGAAAAGATAATGGACGTGCTGGGTGTAACCCCAAATGAATTACTGTCGGGAGAATGGAAGTATGTTAATCAAGCCGAAAAGGAAGTCTGCCAGTTTTTAAGAATTGAAGAACGACTAAATGCAGAATTAAAACATGGGCATTATGACAACTTCTTTGACAGCGAAGAAGAATGGCTGGAATATGAGTTGAAAAAGTTACGGGAATATATTACCGACTACATCAACGGAAAAAGCATTGTAGCGTCCGACCTTTATCCAATCAAAGAATTTATCCAGCATTTGAAGTTTCAAAAACTGTTAGACCGCTATGATGATTTATACAGCATGGATATGTTCGGGGAAAGCATAGAGGGACATAAATATAGGACACCTTATCAAGTCGTAAAAATGATAAACCCCAATTCAAAAGAAGATATGGAATTATTACGGGAAGTATTGAAAAATAACGATTTTGATGATGAGGACGAGTAACCCTTTTCCTCTTTGTAGAAGATACAGCAAACAAAAAGCCCAGTAAAGAGTGCAAAGCACCACCAATGGTGGCAAGGCTCTTGACAGGGCTTTTTCTTTTCTGTGGAGGGTAATCAAGAGGAAGAAAAGATAAAATTTGATTTGTGGTAAATCGGATAATATCAATGAAATTGTCACGGTACAAGTTTGGGCTATATAAGGAATAGTAACTGGAAGATTGTTGGATAAAAGAAAAAGGCTTGCAGTTCTGTATTGATTTGCAAGCCTAAATATATTATTTATACTTCTGGAAAATCCCGACTAATAAAGTATCTATCGCTTCAGCTAATTCAAATCTAACTTTATCTGAGGCAGAAAAAGCGTTTCCTAATTGCAAAGTTGTATAACCGTGAATTATTCCAGTAAGCATATTTAATATTTCAAGTGTTTTGTCTTTGTTAAGACTGCACGATTGGATAAGAGTAGTTAATAATGAAAGATAGTTGTTAAAAATGGTTGCTGTTTCCTCTGTTCCGTGCCACACAGCCCATTGAATTGTTTCATAAACTCCGGGGTGTTCAATCATATAGTTTAGGTATTCGATAGAAACTAACTTAATTGCTTCTTTCCCTATTTTTCCAACGGCAATTTTCATCATTCTTTCATTCATGTCACGCATACCATTATGAGCAACTTCTAAAAGAAGATTATCTAAACTTTCTATGTGATTATATAAAGATGGTGTACGAATGTTTAATTTTTGAGCAACAGCTTTTAACGAAACGTTATTTAATCCTTTTTCATCTGCTAAGTCTGATGTTGCTTTTATTACTGCTTCTTTAGTGGTTTTCATAGTTATGCACCTCATTCAAAATATCATACAAACACAATTCTAGCTAATTGAATTAGTGTAGTCAATAACACAATTAGAAAATTATGATTATTTATTGACTTTCCTACAAAAACATTTTAAAATACTAATTGAATTAGTTAAATAACTATTTGAAGTAGTATTTTGAGGAGTGATTATATGTGTACAAGATTTGTTTACAATGGTATAGATAAAATTGTTGGTTTTAATTTTGATATTGACCTTTCTGTATGGGATCATACTGTAATTACCGAAGAAAATAGATTTTATATTGGTATTAAAATGCCTGACGGTATGTATCATTCATTTCATGGGATAAATAAAAATGGTAATGTAGGAACACTTCTTTATGTTCATGGTAATGAAAATGCAAGGTATATAGAAAGCGAGGATTGTATTACAATATCTGAATTAACAGAAAAATTCATTAAGGCAGAGATTTCTTTTGATAAAGCCTTGGACATTGTTAAAAAGAAAAAAATTATTTATGCACCAGATGCTACTATGCAAGCTATGCTTTCTGATAAAAAAGGACGAGTTTTAATTATTGAACCCGGAATTGGGTATAGATATGAACAAGAAAATTTTTCACTTATTACAAATTATTCTATTCTAAAACCAGATATAACAAAGCCGTACATTGTTTCTGGGGATACAAGATACGAAGTGGCTAAAGAGTTATTGGCAGGATATGATAAAGATTTTTCAGTAAATGACGCATTTAAAGTATTAAAATCTGTTTCTCAAAAAGACTTGTGGGCAACTAGGGTTTCATTTGTATATTCTACAGAAAAAAATAAAGTTTATTATGTCTTGAACAATGATTTTAGTAATGTATTTGAATTTCAGTTTTAATACTAATGAATTTATAAATTTGCAATTATGATAAGAAAGGTTATTATGATAGGACTAAAAAAGCAAGATATAAAAGCATTGAAAGTAACTGCTGTGGAAAGTTTTAGGAATAATCTTATACGATTATGCACTACCTAACAGCATTTTATCAACAACTAAATATTTTACAATATTAAAAGTTCGTACAGACGGTATATTTTGTACGGACTTTTTTCTTGTTCTTCTTTTTGTATTTTCCAAAGATATAGACGGTATCTCCGTTTATATATTTCAGCGTATGCGGAAAGGAGGTGAGATTATGAACCCATCTTCTTTCGAGCATATCGTTAGAATACAGTTTAATGCTTTGATGATGACTGTTATTAAATGCACAGTAAAAAACAGAAACAGACAGTTTGCAAGACGTTCTAAGCGTGAAGTTTTATTCTGTGAATTATCAGATACGAAAAATGTTGAATGTGTAACTAAGGATAACTATTCTTGTGATTACATTTCGTTTGAAGTCTTGAATTTTACAATTCAAATATCAAATGAGAAACTTGCTGTTGCTTTATATAAGTTATCGAATAAAGAGCGTGATGTAATTCTATTACGCTATTTTCAAAGTATGAGCGACCAAGAAATAGCCGAATTATATCATGTATCACGTTCTGCTATTTATCGCAGAAGAAGTAACGGATTGAAGAAACTAAAAACAGTATTGAAAGAAAGGAATTGAACCAATGAAAAAAGAATATGGCTACCCTACATTAAAAGTAATATGTCAAGCGTCTGCTGGAAATGAAACTGCCATAAGAGAGATTTTGAAGTTTTATGACGCTTATATATGTAAATTATGCTTGCGTCCGTTTTACCACTCTGAAAGTGGTAAAATCATTATGCAGGTTGATGAAGAATTAAAAGGTCAAATCCATACAGAAATGATGAAAGCAATCTTGAAATTTGAAATCAGAGTAAAATAATCATACTACATGAATGAAAAACGGGAGATACACAGATATTTGTGCTATCTCCCATGTTGTTTTTGTGTCATATCAAGGCTCATTCAATCGTGGTAAATTCGTGGTAAAATGAATAGTTTTCTATACTTCAAAATGTTTGAAAGTATAGTGTTTATGCGGATAATCAAAAATCAGATATAAAATTTTACAAACACCCTTGCTGTTTTTTCTTCTTTGCTCTTTTTTTAGAAAGCTTTGCTGTTTTTGTGATGACAGCAAAACTTAAAGGAATTTTAATTGAATTTTAGGGGCGGGAATGTTACCATGAAAGTATCCAAACATGATGGATCTTTACTGATTTATTGTAATAGAATTTATGATAGAAAAGAGGAATTGTCCTATGAAAAAAAGACATGTATATAACCTTGCGATCCTGCTTGCAGCCGGTACTATTATGATGTCTGCCTGCGGAAAGAAGCCAGCTGCTCCTGCTGATACAACTGCACCGGCACAGACTGAAAGCACTGCCGAACCTTCCACAGAAGAAACAACTGCTGAAACTCCATCTGAAACCCAGGTTCCGGAAGATACAGAAAGCAGCAAATTCTATATGCTCCAGGGAACCATTACAAAAACTGAAAAAGACGGCTCTGCATTTACCTTACTGGCTGACGACGGAAAAGAGTATAAGATTGCTCTTTCTGATATTCATGATGTGGAAACAGAGATTGAAAAGAACACCCAGATCGCCATCGCCTGTATGAAGGACCCTTCCGGCGATCCCGAAAAAAACACCTACATTTGTGTCTTCCCGGAGCAGGAGGAATGGACCATCTCTACCGATGAAGGCATCACCACCAGCAATGCCATGAGTACCTTCATGATCCAGACAACAGATGGCAGAGAGATCGGATTTATTAAAGATAACTGTCCTTCCAATGAAAACGCGCTTACCAGTGACAGCGGAGACTCTGTGATCGTTACTTATGTTACTTCTGATAATGCGAACTTCCCGTTGGAGATCCGGAAGGGGAAGTGATAAAATCAAAAATCTTTATATAAAATAATTTTAGCTGCCAGATGACTATTGCTTTACAGTCACCGGCAGCTTATTAAAATAATCTATATAATTGTCTCTTTTATAACTCTTTTTTCGTACTTTAACTTATTTTAAGTTATAATGCAATATTAAAGTTAAGATCTCATTTCCTACAGCAGATTTCCATATCTTCCCAGGAAACTTCTGGTTCTTTCATTGTCAGAAGCAAATACCTTTTCCGGTGCTCCTTCTTCTACGATCACACCACCTGCCATAAAGATGACGCGGTGGGAAATATCTCTTGCAAAGGCCATTTCATGGGTTACGATGACCATGGCTATGTGCAGATCTGCCAGGGACTTGATAACCTTTAATACTTCTCCCGTCAGCTCCGGATCCAGAGCAGATGTGGGCTCATCAAAGAACAGGATCTTTGGTTTTAACGCCAGAGCTCTTGCAATGGCTACTCGCTGGCACTGTCCGCCGGATAACTGGCAGGGATAGGCATTTTCTTTATCTTCCAGACCCATTTTTTTCAGAAGTTCCCTTGCTTCTTTGTAAACTTCCTCTTTGTCCCTTTTCTGTACATGGATCGGGGCATCTGTAATGTTCTTTAATACAGAAAAATGGGGAAACAGGTTAAAGTTCTGGAATACCAGGCCATACTGGCTCTGGATCTCTTTTAAATCTTTCTTGTCTGCATAGTTTAACTTTCCGTTTTCATCGCTCCATACCGCTTTTTTACCCAGATAAACGATCTCTCCGCTATCCATAGTCTCCAACATGGTAGCGCAACGTAGCAGAGTGGATTTTCCGGAACCGGAAGGGCCGATGATGGAAACGATCTCTCCATCTTCCACACTTAATGATATATCCTTAAGAACATTCAGGTCATCAAAGGACTTTTCCACATGATTGATCTCTAATAATTTCATTATCCACAATCCTCCAGTTTTTAGTACACACTAACGGTAATAATCCAGTTTTTTCTCCAGCCATTCAAGGAACATGGCTACTACCAGGTTAAATACATAATAGAAAATACCGGCTGCAACAAAAGGCATCATGCTTACCTGGGAAGAAGCCAGTGCTTTTGCTGTTGTGAACATTTCCATAACACTTAAAGTAAATGCCAGGGAAGTATCCTTTACCAGTGTGATCACCTCATTGGTTACAGAAGGAAGGATCCTTTTGATCACCTGAGGAAGGATGATCTTGATAAATGTCTGGGACTTGCTGTATCCTAACAGCTTTGCTGCCTCATACTGACCTACAGGCATAGACTGGATACCACTGCGGTAGATCTCTGCAAAATAAGCTGCGTAGTTGATCACAAATCCGATAAATACAGCCCAGAGGCGATAGCTGTTGCCTACACGCATACCGAAAATATAGTAAGGTCCAAAATAAACTACCAGCAGCTGCAGCATCAGCGGAGTACCTCGCATGATGGAAATATATACCTTGATCACAGCCTGAAGGAGTTTATTTTTTGACATACGGCCCAGGGCTACAAAAAGGCCTAAGGGCAGTGAAAAAATAAGGGTCACTGCAAAAATCTGTATACTGGTTCCCATACCTCCTGCCAGCTGCATAAGGATCTGCTGGATCGTCATTTTACCCATATCTGTACCTGCTTTCAAAATGTTTCTTACGTGTTTCTTTTATGTCCGCATAGTGCGGACGTATGGTAGAGTCTTTATCATAGAACAAGGGGGCGCAGTTGTCAACTGCACTCCCCTAAAAATTCATTATATCTGTTTCAGACCTAAAACTTATTACTTACCAATGGTAGTAACGTCTTCTCCGAACCACTTTTCAGAGATCTCTTTTAAAGTTCCGTCTTTTGCCATATCTTCCAGAGCTGCCTGAACTTTATCTCTTAATTCGGTATTGCCTTTCTTAAAGCCTACACCATACTCTTCTGCGGAAAGGGAGTCGTCTAAGATCTTAAAGTCTGCCTTTCTCTGCTGGATCTGATAACCTGCTACGATCACGTCCATGGCAATGGCATCTACAGAACCCTGCTGCAGATCCATAAATGCAGTGTTGTAATCAGCAGTAGTTAAAAGCTGTCCAAAGGTAGCTGTCAGATCCGGGTCTTCTTTTAATGCTGCTTCTGCGGAAGAGTCTGCCTGGCACTCTACTACTTTTCCTGCAAGACCATCTTTTCCTTCAATACCGGAGTCATTTCTTACTACAAATACCTGGGTGTTTTCCATATATGGCTCGGTCCAGGTATAATCATCTTCACGGCCTGTCATAGTAAATCCATTCCAGATACAGTCAATGTTTCCAGACTCCAGTTCCATATCTTTTGCATCCCATGCAATTGGCTGTGCCTGATATTCCAGACCCAGACGCTTTGCAACTTCCTGTGCCAGTTCCAGGTCGAAACCTGTGTATTCATTATTGTCTCCTAAAAATCCCATTGGTGGGAAATCCTGGTCAAAACCAACGATCAGTGTACCGCCTTCTGTTCCTGCGGCTGCAGCTGTTGTTTCTTCTGCTTCAGAAGAAGCTGCTTCTGTTGTTGTCTCTGCCTCAGAAGCCTTTGTCTCAGCTGCTGTAGTAGCAGTGCTGCCTGATGAGCAGGCTGTCATGGATAATGCCATCATAGATGCAAGTGCTGCACATAATACTCTCTTCTTCATAATAATTTTCCTCCTCTTATATAAAATGTCCTCTGAGAGAACATTAAATTCACGAACTCTGCTCTTACGAACCCGCACTCACGAACCCCGCACTTACGTGCTCTACTGCCTGCTGACGCAGGCGGTTCGTTCGTTAATGTGCTATCGTTTTGACACGCTATCATGGTAGCACACTAAAGTGTTTTTGTAAAGAGGGAATTTAAAAAAGGTCCGGCCGACAGATGTCGGCGGACCTTTTTTCGCAGATATAAGTTACGTGCAGCGCCTGACGGCGCTGGGTGTGCAGGGCATTACAGTGTATACACAACCTTGCCATCGCAGATCGTATATCTCACTCTGCCTGTCAGCTCAGCCCCTAAAAACGGACTGTTCGTTGCCTTGGACGCAAAGCTGTCTACCACCCACTTTTCATTTTCATCAAAGATAACAAAATCAGCTGGTGCGCCTTCTTCCATACGGCCGCAGTCTAACTTGTAAAGGGTTGCCGGATTAAGGCTCATTTTTTCCATTAATTCTGTTAAACTTAAATGTCCCGGTTTTACCAGGCTGGTGATGCCAAGGGCAAGGGAAGTTTCCAGGCCGGTGATGCCGCTTGGAGCTTCGGTAAGAGGCTTTTCTTTTTCTTCTTTGCTGTGAGGAGCATGGTCAGTAGCGATCATATCAATGGTACCGTCTTTTAAGCCTTCAATGAGCATCTGACGGTCCCACTCTGTACGCAGAGGCGGGTTCATCTTAGCCAGGGTGCCATGTTCTAACACTGCATCTTCTGTCAATGTAAAGTGATGAGGGGTTACCTCAGCCCATACATGAGCCCCCATCTTCTTTGCCAGACGGACCATTTCCACAGAATGACCGGAACTGATATGCTGGATATCGATCTTTGCGCCGGTAGCCAGTGCGATCATACAGTCTCTTGCCACCAGGGAGTCCTCTGCCAGCGCCGGGGAACCGTAAATTCCCAGCTGCTCAGATACTTTTCCGTGGTTGATGCCGTTCTGCTTGATAAAAGTCTTATCTTCCTCATGGAAGCTTAAAACAGTATCCAGTCTCGCTGCCTCTTCCATTGCCTCTTTTACAAAAGGTCCGTCCATTAACGGGATACCGTCATCTGTAAATCCTGCGGCTCCTGCCTTTAACAGGCCTTCCATGTCCGTTCTTTCTTTTCCTTCAAATCCTTTGGAGATCGCTGCGCAGCTGAGAACATGGATCCCTGTTTTCTTTCCTTCTTCCAGAACATAGCGCAGAGTTTCTTCGTTATCTACGATTGGCTTTGTATTTGCCATACACACAACGGTAGTAAAACCGCCTTTTGCAGCAGCTGCTGCTCCTGTGTGGATATCCTCTTTGTAGGTCAGTCCCGGATCACGGAAATGGACATGGACATCTACCAGTCCCGGTGCTACCACAAGACCTTTTGCATCAAGCACCTGATTGGCAGCTGCTTCTGCCTCTGCAGGTAATGTTCCTTCTGCATATATTTTTTCAATTTTTCCATCTTTTACAACAATATCAGCATTTCTTTCCTTCTTTCTTGCCGGGTCGATCACCCGTCCGTTTTTGATCAGCAGCATGTTCTTGTCCTCTCTTCCTTAAAATGTATTCTCAAAGTCTTTCCTGCACCTGCTTTTGCAGCCGGTTTTCTATATCAGGAAACTTTCTCCCTTTTTATGGATCTTTACGATCCGGTTCTTATAGTCTTTTGCACACTCCAGTGCCTTAAACCGGTCTGTTACTTCAAAATCACCCCAGAAATGCATAGGGAACACCACATCGGCTCCCACCATTTTCATAAAGTCGTCCATTCCCAGATAGAAATCCTTTTCCTGTCTCGGATCAAGGAGCATAAAAGCCACATCTATATGAATGCCCTTCATCTTCTCCAGCTCTTTATGGAAATTTTCACTCATCCGCTTATTATCTGCTTCTGGTTCTCCTGCCCATACCCAGTTGTTCAGATCTCCTGCATGATAGATCCGCTTTCCTTCTGTTTCGATCAGAAACGCAACACCTTCATCTGTGGATTTAAAAGCCCGGATCTTCACACCGGATCCTCCTGTAAAAGGTGCTGTCAGTTCCAGTTCTTCTCCTGGACCGGTAAAATAGGTTTTTCCAAGGAATTCTTCCGGCACTCTCCGCTTCCAGATATCATCAGAAAGTACAAAACCAGTCTTTTTATGCTTTCCTGCCAGTTCAAAGATCACCGGTGAAAAATGATCTCCATGCCGGTGGCTGGCAAAAACCAAAAGAGGCTTGTCTTCCTTAAATTCCGGGAGTTCTCCTTCAAAATAGTCAAATAAAAAGTAATTTTCATCAGTCTCTACAAGGAAACTGCTGTGGTGGATATAAGTAACTTTCATGTTCTTCCCTCCAGACATCACAATGTTCTCCGATTCTTATTATAAAAATACATGCAAACTGCTGTAGTACAGATGATCACATATCCGCAAAGACTAAGCATATCCGGCTTCTGTCCCAGGACCAGAAATCCCATAAGAGCTGAAAACATGATCTGCGAATAGTCAAAAACAGAAATTTCTTTTGCCGGAGCATAAAAATATGCTTTCGTCACAAAGATCTGACCGCCTGCACCGCCAAATCCGGCTGCGATCATAGCTGCAACCTGCCACCATTTCATAGGAGCAAAATGCCCAATAAGAAATGGCAGTGCAAACACACAGGTAAAGGCTGAGAAAAACATGACTATCAGCTTTCCATTCACCCCTCTTTTTCCCAGCACACGCACAAAGCTATAGGCTGCACCGGCTCCCGCACCTCCCAGCATTCCAATAAGCGCTGCCGGGTCTGTCATATTTCCTGTGGGTTTGATGATAAATAATGCTCCCATAAATGCTACTACAACTGCAATTCCCTGAAACAGGGTCAGTCTTTCTTTCAAAAGAAAATAAGAAAAAATAATAGTGAAGAAAGGAGACAGCTTATTTAACATATTGGCATCGGAAAGCACCAGATGGTCAATGGCATAAAAATTGCATACAATACCAACCGTTCCACAGATAGAACGCAGGAACAAAAACTTAAGATCCCCCTTGTGTATTTCCAGCTTTTCCGGCTTGCGGACCAAACCTGCGCCTACAATAAAAAATGCAAGCAAATTACGGAACAATATCTTCTGCATAGATGGCAGATCTCCCGCCAGCCGGACGCACAGCGACATAAAAGCAAAACAAAATGCCGCTGTCACAATACATAAAATACCTTTTGTCTTGGAATTCATATTTTTTCTTTTATCCCCCTTTTATTCCCCATGATAAAATGTTTTCCACTTTCCACTGAAAAACCGTGTAACAAAAAAGCTGATGCGAACGATCCAGTCTATGATCATGGCGATCCACACACCGATCGCTCCCAGACCCATAGCCACACCTGTTACATAGCTTAAACCAATACGGAAAATAAACATAGATGCAATGGATACACACATCGGAAATTTTACATCATTAGCCGCACGCATTACATTTGGAAGGCAGAAACCTGCCGGCCATAAAAAGATAGCACAGCCATTATGGATCAGGGCCAGAACAGCTCCTAAATGTCTTGTTTCCCCTGAAACTCCATACAACCGCAAAGTAACAGGCATGGTAAGGATCACCACCAGACAGCAGATTCCGTTAATGACATAAGTCAGCTTCATCATTTTCTTCGCATAATATTCTGCCTGTTCAAAATCCCCGGCACCGACACAGCGTCCAATTACTGTAATGATCGCCAGAGACATAGCCGTTCCCGGAAGAACGCCCATACTGTCCAGGTTATTTGCAATGGCATTTGCAGCGATCTGTGTAGTTCCAAACATGGCGATAATGCTGACTGTAAGCACACGGCCCAGCTGGAAGATACTGTTTTCAATTCCATTTGGGATACCGATATGTAAGATCTGCTTTACCATGCGCATATTCACGCCTTTGGTGGTTCCAATACGGATATCCAGCTTAGGATCCCGCAGTCTCCACATCAGGATAAAACATGCTGTCATACGGGAGATCAGGGATGCACCTGCCGCACCTGCCACGCTCCAGTGAAAGCCAAAGATAAACAGAGCATCTCCGATCACATTGATCACATTCATGATAATGGATGCCTGCATGGATATCTTAGAGTTTCCCATAGACCGAAACAGCGCCGCACAGGAGTTATACACAGCCAGGAAGGGATAGGAAATGGCAGAGATGGTCAGATAGATCACTGCATTTTTCATTACCTCTGCTGTAACGCCTTTATAAATAAGGTTTAAAAGCTGCCAGCGAAACAGGATGCTTAAAGTCATAATCACCAGAGCAACCACACCTGTTACAAGGATCAGCTGGTCTGCTGACTGGCAGGCCCTATCTTTTCGCTTCTGTCCCAGATACTGGGAAGCAACTACTGCACCGCCCGTTGCCACAGCAGCAAAAATATTGATGATAAGTACATTGATAATATCTACCAGAGAAACACCAGAAGTAGCCGCTTCTCCTGCACTGGAAACCATCATAGTGTCTACCATACCAACGGAAACCGCCAGTATCTGTTCAATGATCAACGGAAAGATCAGTTTTTTCAGATCATTTCCGGAAAAAAGAGTCCCCACAGTTTTTGCTTTCCCCACTGTTTTCTCTTTTTGCATCATCATTTTCCCAGCACTTCTTTCATTTCATTTTCCTGGTTATCAAACAGGAGTTCTTTGTTGTAACGATAGTAGCGTTCACAGTTGTATTCCTTTAAAAATTCCACACTGGCTTCCCCTGTATTTAAACCGGTTACAAAGATCACCAGTTCCTGGCCATTTGCAAAGGCTGCCTCCATAAAATCAAAGGCATGTTCCAGCCGTTCCCCGCAGGCCGTCTTTTTATTCTCATAGGCATCGCTTTTCTCCATAAACTGCTGCCGCAGCCAGTTCCAGCTGTCCTCCTTTTCCTGTAAGGACCGGGCCTTCATCTGCTGTACATACTGTTCTAAGAGTTCTTTTACTTTCCGGTAAATATGATCCTGCCTGCGGTCTGAAAGCCCGCTTTCTTTCTTGTGGATGCGGATGCTTTCTAACTCAGCGCCAATGCTTTCCAGGATCATAGCAGGCGCCAGGGCATGAACATCAGCACCATCCAGTTTCTTCTTAAACTGCTTTAACTGGGCCATTAAAAGAGTCATAGTCTCATTCATCCGCTTTAACTCCTTAAAGCCGTCTGTCAGCTTTGCAAGAAGAAGACCTGTTACTGCCATACGTTCATCAAAAGGTGCCTTCTGCAGCTTGTCGCAGACTTCTTCCCGGATAGTGCCTGAAAGGATCTCTTCCACCTGGTACTGATCCTGATATTTATAATAAAGTTCCAGATAATTTGCAAAATCCTTTGCGATCTTGGGATGCTGTAAATACTGCCCTACTACATCCCGGTCTGTCTTCTTTCCCAGTGTCTCATATACCTGGATCAGCTGGGATAGATCTTCCCAGCCTCTTGGAGTGGCAAAACGCTTGCCGTCTACCGTAGTCTCTACAGTACAGAAATACTGGGGACGGATGTTCAGATAGGACATGATAGCCGGGTGGATATTCTGTGCATAGGCGTATTCTTTCCACACATTTAAGTCCGGCTCAATAATAATCTTTTTAATACGGTCCAATGTGACCACATCAAATTCCCGGACGGATTTGTTGTATTCCGGCGGGTTTCCCGCTGCTACAATGATCCAGCCTTCAGGAACCTTATGGCTTCCAAAGGTCTTACACTGTAAAAACTGGAGCATGGTAGGCGCCAGTGTCTCCGACACACAGTTGATCTCATCAATAAAAAGAATTCCTTCTTTTAAGCCGGTCTCCCGGATGCGGTCATACACAGAAGCAATGATCTCGCTCATGGTATATTCTGTAACAGAATACTCTTTTCCACCATATATTTTATGCTCGATAAAGGGAAGACCTACTGCACTTTGCCGTGTATGATGGGTAATGGTATAAGCCACCAGTCCGATCTCACACTCCCTGGCGATCTGCTCCATGATCTGGGTCTTTCCTACTCCTGGAGGGCCGATGAGCAGTACCGGTCTCTGGCGGATCGCCGGGATCTTATATTCTCCAAATTCATCTTTTAAAAGATAGGCCGCAATGGTATCTTTTATTTCTTCTTTTGCTCGTTTGATATTCACTGGATCTGTTCCTTTCTTTATACTCACGAACCCCGTGCTGACGCACTCTACTGCCTGCGCTCATTAAACGTTTCTTCATCCAACACCACCCGCATGGCCCAGGCGGGAAAATCTTCTTCTGAAAACCTCTCCTTAATAAACACAAAGGCCACATCATAAGTGGGCGCTGCCACCGGATAAATGCCTTTTCCGTCTGTAAAATAAATAAGCCCCTTTAATCCATTTAACTGTCCTGTAACCTTCAGAGTATTGACATACTCAAAAGCCGGTCTGAAATCCGTTCCCCCGTATCCTTTGATCTGAAAATGCTCCATATAGGCTTTCAGATCATCAGCACAGGTAAGGATCACATCTGACTGCACCTTATCATCACACTGGATCACATGGATCTGTACCTTCCGGAAATAGGTTTCTGACTGGGAAAGTACATCATAGGTTTCCTCTAAAAACCGCTGTACCAGTTCCCCGGAACAGGACATACTGGTGTCAATGACAATGACAAACTGCTGGATCCTCTGCACTTCCCTGGTCTCCAAAGGCTCGATCAGGGGCATATTTCCATACAGCGAAAGACCGTAGGTGTAAAATGCCTGGTCAAAGGAGTCTGGATCTGTCTGCATTTCTTCCCTTAAAACAGCAAATTTCTTTAAAAACTGTCGGTAATCATACCGTTCTTCATTTTCCACCTGAATGGAGTCTAATAAGCTCTGTTCATTTTCTGACTCTTCCTCAGCCCCCATAGTCTCCATCTGGGTCTGCATCCGCTCCCTGTTATCGTTCCACTGGTTCTGCCGGGTCATAGCTGCTGACGGATCCGGTTCCTGCTCCCAGAGATCATGGTCATCTACATGAAACTCTGCTTCCAACTGCTCCATACGCCGTTTGGGAAGTTCCATCTCCATTAATGCATGATATACCCGCTCTGCCGTAAGAACTACCTTCCGTTCTTCCTCATTGGAAGCGCCGGTATTCTTATTTCCTGTAAGGAAGCGGCGCAGACGAAGATACATTTCTCTGCGCAAAGGACTCTGGGGAACATGGATGCATTTTTCATACATACCGTCCAACACAGACTCCATGGCAATATCACAGGCCAGATCCCACATTTTTTTCTCTCTGCCCTTTCTTGTATACAGATGACAGAACAGACAATGAAACAAAGTGTGCAGATAATAACGGTTTACCACTGCCCTGCCCTTTTTGTAAAGACCTAAAAGAAATCCGGGACCATAATAGATCACCGCACCGTCGCAGGCCATTCCATTTCTGTTCCAGTCTGCTTCAAATCCAAGACTGCTTAAAGACACATCCAGGAAATGCATATTTACATACAGCTCATTTCTGGCCTGATATAAAATGCGGGTACATAACTCCACCTGGTCCAGTTCTTCTAATTGCCTCTGCCTGGTGGGATTTTCCATTACTGTGCGCCTCCATTCATCAGCCTGTGCTCTTCCCCAATTTCCTCATAGAGATGATAAAAGCTCCAGCCTGCATTCTGCTCTGTAACAATGGCTTTTAAATTGATCTTCGGCACCTTTGCCTTTCTCAGGTTTAAAAGAAGGGTGTCGATCCTGCGGCCTGTAAAGTCACGCATCACCAGCATCGGTTCTGTGATCTCAGGCAGTTTTTCTTCTGTTTCCAGCGTTTCTGATACTTCCCGCTTTTCAAATCCGGGCACACCTGCCAGATATCCCACACTTTCCAGTACCTGATCCGGGGCTACATTACGGATCTTCACCCCCATGCGCACCAGAACACTTTTCATCATCATTTCCTGTTTCTTCATACGGGCATCTCCCGTACTGTAATACAATACCAGTTCCATGGCTGTCCTTTCTATGACTGTCCTTTCTGCTGTCCGCTTTTTCTATTTAAAAAGCTGCTCACTTTCCAACATCAGTGTAAAAGGGCCGTCATTTAACAGTTCTACTTTCATATCTGCGCCAAACTGTCCTTTTTCCACTACATCCACGTAATTTCTGCACCGCTCCATAAAATGTTCATATAAGTGCTCTGCCATATCCGGAGCGCCGGCTTTTACGAAACTTGGGCGGTTGCCCTTTTTGCAGTCCGCATATAAGGTAAACTGGCTGATGACCAACAGTTCTCCTCCTACGTCTGCCAGACTTAAATTGGTCTTTCCATTTTCATCTTCAAAAATACGCAGCTTACAGATCTTGTCTGCCATTTTGTCGGTGATCTCTTCTGTATCTGAATTTTCTACTCCTAAAAGGATCATAAATCCTTTTCCAATTTTTCCCAAAACTTCTCCATCTACTGTGACACTTGCTCTGGTCACTCTCTGCAGTACTGCTCTCACTGTATCTTCCTCCTATTTCATCACCTGCCTGATATATGTCAGTAAATTTTTCGCTACATCCGGCTGGTACAGCACTTCTTTTGCCCTTGTAGGATAATCGGTGATAATATTGTCTACGCCCATCAGGGCCATCTGTTCAATTTCAGAGCGGCTGTTTACCGTCCATACGTGGATCGCTTTACCATATTCATGAGCCGCCTGGATCTGCTTCTTTGTCACAAGGCTGGACCGGATGCTGATAAAATCCACAAATTCATTTTTATAATAAGAACCATAGGCTGCTGCCAGGATATAACCTGTTTTTAACTCCGGATCTGCTTCCTTCACCCGTTTCAGATAATCCAGGGAAACAGAGGTGATCACACACTGATCTTCCATTCCCATTTCTTTTATCATTTCTGTTACTACCTCAGGAAGCGGGCTTTTGGTGCCTATGCTTTTTAATTCGATATTTAAGCGGATACGACCTTTGCAGGCTTCTAAGACTTCCTCTAAAGAAGGGATCTTCTCTCCTTCAAACCGGGAACTGAAATGGCTTCCCACATCTAACTGCTCTAACTCATCAAAGGTAAGGTTTTTAAGAGACACATCTACACCTGCCACACGGGACAGGTTCAGATCATGACAGACCACCGGCACGCCGTCTTTAGACAGCTGCACATCGATCTCGCTGTAATCTGCCATTTCACCGATTGCTTCTTCAATGGCTGCCATGGTATTTTCCGGTGCGTGTTTGGAGCTTCCCCTGTGGGCTGTGATCTCCACCTGGGACAAGATCGCCTGATCCGGCGAATTTCCATTATACACCATATCAAAAACTATGAAAGCGGCAATTCCTGAAAATACAGCTGTTAACGTCAAAAACCAGCGCTTTCTGGAATAGCCTTCCCTGTTTTTTGGAAAATCATATTCCTTTGCAGGAACTGGCACTGTGAAACCAAACTGATGATACAAAACTGTCATGGCTCCAAAATCCGTCACAACTGCCATCACAGAGCCTAAAAACAAGATCATCCATTCGATCCGGTAACTGACCGTTGCCATAACTGCGGTAGCTGTGTAAGCCTTTGCAAAAAGAGTTACCAGTATGGCGGCGATCACCATAACTGCCCCATAAAGAAGGACCAGCCCCAGGATCAGAAACAGGTTTAATACTACCAGCAGTAAGACCGCCCTGGGCCATTTTCCCTTTAAGATCTCCCGGCTTTCTCTGACTCCGTCCCTGAAATTTTTCTGTTCCAGCATACAGGCGAAAAACACCATCATAGCCGGGACAGAAAATACAGTCAGAAGAACGCATCCCACTACCAGAGCCATTCTGGTCCCTGCTGCGTGTAAGATCTCATATAAAACAAAGTTTACCGGCTTCATACGGGTCAGGATCCGTACCAGAAAATAACAGTTCATCAGGATATAATTTCCCAGAGCCGCTAACAGAAGTTTCCCGTTTTTTCTGCAAAGTTCATTCTTTGCCTTGGAAAGTCCTCCCAGGAAAATGGATACTGCACTGATCTTTCTTAAATAAATAGAAGAATGATACGCTGTTACCATTGCCCCTGTTTCAATAAGAAGAAAGATCATTCCAAGAAGAAGGATAAAGGTCACAAAAGGAATAGTAAATGGATGCAGCAGAAAGGCCCTCAGATTGCCTATGGTAAGGTAACTGTACCCTGCCATATGCAGTGAGAACCTTAAAATACCATTTACCGTCTTAACATAGAATATACCTGCAACCAGCCGGTATAAGAAAGTAAATAATACCAGCTGGCGCAGGTTCTGTTTGATCACATTATCTGTTAATTTTAAAAATAATTTCATATTTATTCCCGATTTGGGTCTGTTTCCGGATGTTCTTTTGCATAGGCTGTAATTGCCTCATTTAAAGAAAACATCTTTTTATCCAGCATATCTACCACATCTGCACATTCTTTTAATTCCCGCAGCAGTCCTTCCGGCGCATTGCCCTCAAACTTATAGGCGATCTTATGCTCCAAGCTGGCCCAGAAATCCATTGCTACGGAACGGATCTGGATCTCCACCTTGGTCTGTACAGGTCCGTCAGCAAGATATACAGGAACTGTAACTACCATATGGTAACTTTTGTATCCGTTGGGCTTTGGATTTTGTATATAGTCTTTTACATGAAGTACGGTAATATCTCCCTGGGCTGCGATCATATCTGCGATCTGGTAAATATCAGATGTAAAGGAGCAGATGATACGGATCCCTGCAATATCGCTTAAATGATCCATCATATTTTCAATGGTCACTTCATAACCGTCTTTTTTCAGCTTCTTTACAATACTGTCTGCTGTTTTCAGCCTGGATTTAATATGTTCGATCGGGTTATGGTCATAGCGGTTGACAAATTCGTTGTTCAGTATCTCGATCTTTGTATTCAGCTTCTTTAAAGCCGAGTCATACAGAAACATCACGGACCGCCACTGATCTACCTGATCTTTTGTTTTGGGGATTACTGACATCCCGGCCCCTTTCTACAGCTTCAGTCCTTTTAACAGATCTCCCAGTCCTGTTGTTGCAGCTGCTGTTTCTTTATAATCAAATGTTTCGTGTTCTTCTTCCTCAGTTTCCTGTTCGATCAGTGCCTTCATGCTCAGGCTGATCTTTCCGTCTGCAATAGAAAGGATCTTAACTTTTACAGTCTGTCCTTCTTTTAAGACTGCACCTGGATGTTTAATGCGCTGGGTGCTGATCTGGGAAATGTGTAACAGTCCGTCAATACCGTCTGCCAGCTTTACAAATGCGCCGTAGTCCTTAATATTATCTACAGTTCCTTCTACTACATCACCAGCCTTAAACTGAGCCAGACGCTCTTTACGCTGTGCTGCCTTCTTTTCTTTTTCTACTTCACGGCCGGAAAGAACTAATCTCTTCTTTTCCGGATCAACCGTGATGATCACTGCATCCACATGTTTTCCCTGCCAGTCTTCCAGCTTTTCAACATATTCTGTAGACAGCTGGGAAGCCGGGATAAATGCTCTTACTTCATTTACAAAAGCAACTACGCCGCCTTTTACTGCTTCAGCGATCTTTACATTTAATACAGTGCGGTCTGCCATCATCTGTGCAAACTCAGCCCACTTTTCGCCTTCTGCATCATCCGTTTCCGGAAGTTCAAAATGTCTCTCGTCAAATGCTTTATAAGATGCTTCCAGTTCTGCAGCATAGTCTTCCATGGTCTCTACTGGTGCTTCTGCTTTTACTTCTGCTTCCTGCTGTTTGTTCATTTCTTCGTTCATTGTTTTTTCCTCCGCTGTTCTATTTTCTAGCGTAAACTCATGACCCCCGCGCTGACGCGCTCCACTGTCTGCTGACGCAGACGGTTCATTCGTTAATGGTTCGTGAAAATCATCGGACGCGTCACTGGCGCCTCCTCGATATGCTAGGCAACAAATGTCTGCTTCGCAGCCGCTTGTTTTTCCCTTCACTCATTACATTATAACCTACCATAGTTACACATTTCCATAGTTTTCTTGGGAAAATTGCGCCAGTTTTTTCTTTTTTTCGCTCTTTTCTCCCTTAATTTGCTATGCTATACTTGCTCTAGTATATAATTTCATAATTTGATACCAGGGTCAAAAGATCTAAAATCCGACGCAAGCTTGCTTGCAGGAGGATTTTTGAACTTGGGACCCGCCAAAA
>ENA-OPWX01001235-OPWX01001235.1-human-gut-metagenome-genome-assembly--contig:-NODE-1235-length-19021-cov-2.677686_pt1 | contig 19021 bp, 9 predicted proteins | sample MGYA00241514_ERZ502020 | MGnify/ENA primary metagenome ERZ502020 (study PRJEB25962, sample SAMEA2042105) | human gut metagenome | biome: human gut; feature: human-associated habitat; material: faeces... | reverse complement strand
CCTTGTGCAGAAAGAAAAAGAAGTACAGATGGCAGTAAACGAATTCGGAAAAGGACGCGCTGTTTATATCAGCGGACTTCCGTACAGCTTCGAGAACAGCCGTGTACTTTACCGTGCAGTGCTTTGGAGCACACACAGCGAAGATGAACTGAACAGATGGTTCAGTACAAATTATAATGTAGATGTACATGTTTATCCGAAGAACAACAAATACTGTGTTGTAAATAATACGGATGAGCCGCAGCAGACAACGATCTACCGCGGAGACGGAAGCAGCTTTGAGCTTGCTCTTGAGCCGAACCAGATCATCTGGTATGAGATCGCGTAATGTCTGGATCGTATCGTGCAGGCAGTGTTCTGCCGATTCATTTGCGGTCGTTTTGTTGGGGAACAGACGACGGCAGAAAAGTTTGTGAAAAAGAAAATAGAATGAATGAAAAAATATTACGGTTCATATGTATATATGAGCCGTAATATGATATTGGAGGAAAGCAATGGCGAAACGTGAGAAAAATCCGGCATCGGATAAAACGGGAAACGACACAGGCATCTCGTTGCTTGTGCTCGGTATTGTGAGCGTTATTTTCGCACTTTGGATTCCGATCGTCGGGATCGTTCTGGGGACTGTATCGCTTGTAAGAGTGCGGAAAAGAAATGATCTGTCAGGAACAGCCATGGCAAAGGCAGGAAAAGTCTTAAGTATCGCGGGAATATGTATAGCCGTTGTAAACTGGATTCTGGCAATCGTCCTTACATTTATGACGTTAGCATAAGCATGATAAGAATAGCATAGGAAAGAGGAGCAGACAGGAGAAATGTTAGCATACACATATGAAGAAAACGGAAAGTTTGTTTTGAAAGAGAAAGAAAAACCAACGCTGCAAAGTGAGGACGACGCGATCGTACGTGTGACTTTGGCAAGTATTTGTTCCAGCGATCTCCATATCAAACACGGCGCCGTTCCGAGAGCAGTTCCGGGGATAACGGTCGGTCATGAGATGGTCGGGATCGTGGAAGAGACAGGAAGGCGTGTGACAAAGGTAAAACCCGAAGATCGTGTCACTGTAAACGTCGAAACATTTTGCGGGGAATGTTTTTTCTGTAAAAATGGGTTTGTGAATAATTGTACGGATCAAAACGGCGGCTGGGCGCTCGGATGCCGGATCGACGGCGGGCAGGCGGAATATGTCCGTGTTCCTTATGCCGAGCAGGGGTTAAATAAGATTCCGGATTCGGTGACGGATGAAGCCGCTCTTTTTGTAGGAGACGTCCTCGCAACCGGGTTTTGGGCGGCGCGGATTTCAGAGATCGGAGAAGAGGATACGGTCGTCATTATCGGAGGAGGACCTACGGGAATTTGTACGCTTTTGTGCGTGATGCTTAAGAATCCCGAAAAGATTATTTTATGCGAAGTAGATCCGAAGAGGATCGCATTTGTAAAGGAACATTATCCGGACGTACTTGTCGTGAATCCGAAAGAGACGGATGCAGAACGATTCGTGAAAGAAAACAGCAGGCATAACGGGGCGGATCGAGTTTTGGAAGTGGCGGGAAGCTCGGATACATTTGAACTTGCATGGAAGGTCGCGCGCCCGAATGCGATTGTCACAGTCGTGGCGCTCTATGAAGAAAACCAGACGCTTCCGCTTCCGCAAATGTACGGGAAAAATCTTATTTTCAAAACAGGAGGCGTAGACGGATGTGACTGCGATGAGATATTGAAACTGATCGAGCAGGGACGTATCGACACAACGCCGCTTATCACACATACATTTCCGCTGGAAGAAATAGAACAGGCATATGATATTTTTGAAAATAGAAAAGATAATGTGATCAAGATCGCAGTCAGTCACATTTAATTGTGATCATCGTAATGTAATCACTTCGGTCTTTGATAGACATTTCATTTAGTCCTTCTTCGTATGCATACCCTGTAAGCGTCAGATTGTGTTTGCGGGCATAATAAAGGATCGAGCGGTAGATTTCGGGAAGTTTTCCCCAGTCACCGATGCAAAAAGCGCGCAGATATGTTCCGGCAGGCAGGATTTCATCATATACGTCAGAAGTTTGCGGGCAGTATGCAAAGAAGGAGTGATAGCTGTTAAAACTGTTTTTTTGGATATCTTCTATGGAAATACAGCTTCCGAAATTGTCATAAAGATGAAATAATTTTTTCAGGCGGAGAGAGAACTCCGCGGCGATGGAAAAATCGTCTTCGTCGTATTCTCCCGAAATAGGGGATGAGAAGATGATCTTTCTCTCGGGCAGCGTACAGCGTTCGATCGTTCCGTGCTGCGAATACATTCCTATTTTTAATCTCTCTGCTTTTTGTTCTAAAAAAGCCTGTGCAGATAAAAGCTGTTCGATGGACTCGTCGATCAGCTTTTTCTTTTTTGTCATCATCTCTGTAAAAGATTCGTCGGAAGGGCGGGATGAGTAATCTTTGATCTCGTCTATGGACAGACCGATCTTGCGCAATGTAAGGATCAGTTCTAACTCTGTAAATTGAAAGCATGTATAGTAGTGGTATCCGTTCTCTCCGATAATTTCGGGGCGGAACAGCCCGATTTCATTGTAATAGTGCAGCGTGCGTTTGTTGACTCCGGTCAGTTTTGCAAATTCCCCGGAAGAATATAAATAATTTTTTCGATTCATAAAAAACTCCTTGACTGTACAGTTACTGTACATTATATGATACATGATGAAAAGAAGAAAATCAATGATAAAGCGCAGAAAGGAGATCGGGATGGAGTTTATATGTGCCGAGGAGAAACAGTGGAAAGAGATAAAAACAATTTATATGGAAGCATTTCCGAAGCGGGAGAGAAAACCATATTTTGCACTGCGGCATTCCGTAAAAACGAAAAAAGCGGTTGTTATGGCAGCAACCGAAGGTGAACAGGTGTTGGGATTTATCGTCCTTATTCCATATAAAGATATGGTAATGGCAGATTATCTGGCAGTGTCATCTAAAGTTCGCAGCAGAGGAACCGGAAGTTATATTATGCAGAATGTGTGCAGGCAGTACAAAGATAAAAAAATTGTTCTTCTGATCGAGCGCCTTGATGATAAGGCAGAGAACAAAGAACAGAGGATTGCCCGCAGAAAATTTTATTTGAAAAACGGATTTACGTCGTCTGATATTTTTATAACGGGAGCAAGCGGGGAAATGGAGATTATGAATTTCGGAGAAAAGGTTTCGGAAGAAGCGTATATAGATCTGCAGAAATATGCGCTTGGAACGGTGATGTTCAGATTGTCCAAGATCAAAGTGGCAGAGAAAACGCCGCATAAGAAAAGAGAGGAGGCTGACCAGGGATGAAAACAATATTTTCAAAAGTAAAGTTAAGGTCGGGTCAGATCGTTCAGTTGTTTTTGCTTGTATTGCTGTCGGCAGTAGGGCAGATGCTTTTACCGTCGTTTTTGGCACAGATGATCAGCCATGGCGTGGCGGAAGGAGAAAACCGTATTGTCTGGATGTATGCCGTGATCATGGCGGGAGTAACATTGTTTTCCTGCGTGATCAGTTTTCTCTCTGTTAAGATTGCATCTTATATTTCTACAGATTTTGCGGCACAGCTTAGAACTCAGGTCTTTTCTAAAGTGCAGGAGTTCTCGGCGGCAGAGATGGATCGGTTCGGAACAGCGAGTCTTGTCACAAGAAGCACTTCGGATATTACGAATGTACAGAACTTTTTGACATTGCTGCTTAGAGTCGGATTGCTTGCGCCTATGATGGCTGCGGCAGGACTAGTGTTTTCCGCAGCTACGGGAGGAGAAGTCAGTTCGGTTCTTCTTGTCGCGATACCGGTTCTTCTGACTGTATTGACGATCATCATGGTACTGGCATCGAAGTATTCGATCCGTCTGAGAAAAAAGCTCGATCAGATCAACAGATTGTTTTTGGAATCGTTGGAAGGAGTACGCGTGATCCGCGCGTTTAATAAGCAGAAGACAGAAAATGCACGTTTTGAAGAGGCAAATGAAGATTATGCGATGACGGCAATGGCAGCAGGGCGGATCACAAGCCTTCTGATGCCCGCTATCAGTGTGATCTTCGGAGTGACGACGGCGGCTGTATTGGGCATGGGCGCATATTATGTAAGTACAGGCGCTATGGAAGTAGGTTCTTTAGTGGCAAACAGCCAGTATATCAGTATGGTACTTACATCTGTGATGATGCTGTCTCTTGTCATTATGATGTTTCCTACAAGTTATGCATGTGCGAAACGAATCGCGGAAGTTTTGCAGACAGACAGCTCGATACGGGGTGGAAAGTTTCAGATGGAAAATCGTCCGGTGCGCGGAACGGTTGAGTTTCGTCATGTGACATTCGCTTATCCGGGAGCGGATGAGCCGATCCTGAAAGATATTAGTTTTGAATCCCGTTCGGGAGAAGTTACGGCGATCATCGGAGGAACGGGACGGGGAAAATCAAGTATATTAAAACTGATCCCCAGACTTTATGATCCGATGTTCGGAGAAGTGCTGATCGACGGAGTGAACGCGAAAGAATACCGCACGGAAGATCTTCGTTCTTTGATCGGATACGTACCGCAGAAAAATGTTCTTTTCTCGGGAGATATTGCAGATAATCTTAATTTCGGAAATGAAAACGGAACGGAAGAAGACTGGAAACAGGCGGCAAAGACTGCCTGTGCGGATGAGTTTATCTGTAAGAAGAAAGAAGGATATCACGATTCGGTCGCCCAGGGCGGCACGAACTTATCCGGCGGGCAGCGTCAGCGTATGGCGATAGCGAGAGCGATGATGAAAAAACCGGAAATTTATGTGTTTGACGATAGTTTTTCTGCTTTAGATATGAAGACTGACCGTCAGCTCCGTCAGAATCTGAAGGAAAGCATCGAAGATGCAACGGTCATCATGGTAGCGCAAAGGATTAGCACAGTTCTTGACGCAGACCGGATATTAGTAGTTGACGACGGGCAGATCGTAGGAAACGGAACGCACAGGGAATTGTTGGATACTTGTCCGCTTTATCGGGAAATTGCAGAGATTCAGTTAGGAAAGGAGGCGCTTTGATATGAAAAATACGACAATATTTAAGAGGCTGCTGGGCTATTTAAAAGCGTACAGACTTCGGTTATTTTTTGTACTGCTTTCAGCAGTTATCAGCACTGCCTTTATGGTTCTTGCTCCGTTTCTTGTAGGAAAGGTGACGACGACGTTGTTTGCAAGTATTGCCGATAAAGTTTTTTACTGGGAAACGATCATCTGGCTTTTGGCGGCGTTGGTAGCGTTATATTTTGTATCACAGTTGTTTTCCTTTTTGCAGGGATTCGGTATGGCAAAGATCACTGCAAATGTGATGCAGACGATCCGCAGGGAAATCGATGAGAAAATGCATCGGCTGAAACTGAATTATTATGACGTTCATACACACGGAGATATTCTCAGTGTAATTACAAACGATGTAGATACGATCAACAATACGATCAGTCAGAACTTAACTTCGATCGTAACACAGGTTACGACTGCCATCGGCGTACTTATTATGATGCTGATGATCAGCCCGAAGCTGTCTTTGATCCCGATTGTTATGGTGCCTCTTTCTCTATTGAGCGCCGCAGGAGTGATGAAAGCGAGCGAAAAGTATTATGGAGAACAGCAGGAGCTTCTCGGTAAGCTGAACGGATATGTAGAAGAGATGTATAACGGACAGTCCGTTGTGCAGACGTTTAATTATCAGGAACGTGCGAAAAAGAAATTTTCTCAGTTGAATGACGCGCTTAAAAACAGTTCAAGAAAAGCGGAGACAACAGCAGGGGCGATCAGTCCGATTACAACTCTTGTGAATGATCTTGGGTATGTTCTTTGCGCCGCTTTAGGATGTCTCTGGGCGATCGCCGGAAAGATCGCAGTCGGAAACGTACAGGCTATGTTGGAGTATACATGGCGTTTTGCAGAGCCGTTTTCCGCAATCGCCGGAATGGTAGGAAGTTTCGGAGCGGCAGCGGCAGCAGGAAACCGTATTTTCGGACTGCTTGACGCAGAAGAGGAAATTCCGGATTCAGACCAGTGCATCGTACCTGATGACCGCAGCGGTCGCGTTACATTTGAAAATGTGACGTTCGGATATACGCCGGATCATCTTTTGATGAACGGGATCGATTTGACGGTAGAACCGGGGCAGAAAGTTGCGGTAGTAGGACCTACCGGAGCGGGAAAAACAACGCTGATCAATCTTTTGATGCGCTTTTATGAGGTAAATAACGGATCGATCAAAGTGGACGGAACTAAGATCACGGATATGCCAAGGGAAGAACTGCGCGACAGATTCGGTATGGTTCTTCAGGATACATGGCTGTTTGAAGGAACGATCGGAGAGAATATCGGATATGCCGAGGATAATATGAAGAAAGAGAAAATAGTAGAAGCCGCGAAATCGGCATGCGCCCACAGTTTCATCAAAACACTCCCGGGCGGATACGATATGACGCTTAGTAAAGGAGCGGAGAACATTTCGCAGGGAGAACGCCAGCTTCTGACGATCGCAAGAGCGATCGCTTCCGATCCTGAGATCATGATCTTAGACGAGGCGACAAGTAACGTAGATACCCATACGGAAGTTCTTATTCAAAAAGCGATGGCAGAACTGATGAAAGGACGCACAAGTTTTGTGATCGCCCACAGACTTTCTACGATCCGTGACGCAGATATGATCCTTTATATGGAAGACGGAGATATCAAAGAAGTCGGAAATCATGAAGAACTGATGAAAAAGAACGGGAAATATGCGGCTCTTTATATGAGTCAGTTTGCGTAACCGGATTATAGAAATTTTACAGCGGGGCAAAGGAACTGAAATAGAGGGGAAAGATGCACTATTCGTAAAATACTGGAAATTCGTTGTTTTTTGTAAAAAACGCTTGCAGAAAGTAAAAAAAGAAAGTATATTATCAAATGGGAAAAATAGTGTAACAGAATAACAACCGGAGTCTTGCGTGATCTATTCCACAACTCTCCGGTTATATTTATGTAAAGGTATATTTTGTAAGGAGGGAAAGCATGAAGATGCAGAAGAACAAGAAACTTGTGCAAGCTGCTGCGGTAGGACTTTCAGTCTGTGTGCTAGCAGGAGGCGGTCTGTTCGTATGGAATATGTACGGCAAAAATGCAGAAGAAAATGAAAAGCAGATCGTATCAGATGAAGTTGCGGAAATTGAAAGCTTGAATTCACGCGACAATGTTGTAGATTTGGAGGAGCTTTTCGAGGGAGAAAAGGCGTCGGGAAAAGAAGATGTGACGAGCGAGAAAACAGAGAAGAAAGAAGATTCTTCGACGAAGTCAGGCTCTTCTCAAAAGTCGGATTCTTCTAAGCAATCAGGCGGGGCAAAAAAACCGGAGTCATCAAAAGATACAGATACATCAAAGAAGCCGGATAAGAAACCATCCAAACCGGACGAGAAGCCATCAAAACCGGATGAACAACCGTCAGAACCGGATGACAAGCCGTCTGTGCCGGATGAGAAGCCGTCTGTGCCGGATGAGAAGCCGTCCGTACCGGATGAGAAACCGTCCGTACCGGATGAGAAACCGTCCGTACCGGATGAACAACCGTCAACCCCGCAGAAACCGGCATTGCCGCAGGTGAATGAACCGGGGTGGATCACAGGTATATATTAAGGAAGGAATATGAGAGGGATGAATCAAAAGAGAAAGAGATTAGGGTTATGGATACTTTTTCTGGCGGCGCTGCTTTTGACGCAGTTCACCGTTCCGGTTAAGGCATCCGAGCCGCAGATACAAGATGTAAACATACAGATGGTTGGAGGGCAGATTCGTACGATCGATCCGATGGGGCTGCGAATGGTTGCCTGCATCAAGAAATCATATATTCAAGAGTTGGAAAAAAGCGGAGCGACGGTAAGTTATGGAATCGTACTGCTTCCGAAAAAGTATTTGACAGAAGGTCAGGCATTGACGCTTGACGGCAAGTACCTTTATAACGGCTCGGTCTATAAGCCGGCAAAAGTACCGGCAGTAAAGAAATTTTCAGAAGACAATGATAGGATTTACTTTACAGCCGTTTTGGCAAATCTGCCGAAAGAAAGATATAAAAATGATTACGCGGCGAGAGCTTATGCAGAAATCACGAGAACTGTGACAGAAGACGGCGGAAAGAAAAAAACAACGACAGAAGTTGTATACAGTGAGAGTGAAATCGACCGTCAGGTATATCGGATTGCAGAAGAGGCTGTAAACGGAACTACAGAGACGGAAGAGACAAAACAGTGGCTTCAAGATAACATTCTCGCTCCGGTAGATACGCCGGAAGAACTGCCGGAAGAAGAAAAAAAGATCTCGTTTCGTCTTGGAAAAGTGTCCGGTGTGACACTGTACCATAAGACAACGTCAGAAGCCGGAGTGGAAACTGTAGAAGAAGTATCACAGTTTAATCTTACAGAATTTAAAAAAGAAGATTATCTTGTGAAAGTTGAGATGGAAGATCAGCCTGAGATATTTGCGGGAATTACGGAAGTGATCGCACCGCAGACAGAAACAGGAAAAGTAAGTTTTAAACTTGACAGAAAAGATTATACTACTTCTCAGGCAGGACAAACGATCGAAGGCGCGGTTGTAGAGTTTGGTACGAAGTCTAACGATAAAGTATCTACAAAATATATTACGATGCAGTCGCTGATCGATCAAATGAAGGCAAATCCAGGCGGAACTTATACTCTGGAGCATGATATAGACGCAAGTATGGTTCAGGGAGATGATTACCTTGTTCCGACATTTAGCGGTACGTTTAACGGAAATGGATATAAGATCAAAGGTCTGACAACAACTCTGTTCGGAACGGTTTCTGGAGGTAAGGTACAAAATGTTAAACTTGAAAATGTTTCCATTACAAAAGTAAACAGTTATAAAGATGCAGGTGGTGGAACAATAGCGAATAAAGCTCAGAAAGATGCTGTGATCGAGAACGTACATGTAAGTGGAAGTTTGAAAAGTACAAACAGCCGAGAACTTCTCGGAGGTCTTGTAGGGCGTATGGATTATGCGAAAGTAAGTAAATGCTCTGCTAATCTGGAGATTACAGGATCTTTCAATACGACGGGCGGACTAATCGGTCAAATGTCCAATCAAAATGAAGGTCCTAATATTGTAGAAAATTCATATGCTGTTGGATCAATTCGAGGAAATAGAACGAATGGGGCGCTTGGCGGACTGATCGGATGGCATAACTGTAAAACAAACTTTTCAGTAACAAATTGTTATGCCGCTATCAATATGGAACTGACTGGAACCAACAGACAGCCAGGAGGATTCATCGGATATATAGGAGAGGCTGATGCGACAGGTGTACTAAAGAGCAATGTTTCATACAGTACCGGAAATGCAGGATATAAGTTTGATGGATCAACTGAAACTATCAAATATACTACGGCACAGATTGAAAATCTTTATAGTTTAAGAGAAAGCAGACTGAAAAGAGAGAGTAGTCGTACCGGAAATACGAATCTGACTCAGATCACAGATGTTACAGTGGATAAACTTTCACAAAAAGAGTTTTACACGAACATGGGCTGGAGTGAAGACGTTTGGGATTTTGCTCCTCTGAAAGAAGGAAAAACTCCAATCCTTAGAAACAATGACTCAAATATGACGACAATGCTCCAGACAAAGGAAATCGCATCGGCAGCCGACCTGAAGAATATTAAAAATGATTTGTCAGGTGTGTATGTTCTGACTACAGATATCGATATATCGGAATCAGCGTCGGGAACAGCGGTTATCCCGGGAATATTTAAAGGAACATTAAAAGGAAACGGCCATCAGATCATCGGTCAGAAGATTCCGTTGTTCGATACGTTAGATGGAGCGACGATTGAAAACGTGAAGCTTGTACAAGGCGAGATCAATCAGAAGGGAACAGATAAAGTTGCGGCTCTGGCAAAAACTTCACAGGCAGACACTCTTATCAAAGACGTATATGTCAGAGATATGAGCGTTACGGGACAAAGTAATGTAGCAGGTCTTGTTGCAAGTATGAATAAGACAACTGTAGAAGAATGTTCTGTCAACGCCACAGTAAACGGAAAACGTGCAGGTGGATTTGCGGCAGAGATTTTAGGAGATTCAGTCGTTAAAAACAGTTATGCAAGAAGAACGGCGGATAAAGAGACATTCGCAGCAACTGAAGGCGACCTGCAGGGCGGATTTGCGGCTGTCATTAAAAAGTCAGAGCTGATCAATAACTTCAGTGAGCTTACATTAAGTCAAAAGGCAGAGGAAAAACCGGAAGAGACACCGAAAAAATCATCTGAAAAAGCGGCGAAAACGGCATGTATGGTCGGTAATTTCGTTGCAGAAAGCGGAGTAGGATCAGAAGCGGTTACAAAAGCAGAGCACAATATTTCCTTTGGTCCGAAGGAATATTCTTTTGCAGGAAACAGTACGGCGGAAAATGTTTTAACGAACTATACAGAGAACTACGAGTATACAGGAAGCGTTTCAAATGATGAGGGAACTCAAACTCCTGAACATACAGGAAAAATCGATAAAGCGACAGCAGCGCAGATTACAAATAAAACCTTCTATATAGATACACTTAAATGGGATGAGAAGATCTGGTATCTGGATGATGTGGCAGGTGGAAAAAGACCTCGTTTAAAGGCAGAAGGTGATGTTTACGGAGCTGAGGAAGAAGATACTTCAAAAGGAGAGGGCTCGGAAGGAGATTCAAACAACGCGTCTTCGCAAGAAGTAGTTTACATACAGGCGCCGGTACAGGATGAAGAAACGGAAGAGCCGCAGATGGCAGGAGAGACTCCGGCAGAAGTGATCAGTTTTATCGCGCAGAAAAATGCAGAAGAGATTGCGGCTATGGACAGTCTGGAATCTGTAAAGGATTATCAGGCAGATCGAAAACTGATTTATGAAAACTTGCGGTTGTTTATGCCGTTCTATACATATGAACAGATCGTCAAAGACGGAAATAAGGTTGATCCGTCGCATGTATTAAATAAAAAGACGGTGCTTGCGGTCTATCCGATGGATGACCGTGGCAACAGAATTGTGGCATTATCCGATAAGACAGTTCAGGATATAAAAAAGATCCGTATTCAGTTTACAGATGAAACAACACCGTTGATCTATAATATTACATATATTGATACAAGGGAAAATATTGCTTCGTACAAAGTAGCGCAGATCCCTGTTCACTTTAACTTTAGAAACTATGTTGTCAGTACGACAACAACGCAGTTTAATAAACTATTGACTGCGGCAAAGGGATATGATTTTGACGGAGATATTGAAACGAGAGTTTCTCAAAAAGACAGCGCTTCTGTATTGTCGGTATACCGGAAAAATTATAACAATGTTGTCAAATCAGAGATGGAGCAGGTGCTTATTTCCATGGCGGCATCAAATCCGCAGTATCCGGTAAATACTACAAATAAAGCAGCAGAACTGATGGTAGAGGAAAATCTTATCGCAAATGGATATCTGAAGGACTTCCTCTATGCGTATAACTATATAGACCGTTGGTACGATTTTCAGATCGGCGGTATTAATATAAGAGACGTTGTGCTTTTTGACAACTCGATCTTAAAATCGGGCAAATCTCCGCGCAATCTTGTGGCAGAGATCGTACAGCTTAGCAGCAGCGGGGGACGTCAGGGAAATAGTACGCCGTCCTTCTACATCAACCGGATCTCACAGTATACGGGAATTTCAAACGTCGCTTCTTTCGTAGAATATTTTATGACTGCATACGCAGGATACACGGATGTAAACGACTGGATCATTGATAATTTCCAGGGCGGATTCATCGTAGAAGCAAGAGCGAATAATCCGAAGATCGATTCCAGATTATGGAGAATACTGAAAAACAATACGGTACAGAGAAACAACGAGCTGATCCTTCCGGTATTGTCTTATAAGACATCGAAGAACTTGTATCTGGCATCGTTCCCGACATCTCTTGTATATGGAAACTTGCAGATTTACAACGGATATCAGAATACAGATGAGTGGAGACAGCAGAAGAAGCAGCAGGTGATCAATCAGATCAATGATTTCAAGACAAGCTATGATAACTTCGTGGACGTTGCAGAAAACGGAGCACAGTCAATTAATAAAAGTAAATTCCTGATCGTCGATTCCTCTGCAAATAAAGATCACAGTCAGGATGTATTTCAGGAATTTTACAAACCGCTGCAGACGATGTGGAAGAGCAACAACGGAGCGGTAGCCGTAATATTCGGAAATCCGAATTATGATTACATTTATTATAACAGCTCTAACTTTATCGGAGATCTGACCGTCTTAAACCATGAGATGGGTCATGTGACAGATATGTGGATCTGGATGGAGAATAAAGGAAAACGTCCGGGACGTAACGGAGAGGACTATTCTAACGGATATGCGAACCAGGCAAACGTCGATTACAACATGAACTTTATGAAGACGTATGCAAGAGACGGCTCGATGGTGACAAACCTGACTCCGGACAGAATCAATACACAGGAAGAATTTAAAAGCTATTACAAAGAAGTGTTCGAGACGATCTATACGTTGGATTATCTTCAGGGCAAAGCGTACCTGGAGTTGACGCCCGCACAGCAGTCGGCGATCACATCGCAGCACAGATATGGAACGACGAACAATTACCAGAGTCGGAATCAGTCAAACAGTACATGGAGAACGATCGGCGCCGCCGAGCTTGAGAATATGAATCTTAAGACGTTGGACGATCTTTGGGATAATCAGCTGACGATCAGACCGGGACATCGGTTCGATCTTAGAAGTATGAACGATGTCGGCGTGAATAATCTCGGGGCATATCAGATCGACAGAGTGTGCTATGCAAGCTGGTACGTGCCTTACGTTGACGGAGGAACGCCGAATGCCCAGACATTTAGAAGAAACGGATACGAACTCGGCGGACTGTACGGATACAGCGACGGTCTTGTAGAGTATTTAAGTAACCGTACACAGACAGGAGATCTTGCATATTTCAAAAAGAAAATGCAGGATGAGAATTTCTCCTTTGAAACATACAGAAAGAATAAAAATAAAGAGATCGAAGAAAAGATCAAAAAGCAGAAAGAACAGGGCAACGCATATTTTGACGAGGAAGCGCTGATCGAATATTTGAAACAAAATATGATCAATTACGGAAATGGTATTAACTCCGGCGTTTCAACCGGAAACAATACGCTCAACAATATTAAAGAATCAAGAGAAAACGTATTCCGTTATCTGCAAAGAATTACGGATGAGTTCAGAAGTCCGGTTTACGCAGATACGGCAGAGTCAAGACATGCGGTAACGATTTCCACAGGGCAGGAGCTGATCGAGAAGATAAACGAGAACCCGAACGGATTCTATGTTCTTGAAAAGGACATTTCTATGGCGGACATTAATCTGACAGGAGAAGTTTATATTGACAAGACGTTTATCGGAAAACTGCAGGGGAACGGTCATAAGATTACAGACGCGCAAGGACCGCTCTTTGCAAAGATCGCCAACTCTTACGTTTCCGATCTTACGATCGTAAATAAAGAAGGCGAGACAAAGGACTGGTTCGGAAAGACAAAACAGTATACGATCATTGTCAATGAGCAGAAAAAAGAAACCGTTCAGGAAATTAAGACTTTAGAAGAATTAAAAACAGTCGGACAGAACAAATATACAAAATATGTGCTGAAAAACGATATTGACGCGTCATCCGTAACGACAGAGACGGCGGTTGTCAAAGGCATCTTCAAAGGAGAGTTCGACGGAGGCGGATTCACGATCAAAGGACTGAAAAAACCATTGTTTGAAAAAGTTCAGGAAGGAACAGTCCGCAACTTGAAGATCGAAAATGCAGAGATCAACAGTACAGAAGAAAGCAGCAAAAACGCAGTTATCACAAAAGAATCAAACCACGCTGTCTTTGAAAGCCTGAACCTGGCGGATATCAAAGTCAGCGGAGTGAGCTACAATGCGGTAGTGACAGGATATGATTATACAAGCTCTGTTTTCTCGAAAATACAGATCCGCAATGCGCAGATTACAGGTACGAAAAATTATAACGCCGTTTTGGCAGGCCGCGCATCCGGGTCGCAGATTCAGGATGTCTCTGTAATCGGAAGCAGTGTTGCACTTAGCGGAACAGACTGCGGCGGATTCATCGGAGAAGGCAAAAACGTGACGATCAGTCGCGTGTACAGCGATGCGGATATGACCGTTAATACATACACAGACGATAAGAACCGTACGCAGAGCGCCGGATTCATCGGCAATCTTACAGGCAAGAGCAGCGTAGAATATGTATTTGCGGCAGGAAAAGTAGACAATAAAACAAGCGAACAGCTTTATAACTTCATCGGTACGCCGGACGCGCTGAAAACGATGGTGAAAAACAGTTTTGTTATCCAAAACGCAGGCGGAGTATCGAATATCACAGACGGCGTAGGACAGGAGATCTTGCGTGAAGTAACGTCTCAAGAGGCGGCAACGTCAGATTTCTACAAAACATCAATGACTCTGAACGAAGAGACATGGAACTTGAGTTTAGTTCCGATGAAAGGTTATCCGGAACTGAAAGGAATGGAGAAGCGAGAGGTCATCTCCGTAAAAACGGCGGAGGACTTCATGAAGATGAAAGACTTCCCGACTCAGGAATACCGTCTGAAAGCAGACATCGATCTGTCAGGAACAGAACAGACAGGAAGCGTGATACCGGAATTTTCCGGTGTGCTCGACGGAGAGAATCATAAGATCACCGGTCTGAAAGCGCCGCTGTTCGGTCAGTTAAGCGGTACGGTGTCGAATGTAGCCATTGATGCAGGTGCGATTGAAATCGGAAACAGCGTAGATACGACTGTCGGTATATTTGCGAATACGATGACAAACGCAACTGTTGAAAAAGTCATGATCGCAAACGGAAGCATCAGCAGTACAGCAGGAAAAGCGGCGGGATTCGCAGGAACTGTGACAGACTCAACTGTGAAAAATATTTTCATTCAAGGAAGAGTAAATGCAGTTTCGACAGCGTCCGGTTTCGCAGAAACGTCCCACCATTCGGTTATGGAAAATATCTATGCAAACATAGACGTAAACGGGGCAGACGGCGCAGGATTCCTTGTGAACAGTACAGGTGAAAATAGTTACAAAAATATCTGTTCAATAGGAAACGTCGCAGAAAACATGTATAAACTGGCAAAAACAGACATCACGTTTACAAATGCTTATGAGTTGTCGGCAGCAGACGGAATCAGCTCTGCGGCAGAAGCAAACGGCGTGAAAACGATCGGAAAAGAAGTGTGGACGAAAGCGTTCTATACAGAAACACTTAAGCTAGATATATCCGTATGGGATGTAGAGAATGCAGAGACGAACGGATATCCGTTGTTGAAAGAGTTCAATGTGAACTTATCTCCGATGACTGTGGAAATTCAAAAACCGCAGGATATCCGGAAGCTGAACAAACTGCCGGAAGGAAGATTTACGATCACGGCAGATCTGGATTTCACAGAGTACGGCGCGGCAGAAATTACAGAAAACATTGCGGAAAACAGCATAGAAAACAACGCAGATATAAACGCGGCTGACAGCGTGGAAAACAGCGCGGAAAATCATGCGGAAGAAACAGCGCAGGCAGGAACGTGCCTTGTGACAGAGACGTTTACAGGAAGTATAAACGGAGGCGGCCACAAAGTAAGCGGCATGAAGAGCGCGATGTTCAAACAGCTTTCAGGAAAAGTAGAAAACCTTGAATTTAGAAATATTCTTGTGGATAATGAAACAGCAGGAGCAAATGTGCTTGCGGAAACGACGCACAATGCAAATGTGAAAAACGTACATTTCAACGGAATTACACTGCGAGGCGCAGGGTACACAGGTATGATTGGAAAAGATACAGGATCGACATTTAGTCAGATCAGTGTACAGAACGCAGACGTGACGACAAGAGCCGATTATGCAGGTGTGTTCGCGGCAAATGCGGCAGGAACTCAAATTTTCGATGTGCTGATCACAGATACAGAAGTGGCAACGTCGAACGCTTATGTGGGAGGATTCATAGGAAACGCTGAGAGAATCACCGCACAGAAAGTATTCGCAGATGCAGAGCTGGATATTCCGTATACTGTTTCCCCGCAAAATACGGCGGCGTTTATCGGTCAGGCATCGGAAGACAGCAAGATTCAATATAGTACGGCGGCAGGCGGCGTCTATCCGGAAGATCCGTCGTCAACAAGATATAAGCTGACGCATATGGATAACAGCTCTAATCTGAATGAACTAAAGGCATTTACAAATTGCTTTATTAACACAGATACGCCGGGATACGACAGCATAGCAAACGATCCGAAAGGTGTGACGCACGAAGCGCTTTGCGGTACAGAGTTCTATACAAATGAGATGCGCTTGTCTCAGGACGTATGGGATCTGTCGGATGTGGCAGGGACGCCAAGCTTGAAGACGATGCCGGAAGAAGACGTGAGAGCGCCGGAGACAGCGCCGACGCCGGAAGAAGAAATACCTATGCAGGAAACAGCTCCGGAAGGATATACAGAGATCCGAACGGCAGAAGAACTGCTCGCGATCCGAGACAGTTCGGATAAATATATTTTAATGAGCTCGATTTCACTTTACGATGCAGAGCCGCAGGACGGCTCATTTCTCGGCGACTTCAAAGGAGAACTGAACGGAAACGGACTGACGATCCGAGAAGTTTACGGAGCGCCGTTGTTTAACACATTGTCAGGAAAAGTTGAAAATCTGAAACTGACAGACGTTAAAGTAGAAGCTTGGAGTCAGAACCAAGGAGCAAATGCATTTGCGAAAACATTAAGCGGCGCGACAGTTTCAAAAGTAGCGCTCAAAAACATCCTCGTCGCAGGAGGTAATAATACAGGAGCGCTTGCAGGAACAGCACAGAATTCAACCGTAAGCGAAGTGTGGGCGGAAGGATTAAATGTCAATCCGTATGGACCGATACATGGACAGAATGATGCGATGGTTGGCGGCTTGATTGTCAAATTGAAAGGTGGATGCCATATCAGCGACAGCTATGTCGGCGGCGAGATAACTGTAAATGGCGAGACACAGGGCGGTGTATTCGGATATAATAGTAATATGGATAATGGACCTGAAAATACAGTGAAACAAGTTGTTTCTAACATGAAGACAAAAGCAATTTCCGGTCAGACAGACGGAGCAGGATTCATAGGAATGATTGGATATGATTATTCGTGGAGCACATGGATGAAAAACAGCATTGCAATCGGTGAAGCGGGAGTAAGCAGTGATCATGGAAGTGTCGGTCAGGCTTATCGTTTTGCGACAAAAGGGAACTCAGAATCGCCGATAAGATTTGGTTTGCAGAACTGTTATGAAGCGAATGTCAGTGGAAGAAGCAGTGTAGTTTCAGGTTACTTGGATGAGACGGGTAGGTATAAAGAAACATCGTTCTATCAGGATACTCTGAAATTCGACAGCTCAAAATGGAACTTTACATCTGTTGAGAAAAAAGGCCATCCGACATTAAGCTGGGTAGCAGACGCAGAACCGCTTCCGCCATTGCCGGAAGGTTCGGCAGTAACGACACATAAACAGTTGAAGACAGAAGTGCCGCAAGGATATACGGCAATCCGTACTCCGGCAGACTTTATGAAGATCGCAGAGAATCCGAGCGGAAAATACATTTTGATGAATAATATTTCACTGGAGCAGGTAAAACTCGCAGAAGGTCAGACGTCCTATATTATGAAGCGCTTTGAAGGAGAACTGGATGGCAATAATCAGGTGATCCACGGGTTAAGAGCATCGCTGTTTGATTCCATCAGCGGAACGTCAAGCAAAAAAGCAGTCGTGAAAAATCTGCGTGTGCAGAATGTATTTGTGAATGCAGGGTACAAGGATATTTTTGATTGGCAAGGAAAACCAGTACTTGCAGAGGCAAACGGACTCGCACGTGAAGTTAGCAACGGAAGGTTAGAAACTATATATATGAACTGCGTGAAGCTAAACGGCGGAGGAAATACAGGCGCTTTGGGTGGTTTGGTAAATGAAACCTATATCGGAAAAGTTTGGTTGGAAGGAATTGATATCAACAGTGGACTTAGCGAAGAAGAACTTGGAAGATTTAATCTTGTCGGAGGAGCAGTCGGAAGTTTATCAGGTTATAATTCCAAATTTGAAGATTCCTACGTAGAAGGTAAGATTATTATGGATAATAATCAGCAGGGTGGAGTTGCCGGACAAGTAAAAGCGGCAGTTGTGAGAAATGTGATAAGTAATGTGGAAGCGAGATCCAATAAACCGGATTCGTGGACAGAAAAAAGCGGATTTGTAGGAGATGTTAATACAAGTCTCCAATATGATAATCGTTGGTATCTTGACAGATGTATTTCCATAGGAAATTCAGGAAACAATTATAAGTTTTTAGGCAAAGATCTTAAGGCTGTTACAAAAAATAATTTGAATTTATGTTATGAAGTTACAGGAAAAACAGGAAGGTCTAACGTTACAGATGCAACGAGTCAAAGCGGTACACTGCTGACAATAGATAATATCAATAATGTAGAGTTGTATCGTGATACGCTTTCTTTTAATGACAATACGGCACAGGCAGATCCGAATGCATGGGATTTCAGTTCTGTTGCGGAAAAAGGCTATCCGACGTTAACATGGCTCTTGACATATGACGGCGCAGCGGCTACTATGGTAGAGCAGACACCTGTACAAGACCAGGAGCAGGAAGCAGCGCAGGATGAAAATCTTGCTGAAGCGGAAGTAAACTTACCGGAGCAGGATGAATATTTAAAAGAAGACTAAAAGATATATAGAAAAGAAGATGAGGAGGTATGGAAGTGAAAGAAAAATACGAAACTCCGATGATGGAGATGATCGAATTCAACAGAGAAGAAGTAGTTACTATGTCAGGTCAAGGAGATGAGATTCCGAATGAGAATTTCGTAGATAGTAATGATACAGGCTGGGCTGATTAATTGAGTCTGATATGAAACATTAAGAGATCCCCGGCAGGCGTTGT